>Ga0194130_10003908_pt1 | contig 19494 bp, 31 predicted proteins | sample TA2KigsurfametaG_FD_160084 | JGI IMG/M metagenome (GOLD analysis project Ga0194130, IMG submission 160084) | Freshwater microbial communities from Lake Tanganyika, Tanzania - TA2015050 Kigoma 12 surface | ecosystem: Environmental > Aquatic > Freshwater > Lake | place: Tanzania: Lake Tanganyika... | reverse complement strand
ACTAAATCCATTTCCAAAGGAGGTCATGGGAGGTTAACAAATATACCATAACATAAAAAAAGAGGGGAGTCAACCCCTCTCATAAGTTATAGTATTGCTGATATAAATCTTAACCGATGGCAGGTGCGGTGAGAGCAACAGGTGTTGCCTCAGCAGCAGCAAGGTCCAGCGGGAAGTTGTGAGCGTTGCGCTCGTGCATTACCTCCATACCAAGTCCTGCACGGTTCAGAACATCTGCCCAGGTGTTGAGCACACGACCCTGTGAATCAATCACAGACTGGTTGAAGTTGAAACCATTGAGGTTGAATGCCATCGTGGACACACCAAGAGCGGTGAACCAGATGCCAACCACGGGCCAAGCAGCCAGGAAGAAGTGCAGTGAACGTGAGTTATTGAACGATGCATATTGGAAGATCAGACGACCAAAGTAACCGTGAGCGGCTACGATGTTGTATGTTTCTTCTTCTTGTCCGAACTTGTAACCATAGTTCTGTGACTCATTCTCTGTCGTCTCACGGACAAGAGAAGAGGTGACAAGAGATCCATGCATAGCAGAGAACAGAGAACCACCGAAGACACCAGCAACTCCCAACATGTGGAAAGGATGCATAAGAATGTTGTGTTCTGCCTGGAAAACAAGCATGTAGTTGAAAGTTCCCGAAATCCCAAGAGGCATTGCATCAGAGAAGGATCCTTGACCGAAGGGATAGACCAGGAAAACTGCAGAAGCAGCAGCAACGGGTGCAGAGTAAGCGACACAAATCCAAGGACGCATACCAAGTCGGTAAGAGAGTTCCCATTCACGACCCATGTAAGCATAGATACCAATCAGGAAGTGGAAGACGACCAGTTGAAATGGTCCACCGTTATATAGCCACTCATCAAGTGAAGCAGCTTCCCAGATGGGGTAAAAGTGCAGTCCGATTGCATTGGACGAAGGAATCACAGCACCAGAGATGATGTTGTTTCCATACATGAGAGAACCAGCAACTGGCTCACGGATACCATCAATGTCCACTGGGGGAGCACCGATGAATGCGATGATGAAACAGATTGTTGCTGCGAGTAATGTTGGAATCATCAAGGTTCCAAAATTGCCGATGTATATACGATTATCAGTGGAAGTAACCCAGTTGATATACTTTTCCCAAAGATTATTCTGTTTTTGAATTGAAATTGTAGCAGTCATTTTTAAGAGAGTTAGTTAAAAGTTCGGGGGGACGAACTGATACAATTATGCTCTGCGACACCCTCCATCGCAGATATGAAGGACGGATTTATAGTGCCCATTAGTCCTGGTGGGGCACTTAACAAGTTAATAAACTTTACATTCCTTAACCTGTTGTTGTATTTATCATAACACTTCCCTCAAACCCTGTCAAGCACCTAAATACTTGAAACTGCTTCCTGCCCAGATGCCAAGGGAATGGAACACTCCCAAAAGGGAACCTTGGAACGCTCCGATTCATAATACTTTAAAAGCGATAGACAATCACACTCACGAGTATTTCAAGAGTGGTGATATTTGGCATTTAGAAAAAGCAGATATGTTGAGAAAATATCTTCACGAACTTAAAACTTGGATTCATAAACAAGAAGGAAGATGAAAAATTTAAAACTTATTGATAAGTTAATTGTTGTTATTGTAGCAGGTACACTTGGATACGTTGGTATTACTTTTACTAACTGCAATTTTATGATACCAGGATCAATGGAAAGAGCAGATGCTTTAGGAGGATTAAAGAATCCCCCACCTTTAGATTGCAAAGAATCTGAAAGTAGAGGATATAACGCTTTGTTTACTTTGTTTACGGCACTGCTCGGACTAAAAGCAAAGATGGATGATTAAGAAACCCAAAGTTTACCTTCCGCAGCTCTTCTTCTTAGCAATCCAACCTCAACATTACTACCAGGATTACGATATAACTTTAATGTATTTGGAATTGCTTGCCAATTTTTTTGTTTAAGATTAGTGGTAATAGTGTTGAATCCGACACTACCATAAAAGTTGGCACCGAGATTATAAGCAAAGGATAAAAGTGCTCCACGTTGGTTGTCATTCATTTCACTCCAGTAAGAGATTTTTCTAAGTGATGGTAAGAATCTTGATTCAATATCAAAGATTAATAGATCATCTGCTTCTTCTTGAGTGATCGATTCTTTCAAATGAAAAGGTTGTCCATTTCTTTTACGAGTGGATCCCCAACCAATTGTAATCGGAAGTCCACCAGTAAGAGGATCGGGATAAGCAGTTAAGTGACAACCTTCAAACTGTTTGATTAGATCGACACCACACTGAGGAACCTGTGATGTCGTTTCTACTTTTTTACATCAAAGATTCTGCCCCATCCAGATTTAGGTCCATCGGGAGTCCATCTTTTCTCAAGATCAGATCTCTTATACACAGCACCCTTACCGTTGGTTACTGCTCCAGTGTATCCATCATTAAGTGATCCATAAGGATCGTTAACAACATAATCTTCACCTTTCTTACCAATCACAACTACCATATGTCCACCTGTGGGACTAGAAAGAGTCCCCCTATGAAGAATGCCAATAACAACAGGTCTTCCAGCGGCAAGCTCACGATCAAGATCAGTAAAAGAAAGATTGTAACTGAAGTGTGATTTGATACCGTAAGATTCCAGAACTTTTGTCTGAACTGCGTGATCTGTCGAATCACCGAGTGAGAATACTTTTTGAACATAGGCGTCATCACCCTTTGCTCCTTTAAGTGTGCCTGGTTTAAAATATTCTAAAACCATAGCACAGGAAGATGAATTACAGGTTCTATTTGCGTCTCTGTAATTATCTGTCTGTGGAAAATAAGGAACGTTGAGAACACCAGGAACAACTGGTTCTACTTTGGTTCTAAAAATCTTTACCCAATTTGCCGAATCTTCGATTAAATCTTCACACTTACTTGAAAGATCAACCTCGAGTTGCTCCACTGCTGCTACATGCTTGGGGTTTTTCTCATCATAGTGCTTAAAAAAGTTATGAAGATCTACTCTCATCGTTCCTATTCATTCTATAATATATTTATTAAAAAAGGAGGGTTGCCCCTCCTACTAACATCACCAAATACCAGGAATAATTTGACCAGTAGTGAGATAAGTTCCCACTGCAATTACGAAACCGAGCATTGCCAGGCGAGCATTGAGGATCTCTGCCTCAGGGGTAAATCCAAATTTCATTTTGTTTCTCCTTGATAAGAATGTTTTTGTTGTAGTTCGGGATTTGGTTGTGAAGGAACAACAGGGTTCCTTGATTTGTTTTTAATTACGATGAAAGCATCGTTTTGATAAGATACTGTCCCAAATGGTTTTGCCCATTTTGGATTTGCATCTGGGTGAGTTGCAGTTCCGGTTACTGCTACTCCACCGATTTCTACAGAGAGTTCATCATCACGATCCCATCCAAGTTTTTGTAGAGCAAGAGCAAATTGTCCAAGCATATCACCAGTGCTCACAGGTTTTCTTCCTGTTCAGTAAGAATTACACAATCACTTGTGGGATAAGCAACGCAAGTGAGAACCCAACCTTCTGCTTGTTGATCATCATCAAGGAACGACTGTTCTTCGTTGTCAACGGTGCCAGAAATGAGTTTGCCAGCACAGGCAGAGCAAGCACCTGCCTTACATGACGAAGGAAGATCAACACCTGCCTCTTCTGCTGCTTCGAGAATGTACTGGTCATCAGCACATTCGATAGTAGTTTCAGTGCCATCAGGAGATTGAAGAGTGACATTAAAAACGGTCATTAGTAAGTCTCACAAAGTTTTTCTACGGATGATGCCAACAGAACAAAGAAGGCAACTGATGTTATTGTAAAGATAGTTGAAGTCATTGTCAACCCTCAGACGACCCCGAAGAAGAGTTTGCCAGTGAAAGCATAAGAAATAAAACCAACAATAATCCCGAGCATTGCAGTGCGTCCATTCATTTTCTCCGCTTTCTCAGCATACGGTTCAATACCATAACGTTCAAGGTCTTCCTTAGTCATATACATTGCAGGTTCTTTAGCAAACATATTCATTTGCCCGAACTCATTTTTTGTTACAGTCATTTTCGTTTTATTACGAATTGTTACACAATTATATAGCAAAAAGAAAGGGGTGTCAAGCACCTTTGTCAGGAGGTCATGAAAAAGACCACCCTAAGGTGGTCTAATTTAACTTATGAGTGGATTATCAGAAACGGAAGGTAGTTTGCACTACACCGCCCCAATTGGAAGAGTTATCAGCAAGGCGCTGATTGTCACTTCCGTAGATGATAGCAGGAGTGATGCTGATGTTATCAGACACTTGATACTTGTAGAAGATCTCAAGCATTGTAGACTTCTCAAGGTTCTCACCAGTAGGAGCCTGACCGATAGCAACACCAGCAGAGTTACCATCAACAAACACATCATCCCAAGTCAGACCAGCAAACCAGGATTGACTGTTGGTGGCATCACTAGGAGTACCACTTACAGTATTCCAACCATAACCTGCTGAGATCGAAGGAGCCCAACCAGATTGAGTGGGTTGCCAGTAAGCGTTGATAGCATAACCGTTAGAAGTTTGACCTGGAACCAGAGTGCCAGAAGCACCATTCAGACCGTTGTATGTGCGAACACGAGTGCCTTCGGTGCCATAACGATAACCAAATGCGATACCGTAGTTGTCACCACGATAACCGATCTGGGCTAGAGTGTTGAGAGCACCAGAGCGATCAAACTCACCTGTAGAACTATCAGCACCGTTTTGTGCCACATAGTTCACACCAGCAATCAGACCTTTGTTTCCGTACTGAATACCAAAACCTGAACCAACTGCCTTGTTATACACACCAGGAGCACCAGCTACTTGGAAGAAATCAAGGATCTTGGATTCATATGCTGAAGGAATCCAAGCAATCTCAGTGTTACGAACCAGAGCACCAGCAGTAAGAGTGGTACTACCGTTGAACACAGGGAACTGATAATACAGACGATCGATAACTACGTTATTACCGTTTTCACCTGTGGTATTGTCTGCTTTATCCAGTTTGAAGATAGACGAACTGGAACCGAAAGGATTGCTACTGAAGTTAGAAGAACGCAAACGAGTACGGAGCAAATCGGCACCAGTAAAAGAAGTATCCAGATTCAGACGAAGATCATAGTTAAATGCAGTGTGGGTAATATCACCTTCTTTAGTTTGATAGTCATCCACACCACCAATCACAAAGTTTGCTTCACCACGCAGTTTAGTAGTGGTAGAGAACTGTTGTGCTTCGAGAGTAGTAACTTGTGCTTCCAGACCATCAACACGACCCTTCAGAACTGCCAGTTCATCAGCAAACTCTTTAGTAAGACGCTTGAGTTCATCGGTAACTTCAGTCACACGATCCAGACAAGCATTCAGTAGTGCTGCAGCTTCATAACGAGTCAGAGCACGACCACCTCGGAATGTACCATTGGGATAACCAGCAACACAACCATAACGCTCTACAAGTTGCGAGAGTGCTTGATATGCCCAGTCAGTAGGTTGGACATCAGAAAATTGAGTGACGCTTGTAACCTGTTCGGAAGAATACTGGTTGACCCCATTCATATTAAGGTCTGCGGCCATTGCAGCAGGTGCAACCATTCCCAGAGCAACAGGTGCAAGCATCAGTTGTTGAAAGAATTTCATAGATTGTTGTTTGTTTGTACTATAGGACAAAGATTAAGAATTACAACAGAATTCTTAAGTACTTATTTAGTATAAGGGATGACTTTAAGAGTGTCAAGTGTTTACGGTACTTTCTATCACTCTTCCAAGATAAGGATCGTAATCCATTAACTCCTCTACAGATAGTTGAGCTCCTTTCTGACTCCAGAAGTTCATTTGACCATCATAGTTACCACGATGGAATGCATCAATATGTTCTGGATGAATAGAAGAACCCAACTCAATCCTATAAAGAAGAAGAGGAACACTATAAGTATTACCTGAATTATAAATTAAGTCATCAGCAACAGGACGAGGTTTTACACCATTATCGAGTTTATACTTATCTCCTCTTGTATGAAGATTTAAAAGTTTCTGGGCATGATGACGAGTAATAATATAACAAGCAGTTGAAAATTCATTCACAAATCTCTTGTGAACTTTAATATGAATATCTCCTGTACAAATAATAGCAATCTGAACTACATCCCAATCATAGGGGATCCGACAATAAAAATCATCCCAAGTAAAGTTCCAATACTTAACAAGATCTAAGTTACAATCATCTTCCATGATGACAGCATAAGGACTATCAGAAGTTTCGTACCAATGTTTGATAGCCTTGAGATGAGAAGTAACACATCCAATCTCACCAGAAGACATCATCTCAGGATAACGTCCTTTAATAATATCACTCAAGTCATCTTCTCTACCATCATATGCAGAGATGCGAGTATAGTTTTCAATCTCCCAGTACTTAAACTGGTTTTCCATGTACTCTTTTCTTTCTGGCTGCCCATCAAGATTAAGATAGTAGATGGGCCCAAAATTTTTAAGTTTAAATGTTGATTTGTTTTTATCCATTATACTGTATAAACTGCACCGTGCTGATATGTAAAACCCTGTACTGGAATAACATGTTCTGGTTCCATCAAAAGATTTATACCAAGATATTTAATTGGAGCATCACCCCATCTCTTAGTATAGAATCCACCAGTTTTATCCAATTCATTATAGAATCTCATGTATTCACTTGTCAAGAACCATGACACTTTACTCAACTCAAAGTTAGTGTAGAACATCATACCTTCTTCAATAAAGTTTTCTGGAATCAATTCATTAACTGTTTCCCAAAGTCCTTCGATTACTTTTGGATTATCTTTCTGAATAGCAGGGGAAATAAATCCATAATAACATCCAACATCTTCTGCCCACTTAAAGATATCGTAGTTGAGTGGAGTATGTATAAAAGAATCTGTATCAAGTCTCAAGTAATAATCATATTCTTGTATGACACTATTATTATAAAGTTCCCCAGAGAAAAATCTACACATGTGTCTATATCCAATAGAGAATCCTGGATGTCCCCAGGCTACTGGACCGTTACCATGAGTTGGATGAGGAAAGAACTCTGGAATCTGATCTAAGATTTCTTGAGGATAATCAGGAACATTAAACTCAATAGTCTCATATCTAAGAGTTAGATTAGTTTGAACCTTAGATTTGTATTCTTCAAAGGATTCTTCGCAGAATACTAATACATCAGTACCAGTAGTATAAGGTATAAGATTTTCTTCTACTAACCTTAAAGACTTATTGAAATCTTCTACGTCTTGATCGGAAGATCTTACAAGATAAAGGATACAGTTCATAACATCTGCCACTCTTTATATGGAATCATATTGTCACTGTGTGTTTGAGTAAATGATTTTGGATATATTACTTTATCGTTTGGTTGATTAGGATCTAAAAATGCTGACCAAAAACTGAAAGTAGATACATGCAAAATATGATATTCACATTCTACCATCTTTTTAAGTGATTGAAAAGCATCACCAACAAAGATCTCAAAGTTCTGACTAAAGTGTTGACGGAACCAACTAAGTTTATTCTTTGCCATTCTATTATCATCGGAGAAAATATAAACTGTAGAATCCTGAGGAATCATCAGCAAAGCCTTTTCATAAAACTCATCATCAACATAACCATTTACATGATCATCTGCTGGTCTTGTGCAGAATCTAAGATGAAGTGATACTGTGTTTGGTTTTGTTTTAGTTCCTACAGACAGTTTCTCTCTCACATAATCAAGATTCTCTGCTGTAGAAAATCTAAACATGTCATTCACAATGAACTTAGTATCAAAGTTTGCTTGGAGATTTCCCTGCCAGTTTAAGTTTGGAAAACATGAAACCATATCTTTATGAGATCCATCATGTCCACCAAGAAGCCTATCCGAATTATAAGATGCTGGATACTTGCCTCCACCGTTCCATAAATCCCAAGTTCCAAACTTCGGTTCTGGGAGATCAAACTTCTTACAGAAAGAAATTACCTCTGCGATTTGGAAAAGATTGTTTCCAAGTCCTCCGTGAAGTGATGTCGTAATAGTTTCTTCCTTAAAATCAACGGGAAGGATAAGTGCTTTGGGAGAACTTCCTATACTAATATCAACTCCAATAACACCAAGACAACAAAGTTGATATTGAGTATCATTAAAAAATGATGGAGAATCAACAATCAAAAAGTTATTAGGATACTTATCCCGCAAATCATTTGCAATACGATAGTATTCATCCCAATATCTTTCTGTTGCATCAAACTCATCTTTAGAATCACTTAGGTTTGGAAATTGATCAACGGCATAACGATTATGTCCAAGTCCAAGGGTTCTATCCTTTACATAACAAGGATTACGATATCCCCAAGAAGTGGCAAGAGATTTAATTGAATGTTCTCTTCTTCCTCTTAAACATAAAAACATTATATCAGGATGAAGTTCTACAAACTCAGGAACATACTTAAGATATGAGTGTGTAATGTTTGTAGTTGTATCATGAAGAGAAACTCTTTTAAGTCTTTCTTCTTTGGATAAAGATTCAGAATCCCAAATTAATCCATTATTATTCCAAGTTTCAAAACTATTCTGATACTTAGGACCACCACCTTTATATTTTACAGTCATGAATCTTGAGAGAAGATAGTTCATTCTCAAGAATCCACAAGCACCCGATCCAATAACATGAAACTTACTCATAAGACAATCCTCTCAACTCATATTCCCAACGAACATCAGTATTGATTTTTGGTTTATTATTCTCGTCAATAATCTGCCCAACAAATATTCCATATTCCATAGGTTCATGTTCTGGAAATGGACGACTATCTTGATGTGTTGGATAAATTTCTCGAAGTTGATTATAAACTTCTCTTTCAACATAATTGATTAGACCAACACCATATGCATTTTCCCAACTCACATGATCTCCAGATTGATATGTTGGTTGTCCAGTAACTTTAGAGTGTCTCCAGTGATCATGACATAAGTGATCAAACTTAATTGCAGGCCAGATTAGATTATGAAGAACCTTCTGATCATCTTCCCGATTAATTGCTGATGGATTGTCCAAATCAATCTTACCGTAACGTTCATGAAAGAGTTTGTTATTTACTCCAAACATTCCTGCCATGATTGTATATCCATGATTATGACAATCTCTCATTAAGTGAAAAGACTTATCAGATTGCATCCATTCATCAACAGCTCTACGTTCTCTCCAACTCAATCGACTATCACAATCTCTACTGATCCAGAAGTCTACACAATCATCAATGAAAGGTCTGAACCTCCAGTTCAATCCATCATAAGAATTATTCCTACGACAAATAAAAACCTCAGCGTCATAGTCCTTGAGTTGATAGACATACTCTTCAGGGACATCTTCATCAACGTAAAACCTAGCAATCCAATCTGGGTAGGTTTCTTTTGCAAGTCTTGCGTTTTCTACTGCTCCAACACAATAGAGGGGATTATCTCCAAAAAGACTAAACGTTATCAGACGCATACCATGTTCCATAATAACAATCAGCTCCATGGAATCCAGGTTCAGATCCACCAACATAGATCTCACCAAAGTCACCAAGAACTTCCGTAAAAGTTTCCTTTGTGATGAGATGTGGATGAGCAGTATCTACAGGACTGTTAATACTTTCAAATACACGAATAACTTTTGATGTCTTCTTTGCAATTTCTAATTGTTCTTTTGGATCAATTACATGTTGAATTACATTAAAGAACCAAGTCTCATCAATCTGTTCATCAATTTCCAAATCTTCATAAGGAGCAGCAACAATCTCTACACCAATATCTTCATAGTCCTTTCGAATCTCTGCAGGCCATCGATCAATCAGAGGTTCAATAAGGATACCACGTTTAAAGTTACCCTTTGTATGAAGGATAGTTCCTCTTGGACCACCTCCGACTTCTACAATTACTTTATCAGTAAAGTCCTTTTCATAATCAATCTTAAGGTACTTACCAATAACCATTGATGCGTGGCTATATGCTTCTAACCTCAAATCTTGATGATGACTAAATTCTGTGTCTTGAGCAATTTGCCAACGATCCAAATCAATTTTCATTAAACCAATTCCCGATTTTCAATAATTCTGCGAGTATTTATCAGATCCCTATGACGGTCATAAAAGATTTTTGTATTCTTGTGGTGTGCTTTTAGAAGCCATGAGGCAGGAGATCCAGAGACTCTAGTTCCTCCCCAAGAATCTTCACTTTCATAATCAATCCAATAAGCACCAACTACTTTTCCAAGTTCTTTGTATGCACGATAACAAAGATCATGATCATCCATGTCCTGAGGTTTAAATGCCTCATCAAGATAATTCAATTTTTTAAGGTCTTCATGATCGATCATTAGAGGACCACGATTAACAGAACAACGAACAGCAAAGACATCTCTTGGCAGTCCTTGTTTTCTATCAGCATGATCTACATGATCTACAATATCACACCAACAATCATCAAGATCATCTGTCATTCCAAGATGTTTTGAATTTGGATTTAAGATCCAGTTGTGAGATGTTCTCGATGTCACAGCAAATACATCATCAAACGATTTGAATGGTTTTTCCATTCTCACATTCCAACCTTTTTCTTTAATAACCATATCATCCTGAATGATGATAATTTTATCTCCCTTTGATGCCTTCACACCAAGATTGTTAGCTGTCGTTTCAAATACATTAGGAGCATAAAGAAACTTTTTGTTTACTGGAGTACCACTTAAAGTATTCCAAATAACTTCTTCAGAATTATCAGTACACCCATCAATTACTATGATAAGTTCATAAGGTTCTGTCGTATTATCAACTATACCTTGTATTACTTTATCAATTAACCATCCTTTATTATGAACAGTAAGAACTATACTATGCATTTTTGATACTCATTAAGAACGAATCGATCTCTCTTCCAAAACCTCTTCCACCTCTTTCATACCAATAATCATAATCACATTCTACATAATTTCTATAGTCTTGTCCCCCAACGGTAAGACCATCACGAATAGCTATATTTGTTAATACACTCTGATCATTTCTGTGAGAAACAAAACCAGAGAGATCCTCACCAAGAGTACTTGAATCATTATTGATAATTTGAGAATCTGTGCAGAACTCTAACCACTGAGAGACTGTCTTAATTGATTCTTCACAAACTCTCCATACCATAAACCCAACTTCAAGTTGATTAGAATTGTGATAATCTTCTTCATCACAATTCATCTTGATAAAGCAATCTCTCTTTGTATATTTGCCATTACGATTGTTACCAACTAACAATAGGCACTGATCGTCTTCAGTAAGAATACTCTCCACATAAGATTTCAGTCCAGGAGAAAACATATCTCCACAGTCACAGTAGATGATAAAGTCACCTTCATTTGAAGACTTTAAAACATCAAGAATAAAATAAGGTTTCCAAATCCACCAACCAGCACCAGTCGATTCATCAAGAATACTTTTATTATTTTGATAGAAATCTGTAGACTCTAAATTTTCCCTACTAAATGGATGATGAATAAATCCTTCCTTATGTGTTTGATGAAGAAACTTTTGTTGTTCAACAAAGTTTTCATCAGCATAGGTTACAAGATGCCAGTTCATTTGATTCTCTCCTTTACATATTCTTGATTTTCATAATACTCAATCAGTTGTTCTTTGGTTAAGTTCTTAAGATATTCCCACAACTGGTTATTGTTTTGCATGTGAGGATTATGATACCAAGAGTTTTGAGTTCTTTGATGTTCCAAATGATAGGCGTGATTATCAACTCTACCAATATTATATCCAAGAACTTTCCACCTATGATGTCTTTCTACATCTTCAGGAGCATAAGCAATAAATCCTTCGTTCTCCAAGTATCCATCAATATAGACTTGTCGATTGAAGAACTGGACCATACCATACTCAGCCCAACCCAATCCCTGATTACTTGGATAATAAAAAAATCTATCATCAAAACAAGCACAGTTATATCCAGACCCAATAAACCTTGAAACAAACTCATCATTTTCAAAGTTATTCATACCTCTTGAGTTTCAATACTAAAACCAAGATTTACTTTTCTCTCACCATGATTTCCAAACCGATATGGATATACAACATCACTATCTCCCCGAATCATTTCAACTGCTTGAGTGTAAGATTCTAATGGAAGAATGATATCAGTATCGTAGTTTACTACAATCTCTGTAGAAGATTCCATTACCATATCATTTAGAACTTTTGTACGATGAAAAGAATCATCAGTACGAGTATCTTCCTCAAAAATGTGTCGAAGATTACTCACATCTACCAGTCTCTTAATGATTGGTAGAGCATACTCTTCAAATCGATGTTCAGAATCAACCTCTTTAACAATCACATTAGTGTCAAAGTGATGAAGAAGATAAGAAGTTGTAAGGATTACATTCCTGAGTCTATCTCCAGTATCAATCCTTAGAGGAATAATAAAAGTAGTATTTCTCAAATCAGTTTTCATTAATCATTCTCCATTCTTCAGGAAACAAGTCTTTAGTAGATTTATCTGAGTTATTAGGACCGAACCATTTATCTGGATAGATTACAGTCTTATTTTTGTTGTGTGATAACCAAGCACCCCACCAAGAAAATGTCGAGTTAGCAATAATATAATCAGAACACAAAGTCATTAAGCACATATCAACATAAGGATGCCCAGTCTCAGCAATCAAGAATCGGTCATTCCCAAATAACTTTTGAGACTTACACCACTTAGGATCATCTGAGAAGATAACAACCTGTCGATCACTATCAAATTCTTTTAAAGCATTCTCATAATAACTTAAGGAGAGATTGTAATGATTCCCCGAGTTAATTAAGAAGTCTCCTCTACGAATATGAAGAGCAACAGGATTATCCAAAAGTGGTTTTGCTTCTTCACATGCATCATAATATTCCTTTTTGAATGTAAAGTCTTTTCGAATATCTTCTTCAATGTGCTTGAAGTATTTTTCACTCTGAAAATATCCTACAAGGGAAACTCCATCAGGACAATTATCAAAAAGGTCTTCATCGAAACTAAAAGATTGTTCAGTTCTGGCAGAGTCGGCCAAAAGAAATCCAACACTATCTGGTTGGATTTCAAGGGCATCAAACAACTCAATCCGAAGAATGTTTCCTAATGCATCTTTTACAGAATTGCCATGTTGAGGAACAGTGAATTGATATCCTTTATTTCGAGCAACTCCTTTTACAGCAGCATATTGGAACATCTGGTTTCCCAGTTGTCCCATTCTACCAAGATAGTTTAATCCAATCATCGGGAAGTAAGTCTTTTGTGTCGTTTTCTTTTGCGAGTTGAGGACCAAACCAAGGATTTGGTGCAACCACAGGATTTGTGCGAGGATTTTGTAACCACGCACCCCACCAACTCAGAGTGCTTGGAGATATAATAGCACCATTACACAAACTCATCAAGCACAAATCAGTATAAGGAATGAATGATTTTCTATAGACTCCATCACCCTCCATACATTTATGAGAATACTGTTCTACATTTTCATTAATCAAGAATCTTTCTCCTGAGAAAAACTCTTGTTCCTTACACCAAGCAACGTCATCACTACAAATAAGAACTGTAGCATCATCATCAAAATACTCAAGTGCCTTTGAGTAATAATCAAATGTAGGAACTGGGTGAAGATGTTCTCTACCAACATTATCTCCACGACGAACATGAAGGAAGATAATTTTTTCAAACTGACCGATAAATTCTTTACATGGTTTCAGAATATCATCAATAAATTCAAAGTCTTCACGAATCTTATCTTCAATGTGCTTGAAATACTTCTCACTCTGAAGGTATCCATCGAGATTTGTATTATCTTGGAAGGTATTAAACAACTCTTCATCAAAATGAAAATGAGCCTCATCCCGAGTAGGATAAGGCACAGTACCAACATGCTTTAGGTTCTTGAGTTTGAATGGATGATGTATTCCATAGTTAGCAGTTCTTGCTTCATCTGGAGGAATACACCAATCATATCCATGTTTCTCTGCAATACCTTGAAGGGAGGCATACTGGAAGAGTTGATTGCCAAATCTTCCGTTTACACCAAGTCGATTATATCCAATCATAAGTTTACCACAAAATATGGTTCTGTAATATTTTCTTGGTTATCTACAAACTTGACTCTATCTCCATATGAAGTAGTCATGTAATCATAGACTTGATCGATAACTTTCTTATCTTTCCGAATATAGACAGTATAACCTCGATCAAGAAGATCTAAACAAAGACGATACTGTTGACTCTCTGTAAGAATATCGGTTCCTTTTTTATAAGTGATAGAATCAAAATAGAATGGTTTCTTATTTGAGTTCATCTTTTCAAAATAATCACACACAAACTTAGCATGTTGATTATTGATTTCATCAGTTACCGTGCCAAGATTATATTCCAATCCAACCTTTTTAGCAAATGCAGCGAAGGATCGATTGTCTCTAGGAAGACAAGGACCACCATATCCAAATCCATAACCAAGATACTTTCTACCAATTCTACTATCAGTTCCAACAGCAGTCAGAACAGTATTAACCTCATCTCCACATCCAGCATGATGAAGAACATCACCAAGCATATTTGCGTAACTAATCTTTGTGGTCAAGAAACAGTTAATGGCAATCTTAGTAATTTCTGCTGATGTTGTTGACATTGAGCAAACAATAGCACGAGTTGTTTGAATCTTTTCATACAACTTTCTAATGTCAGAAACAACCTTATCGTTATCTGCGAAAGGATCTACTCCAAGTAAAACCATATCAGCAGTACGAAGATCGTTAACAATAGATCCTTGTGCGATGAACTCTGGGTTATAGAAAACTTTTACATTACTTGGAAGTTGTTTTTTAAAGTTTTCACAATCACCAGGATTAGTTGTACATCCAACAACAAAATATTTCTTTGTAGTTACGTCTTGAAAATCATGAACAACTTGCCATACTGCAGAGACATCATAAGATCCATCTTCAAGAGAGGGAGTTGCCACAAGAGTATAGATGAGATCACACTCATCAATAACCTCTTTGTTATTTGTGGTTGCTCTGAAGTTTGTAGCAACCTTAAGAAGATTTTCTACTTCTGGTTCGTGTGTCTTGATCTTTCGTTCTTTCAAGTTGCTTACATAATCCTCTCGGATGTCTGAAACAAGAACATCATACCCTGCTGCTTCACACAACAGGGCAAAACAAATACCAAGTCTACCAGCACCAATTACGCCAATTTTCATAGTTTGAATGTAGGAATAGGATTCATTTTATGTTGATTCATTTGACTGAACTTAATGAGTGCTTCGAGTCCTGGACCTGATCCAGTTTCCATAGCTTCTTCTAGTTCATCATAAGAAGCACCGATTTGATCTTCATCAGTTCTTCCATCATCCCATAAACCATCAGTGGGAGAAGCATCAATAATGCGTTGATCTACACCAAAATGCCTACCAAGTTCCCAAACCTCAGTCTTATAGAGATCTGCGATAGGAGCGATATCAACTCCACCGTCACCATATTTAGTATAAAATCCTACACCATAATCTTCAACTTTATTACCTGTACCAACAACAATACCACCAACTGATGTAGCAACCTGATAAAGAGTTACCATTCGAATACGAGAACGACTGTTGGCAAGAGCATGAGTATCTGTACCAAGTTCTCTCATCGTAAACTTAAAGGTCTCAAATACTTTAGTAAGATCGAACTTATTGACGATTACATTACTAAAGTTTGATTGAAGCCAGTCAAGGTGGGCATCAGAAAGTGTTTCTTGTTCTTCCTTTTGGTGAATTGGCATTCCAATAGCATAAACAGGAAGACCTGTTTTAGCAGCAAGTGTTGATGATACTGCAGAATCAATACCACCAGAAACACCAATCACGAAAGCTTTAATATTAAATTGTGTTGTATAATCCTTCAACCAAGAAACAATACGAGTTTCGAGTTCAGAATAGTTTTGAATGCGGTTCATGATAATCAAATAATAGAATCTACTTGTTCTTTAATCCATGTATACGTTTTAGAGATACCCTCTTCAAGAGTCATGGAGTAATCCCATCCTAACTCTTTTCTGATCACATCGTTGTTACTATTGCGACCACGAACACCAAGAGGAGCATCAAGTTTATGAGTTCTCTTGACAGGAATGCCAGCAACCTTTGCTGCAATATCTACAAGTTGATTGATAGTTACCATTTCCTCAGATCCAATATTGACTGGACCGATGAAGTTAGAATCCATCATACGACGAGTTGCTTCAATACATTCATCAATGAAGAGGAAGGAACGTGTCTGTTCACCATCACCCCATACTTCAATCGTTCCACCTACAGAAGGAAGTTCTGCTACTTTCCTACAGATAGCTGCAGGTGCCTTTTCCCTACCACCAGTCCAAGTTCCTTCTGGTCCAAAAATATTGTGGTATCGAGCAACACGTACAGGAATACCATAGTTGCGATGATAAGCAAAGTACAACCTTTCTGAAAAGAGTTTTTCCCAACCATATTCGGAATCTGGGTTAGCAGGATATGCGGACTCTTCACGACAATCAGGATTGTCTGGATCAAGTTGGTTGTGCTCAGGGTACATACAAGCAGAACCAGAATAGAAGATCTTGGTTACATTCTTACCAAGAAAATCATTAAACTTTCTTACAGACTCAAGAACATTCAGGTTAATTGACACTGAGTTGTGCATAATATCTGCATCATTTTCTCCAGTAAATACGAAACCTGCTCCACCCATATCAGCAGCAAACTGATATACTTCATCAAATGCCTGAAGATATCGTGATGGAACAAAGTTATAGAAGTTACCACGATCACCTTTGTATTGAATGACTCTTTCTACAAAGGCAACATCTCTCAGGTCTCCAATAATAAACTCATTTGCTTCAGTCTTTGAGAACTCAGGATACTTGAGATCCACACCGCGAACCCAATAACCTTCTGCTCGCAGTCTTTTGACCATGTGACTTCCAATAAAACCACCAGAACCAAGCACAAGTGCTTTCTTTACATATTGACTCATAAAGAACTAATAATCTCTGTACTATCTATTATACAAAAAAAGAGGGGTCATGTAAACCCCTCTCTATAAACTCAGGCTCGCCACCAATTCTTTGACTGGGAATTGGAAACCAGGCGGGAGTAAGATCCCATCCGCACCACTTGCCTTTTTAAGGAATGGCAAGAAACCTAATAGGGTCATTTTGACTCCACCACTTAGTTTTATGAAACTAAGAAAAGTTGAGTTAACTTTGATATCTCGGTAATACCAAAGAATGCACATAAGAATAGTACATCCCAAAGTTTAAGTTTAATAGCAAAAGGTACTGTGAGTAATCCCCCAATAACCTTTATCATTAAACCATACTTAAACTCTCCCCATAACATAGTTTGATAACCGATTATGAGGAGAATGTTTCCAATCCAACGAAGTAGATCAGATTTTGCCATAAGGGGTTTTGCTCCCGACCAGTGCGCTTTTTAAGTCGTCCCGAGACTATTTACTCATCATCATCCTTAATATAGCAAGGTACTCTGTCTGGGTCAAGCCAACGGGCGTAGTCAATATCTTCCATTGCAGTAGAACATTGTAAAACATTATCAAACAGATAAATGTCATTCCAACGTTTTGTGTATTCGTTTTGCTTTTGCATACGGTAATCAGGTTTACCGTTGATTTCAAGAATACCTGCTTCAACGAAACGATATCCTTCACGAACCAAAAGAACTTTAGGAAGTCGTGTTGTCACGCAACCTCAACAGATTCAAGATCATTATACACATACTCCATAAGCATTTCATAATCATCCAGAGGATCACCAGAGAATACTACACCTTTACTTTCATAGTACCGACGAACCTTTTTGTAGAGTTTCGGATTCTTTACATCAAGATAAAATTCACCGTTTGCTGCACCACGAAGAATTTGGATGTCTTTCTTGAATTTTGCTGTAAGAGTCATTGTTTTGAATGTTGACCTTAGTATTATAAGGGTTTGACTTGGAGAAGTCAAGATGGACAGAGAAGTTTCTGTCCTATGCTCCTTGCGTGGATCGAACACGCCTCAGGCGAATTATGAGTTCGCTGCATTCACCAGATTGCTAAAGGAGCATTTGGTAGGACTGCTGAGACTTGAACTCAGTTCACACCGTTATAAGCAGTGGGCCTTAACCCATAGGCGACAGTCCCATAAAAATCACGAACCTTCTTCGTGGTCAGTGTGAATGCGTATTATATCCTCACTCACACCACATTCTTCAAAGACCTGTACCACTTCTTTATATGGCACCATAACTGCGTCGCCATGCTCACTGGTTATGATAAATGATTCTCCTCGTTCTACTCTGTTCATAAGATTGTCAAAGTCAGATTGAAACTCTTCTACAGTGAATGATTGAAGTTCAGAAATTTCTTGCATTTTCATAAGGTGAGTTTATGAGTCGGGGTGACAGGATTCGAACCTACGACTTCTGCTTCCCAAAAGCAGCGCTCTACCAAACTGAGCTACACCCCGTTATTTGTTTTTGTGTATGATCATTATACCTAAGATGGGAACCATTGTCAAGAGATAGCATAAAATGAATAAGAATACTTGATTGTTGAGTAGTACCCCAGCAAGATGTCTCATCGTACTCTATCTATAATGGCAATAACACCATGCGCATAAAAGAAAAGCAACACCGAACCAATTGCTGCTGAGATTATTGTAGCAGTTTTATTGTGCTTGTCAATAGCCTGGTCGATCATTTCTTGTACTTCAGACCGACTAATAAATTCGTCGTGAGGTTCCATCACTTTTCATCTCCAAGAAACTTTGCGAGGGGATCTCTTCTCGTTTTAACTATCTCTACTGCTCTTTTATAGAACATGTTATTAGTGTTGCCAGAAGTTTCAAAGGTTTCTTTGATCTTCACCCAGTTTTCATAGGTGTGCTGATCCATTTTAGTAACCCGTAGTACTATTATATACCAATTACGGATTTTTCACTGTCAACTTTTTGTGTTCATTCTGTAACACTGTTGAAGAAATTATTAAAACGGAAAGGAGAGGATTCGAACCTCCGGAGGATTTCACCTCTTTTGTTTTCAAGACAAACGCCTTAAACCACTCGGCCACCTTTCCAAATTTTCAACGAATCTCAAAGTCCAGTTTACGAACTTTACGTTGTCGTCTTGCTTCCTGAAAAGCAAGATCTTGAGGAGTCAGAACATTTCTTTGTTCTTTCTGTATAGAGTTTAGCATAACAATATGAGATAAGTCAACAGCAGAAATCTTATCACCACGAATCGTTGCCATATTCGGACAACCGCAGGCCACTGTTTTGGTAGGATGACCCGTTATTTCTTTATTGCAGTCTTTGCATCGTATTGAAATCATTTTTCTTTACCATATTCACTTAAAACTTTTTGAATATTTATCAAGTGGGCAATATCGGATTCGA
>Ga0194130_10003905_pt1 | contig 19502 bp, 18 predicted proteins | sample TA2KigsurfametaG_FD_160084 | JGI IMG/M metagenome (GOLD analysis project Ga0194130, IMG submission 160084) | Freshwater microbial communities from Lake Tanganyika, Tanzania - TA2015050 Kigoma 12 surface | ecosystem: Environmental > Aquatic > Freshwater > Lake | place: Tanzania: Lake Tanganyika... | reverse complement strand
ATGGCGGGTGGAGGTGTTCGAGGTGGACAAACCATCGGTGCAACCGACGAAATCGGCCTGCATGCCATCGAAGAGCGGCTTCACGTGCACGACCTGCATGCCACCATCCTTCATCTGCTCGGCCTCAATCATTGGGATCTGGTGTACCATCACCAAGGCCGTCCGGAACGAGCGACCCAAAACGAGGGTAAAGTCTGCCAGCGGATCTTTGCGTGAGTAACGAATCCTCGCATCAAAGGATCCGGCTCCCCACGATCGAATCCAACCGTACGACTCCCACCGTGCTCGTGCGAATACTCATCGTTTCCAGCCCCTGGAAATGCACACTGCGAATGAAACTCTGCGAATGACAATCTGTGAAGCTGGAACGTCCGAAGCGGGATTATTCACGTAAAAGAGGCAAACTTCCGATAGCGGCACATTGGAGGACGTCGTACCGATGGCCAATGTGACATCACAAAAGCTAGCAATTCGAGGTAAAGCATCTGTCGTCGCTTGTGCGATCGCAGTTGCGGCATGCTTGTGGCAGGGAGATGGTGTGGTATTTGGTCAGGACCTCAGCGACGCGATCTCCGCTCCGACAGCTACAGCACCAGCCACGACACCTACGGCAGAAACCATCGGCGGAGGAAATACCATCCGCAGAGGAAACACTTTCGGCGACACACTTAATAATGCAGCGCGAAGTGGTCGGCTTCCTAAACTGCCGAGTCTCATTGAAATGACTGGGGCAAATCGGTCGATGCGACATGGATCAAAAAATCGGAAGCTTATTCTGCGTACAGTGCCCGGTCCGTCATGATTTCGCCTCAAGCAGACCGAAGTTTTGCGGAGGTCGCTGGCACGGCAGGAGATCCAAGCGGTACCGCATCGGGGTCCATTGAAAATTACGTTTTCGATAGCACTCCGGATACGGTATTTACTTGGACCGCCCCAAACTTCTATTCGAGACCGTTGTACTTTGAACAGGTCAACTTCGAGAGATACGAAGGCAAGACTCCGCAATGGGCGCGTCCCTTTATTTCCTACGGTGACTTTCTAGCCACCATCCCTGTGCTTCCCTACAAAATGGGAGGGGAGAGGATCCATGAGCGTATGTACACGCTCGGGCATTGGCGACCAGGGGATCCAACACCACACCAAATCCATTGGGGACGTCATACCACGCGCGGTGCGATCTACCAAGGGGCAGCTACCACGGGCTTCATCTTTGCCCTGCCATAATACCTACCACCGAGTGCAAACTCCACGTGCACCTTCGTAGCATAGTACCTTTAGGGAATGGACGGTGCGTCGCGGTGCCTCTTCCCGTTTTCAGGAATGGATTGAACTGGAGAGATCCAACCTAACACGATGATTCCGAGAAACCACTCGATGACAGTCAACCACAAGTAGACTGCATGATCGCGGTAAAACCTCTCGGGAACCGTGCGATGCAAATCATCCATCTGCTGCGATAGGTAGTTGTGGTCTAGACATAGCCCAGTACAAACCCCAAGAAGCATCACGGACGTGCACCCAAGCGGAATGCTGCGGCGTCGAGCAGCTTCAGCGAATAGTAATACCAAAACAACCATAAACCAGATGTTGTGCCATTGGGTCACCTCACGCGTTACAAACCCCTGGCCCGTACTTCCGATTTGCTCGGTCGCAATCGGCACAACAGCGATTGCATAGAAGCTCAGTCCCCCCCACCAATAGGCCCATGCCAATAGCAGGGCTAAGCTCCATAGAGAACTAACGAGCCGTGCGGCGATCCCGATTGAGCGATTGTCCAGAGAGACATTTCCCGCTACCGAAGAGCTTCCGGCAACGGGATTGTGATCCGTTCGCATTCTATCGACTGGCCTATTTCATCAATTCCTGTTTGAGGAAGGTGTAGGCGAGTGCCTGCATGAATGCCGATTGTCGATTATTAGCGGCACCGCCGTGCCCACCTTCGATGTTCTCGTAATACCACACTGGGTGGCCTTGAGACTCCATCTTCGCCATCATTTTTCTCGCATGACCGGGATGAACGCGGTCATCTCGAGTCGAGGTTGTAAAGAGAACCTTCGGATACTTTTTGCCTTCACTCACATTCTGATAGGGAGAAAATTTCTGGATGTAATTCCACTGCTCAGGGATATCAGGGTTACCATATTCTGCCATCCACGACGCACCAGCCAAAAGTTTGTTGTAGCGTCGCATGTCCAAGAGTGGGACTTGGCAAACAGCAGCCTCGAATAAGTTCGGGTACAGAGTCACCATATTTCCGACCAAAAGTCCACCGTTGGAGCCCCCTTGGATTCCCAATCGTTCCTTGCGGGTGATTTTTCGAGCAACCAGATCATTCGCGACCGCTGCAAAATCTTCGTACGCCTTAAGCCGGTTCTCCTTGAGTGCCGCTTGGTGCCATCGCGGGCCGTACTCACCTCCTCCGCGGATGTTCGCAACAACATAAACGCCCCCTTGAGTCAGCCAAGCTCGACCGACGCTGGCGCTGTAGTTCGGCTGAAGCGATATCTCAAAACCTCCGTAGCCGTACAACAGCGTTGGATGATCTCCCGTAGGTTTCAAATCCGCTTTGGAGACCATGAAGTAAGGAACTCGCGTTCCGTCGGCACTCTTTGCGAAATGCTGACTGATTTCCAAGCCCTTAGGATCGAAAAAGTTGGGTAGTCGCTTCAATTCGACAGGATCAATTCCGATCGTTCCCATCGAAAGAGTCGTGGGGTTCAAGTAGTCCGTCGACGTCATGAAAAAGTCATTAGACTCATCAGGATCCACAGCTGTCACGTTGACAGTTCCAAAACTCGGCGCTCCTCGTAATGGTTCCTTGCTCCACCCTTTACCTGTCGACTTGAGCACGTAAATCCTGTTCTTAACGTCTTCAAGAACGTTGATAAATACAGCATCTTTTGTGAACCCAAAGCTAGAAAGCGCGGTGGTATCTGTTGGTGCAAAAAGAACATCGAGCATGCGTTCACCAGCCATGAAGTCATCGAATTTCGTTACGAGCAATGAACCAGCCGCGTACTTGTTATCGCCGACATTCCATGGTTCTCTCAGTTCCACCAATAAATACTGATGGAAAACCGATTTGTTGGCAGTGTTTGGAACATCGATCTTAATGAGGTCTTTGCGGTCCTTCAGCCAGTACAATTCATCATTGTAGAAGGCGATATTTCTGGTCACGAAGTCCCGTTCAAAGCCAGGAGAGTCATCGTGAGCAGCACCGATCGACATGTCGGTAGCGGTACCTTCATAAACCGTGACCGCTTGCTCCATGGGTTTTCCTCGCGTCCAAATTTTCGCAATACGAGGGTAGCCCGAATCAGTCATGGTTCCAGCACCGAAGTCGGTCGAAACAAACACGTGATCGATATCGATCCATGACATCCCGCCTTTGGATTCGGGCCGCTGGAACCCGTCAGCAACGAACTCTTTCTTCACGAGATCGAACTCGCGAGTCACATCAGCATCCGCGCCACCTCGCGACAAGGTCACCAAGGCGCGAGTGTAGTCGGGACGCAGCAATGAGGCACCTTTCCAAACCCAGTTTTCACCTTCGGTTTTCCCGAGCGCATCCAAATCCAACAGAACTTCCCAACTGGGTTCCGCCTTCTTGTACTCGGAAAGCGTGGTTCGGCGCCACAATCCCCTTTCGTTTTTCTTATCTCGCCAAAAGTTGTAGTAAAACTCTCCGTTCTTGGAGACGAATGGGATTCGAGCATTCGAGTCTAGGATCTCCAATAAATCATTCCGCAACTTCTCAAAACTCGGGTCCGATTCGATCCGTTGCTTGGCTTTCTCGTTTCTAGCTTTGACCCAATCCAATGCCTTCTCGCCAGAAACGTCTTCTAGCCACACATGAGGATCGTCCGAGGTCGAAGTGGTTGAAGCGTCTTGTGACACAGCCCATGGGTTCCCTAAGAAAGTGAATAGCAACAATGCCGAGTAAATCGTTTTTTTCTTCATGGCGATGTGGATTAGAGGTGAAAGCCGTGCAGTGCACGAGGAAGCAAGTTCATGGAATTTTACCAAATCAAGGGTTTCGTTTGGCCATCGATTCTTCGAGCTCAATGTCCACCCATACCAAATGATGGTCCGAGGCCGTGGTCAATTCATTGGCAGCCGCAGACTCACTCACGCTGGGCCAGTAGACCCCACTCGCAATCACCTTGCAAGTGGCCGATGGCAACACAAAATCAATCCGCAGATTGCCTGGGTTTTTGTCGTTAAAATCCCCGGTATCGTGCTCTGGATTTCCACGATGCTTGGTATTCGCACCGGCAGATTTAGCCGCCGCATCGACAGCACCGCGACTCGAAGGTGGATTGGACTTGGCAATATTAGGGTGATCGATGAGGGAGCGTATGGATTCGGGACGACCATCACCATCCATCGGATCTGAATTCAAATCCCCAACGATAACAAAATGCGAACCAGACCGAATCGGTCCTTTGGTTCCTTGATCATCAACAATGTACGCTCCCCTCGACTCCTCAGAAATATAGTCTCGCAACCATCGGATTTCGTCGTGGTTGCGGCATCCATTCCTATCCTCGGCTCCATCGAATACCGGAGGTGTCGGATGCGATGCGAGGATATGCAATCGAGCACCTTGGATTTCAATCGGTACGTCCCAATGGGATTTCGAGCTCAGTCGTAGCTGCTCCCATACTGCATCGTCATGAAACCACGCTCCATTTCGATCTTCATTCAATCCAATCGCGTTAGGTTTCTTGGCGTTATTCGGAAACTGGGGGCGGAGGGCACCTGGCATTTTGCTCCATAAAAAATGCTGAAATGTCCGCACATCCTCGGAAACAATAGGATAGCGGCTATACACTGCCATCCCGTATTGTCCGGGAAATGCGCCATACCCCCACGCATCATCCGGGTCTTGGCTGCGGCCGTTGTTATTAAGATCTAACCCTGAGTCGATACCGGTGTTAACAGGGCCCGCATAGAAATACTTCAAATCGCGATAGGGAACCGTTGCATCGGGTTGCAACGCTGCTGGAGATCGCGATTCAGGCTGACCAACGCGAAGATATCGATCCAAAAAGAGCTTGGCGGTCGTGGCGTCATAATCCAGTTCATTGACCAAGAGGATATCGGGAGCAACACTTTGAATGATCGCCGCGATACGTCGAGCTTGTTCATCCCCCTTCACGAGATTCTCGGACAACTCACCAGCTTTCTTTCGGTTCAAGGCCACATTAAACGTGGCGATCCGAAGTGCTGAATTGGTTGGAGAAGGTACTAAAAACGCACCGATTTCACTTCGTCTCTCTCCCGATTCTGGGTTCGGTGCCCCAGGGGCTTGAGCATCACAAACGCCGAAGGGTACCACCACCATGAAGGTGAGTTGGAGCAAAACGTTCTTCGCAATCGGGGAGCCCAGCATCGCTTTAAATCCAGTCGCGTCGACTTGATTGAGGATCATTCGGACACGGATCATGCAACTCTTCCCTTTTTATTTTTCGCCGCTGGATATCTAAGCCACTCACAAACCCAGCTATCGATCGCTCTTCCTGCGGTGTATTCGATGATTTGCTGAAGCAGCACACAAACACATGGATATTTTGAGGCTTTGAAAACAAGACCCGGTGAGAGGCCTATGATCAAGCCACCGTCGTCTACAACTCTCCATCTCCAACCCGTTTTTCGATGGATCGGACCAATTCAGCTGCCTCTTGGAGACTTGCGATCAGTCGAGTGAAGGTCCCCTCGGTATCCAGGAAATTCTCTTGCATGAATTTTTCCGCAGTTGCATCATCCCAAGAGTCTTTCACATCCGCGACCGCTTCGCGCCACGCATTGAGGTCACTCTGCAAGCGGCTTTTGCAACCGATGATATCGGTCCTACATCGCAGACTCATCTTCCTAGGAACCTTCTTTGAAAATCATGAAGCATTGATTTTGACGCGTAATATTTATGGTTTGCTCGCCGCGACTTCGCTGGTGACAGTGCGCAAACCATCCAAGTTCTCTCGGAGTCGGACTTTTGCATCGAGATCGGTATGGTTTAGTATTCCAACGGGCCCCTGAAACCCTGTCTTTCCAATCAGTTGGATCACTTCCCGATCGCGATCGCCTTGTCCAATAGGTAAAATCTTCTTTCCAAGCCGTTCGCCATCGGTTTGCATCCCGTTCAAATTAATTGCCAAAAGATAGGGCTGGACCGTTTTCAGGATCGAAGGAAGTCGATCCAACTGATCGTGGGCGTGGTGCAGGTTGTACACGATACCGACATTGGGCATATCGATCGCCTTGATTAATCGGACTTGGTTCTCCGGAACACCGAACCACGCTCCATGGTTATAGAGTGCGACTTTGCAGCCTGCTTCCTGGGCAACCGTGGCGATTTCCCGGATCCGCTTGACCTCACTCTCGATGAACGCTTTGGTTTGCTCTTCATTCATGGCTGGATCCCCACCCCCCATCACCCATAACTGAGGGTGAATCCGGTGCTTCTTGATCAAGCTCAAGATATGCTTAGCCTCGTCGTTGAGCACGGTTGGAAACCACCATGCGGTAAACTCGATCCCATGCTTTTTCATGGTGGTAATTTCTTCGTCAAACGACGGAACATGCTCAGCACGATAGTCGTATGCCAGTTTCCGAATCCCCAATTCATCGAGCATCTGAGCCCGTTGTTCCGGCGTTCGCTTTTGGGAGTCGAACGGAACTATGCACCATGCCACCAAGTTTTCGTCCCGAAACATCCCTCTCTCGAATTCTTGGCCAAGTGCCAACGGACCTCCCCGAGACAGGGAACCAACTACCAGCAACGCGATAGCGACAGACAATCTACCGATACGTCGCCAGGAAGAAGATGAAGCAGTGGCAGAATGCGCATTTTTGAAGCACCGATTTTGAGGCATCGTGAGTTCTCGGTTTAAGGTTCGAAGATGGTCGCGCTCGAGGACCTAGTTTTTGATGTATTTGAAAGAATAACGATCGCCGGAAGGATCCGGCAGCGTAAGCCAGCTAGGAGTGAACGTGAATCGGAACTGCCGGTGAACCATTTTACGAAGCACGAAAACATCGTGGCTGCTGGAGCCGAACAAGTTTTTGGATATGTTTTCTGTCCGATTCCCTAGGAATTCAATGGATAGCGGTCCCCACCACCGTCAAAAACTCCCAAGAACATCCACTTTGTGCTCATTTGGCAGCAGCGAGCCCCAATTCCTGCGAAGTTGTCGTGCTAAGAGCAGTTGTGCATCCAAGGGTTGGTGAATACATTTTGAAGGTTATTTTTCCTCTCCAACCTACCCCGCTACAGCACATTTTCTAAGCAAACTATGTCATCAGCAACTCCCATCACAGTCGCGTACGGCGACGGTATCGGTCCCGAGATCATGGAAGCCACCCTACACATCATTGATGACGCAGGGGCGCGTTTGGAGAAACATGTCATCGAGATTGGTGAGAAGCTTTATCTCACGGGGAATAGCGCAGGGATTGAACCCGGGGCATTTGAGAGCCTTCGCCTAACGCGAGTATTCCTGAAAGCACCCATCACTACCCCTCAAGGTGGCGGGTTCAAGTCGCTCAACGTTACAACTCGGAAGGCGTTTGGTTTGTATGCCAACATTCGCCCCTGCTTGAGCTACGATCCTTTTATTCGCACCAAGCATCCGAAGATGGATGTGGTCATCGTTCGTGAAAACGAAGAAGATCTCTATGCAGGTATTGAGCATCGTCAAACCTTCGATGTGATGCAGTGCCTGAAACTGATCTCGCGGCCAGGCACCGAAAAGATCGTTCGGTACGCTTTCGAGTACGCGCGAGCATACGGTCGCAAGAAGGTTACGTGCTTCACCAAAGACAACATCATGAAACTCACCGACGGTCTTTTCCATAAGATTTTCGACGAGATCGCCGCAGAGTACAAGGACATCGAGAACGAGCATTGGATCGTCGACATCGGTGCTGCAAAGCTTGCGGATACTCCCGAGGCGTTTGACGTCATTGTGATGCCGAATCTGTACGGCGATATCCTTTCTGATGTTGCGGCACAGATCGCAGGCTCTGTCGGCCTGGCAGGAAGCGCGAATATCGGCGATGGTTGCGCCATGTTTGAAGCGATCCACGGGTCGGCTCCACGCCGCGCCGGTCAGAACTTAGCAAACCCATCTGGATTGTTCTTGGGAGCCATCCAAATGTTGGTTCATATCGGTCAAGCCGACGTGGCCGAACGGGCCCACAACGCCTGGCTGAAGACCATCGAAGATGGCGTGCACACCTACGACATTTTCAAGGAAGGTGTTTCGAAGGAAAAGGTTGGGACTAAGGAGTTCGCGAAGGCAGTTGTCGCACGACTTGGCAAGAAGCCTGAAATTCTCAAGTCTGTCGATTACAGCCGTGCACCTCGCCGACCTCTGACCGAGCGACCCGCCTATGTTCTCTCCACCGAAAAGAGAGAGTGCGTTGGAGCCGACGTTTTTGTCTTCTGGACAGGAACAACGAACGATCTCGCTGCCAAACTGCAACCGCTCGCTGGCGACGGCATGAACTTTGAAATGATTTCCAACCGTGGCATGAAAGTTTGGCCAGGTGGAATGCCCGAAACGTTCAGGGTCGACGTGAGCCGTTGCCGGTTTGTCATCCCCGAAGGTACTGCAGGTACCGTCAGCCACAAGTCGATCATTGCCCTTCTCGATCGGGTAACCAACGCAGGGCTTGAGTTCGTCAAGTTCGAAGGTCTCTACAATTTCGATGGCAAACCCGGGTTCTCTCGTGGCCAAGGTCAATAATCGCGGCCTCTAACGCGTTCTGAAATCGAGCGTGTCCCAGCACCCCCTAAAGGATGAACTGACTCGTCTTTGTGGGAACGGATGGAAATCCGTTCCCGTGAGCGTGGGAGGGTTCAGTGGTGCGCGGGTCACGAAGATCGAATCGAGTGTCGGTACTTTTGCGTTGAAATCCCATCCGATCCTGTTCCGAGACCGGGTGCTTGCAAATCATACCTTCCAAGAGTTTTTAGCAACTCAAACAGAACTTCCGATTCCGTATCTGCACCGCTGGTCGCGGGGGAGAACTCGTCACGAATCGGTTGAAGAGCACGATATCGGCAGCGTTGTCAGTAAAAAGCCACTGCCTGACACGCTGCTTGTAAAAGATGAATCGTGCTGGGAACTGTCGGACTGGATGCCTGGGCAACCCGTTCGAAGCACTGGCTGGATTCGCGATGAAGCGCTTAATACCGTGATCGATGCGATCGCAGCGATGCACTCATGCGTACGCGATTGGAATCCCAACTGGTCGATTCCTGCAGATTGCATCGAACGAGGACTCGAACTGCGTTTCAACAAGCTACTAAGCTTCGTGCACTCAGGCTTCGATAAGTACAAAGCCCGATGGAAGTTGTTAGCTGACCGACACGGCCACCCTGTTCTGTTATCTCTGGGGCGAATACTGTCCCAAGCGAGCGATTTAGGAACACGACTCTTAGAGCCTATGCAGTCCTTGGCTACAATTCCGCTTCCATCGCATTGGATCGCGAGGGATCTTTGGCGGGAACATTTCCTTTTCGATGGGGACCGCCTGACCGGCATCATCGATTTCACCGCTTCGAAGATCAGTTGGCCCGGCTTGGACCTCGCTCGCAGCTTGGGAACATTTCTATTGGACGAGGACCCACGGTGGGAGTCAGCGGTCGGACGGTACCGAAGTGCCGTAAGCCCAAACCAAATCGAGCTTGAAGATATCCGTGTGACACATCGAGTATCGACGGTACTTTCCGCGATGCACTATGTCGAACTTGCGTGCCTAAACTCAGACAACCAGCAGGCCAGGAAAGCCATCTACGAACCACGGATCGCAGCCAGAATCCTCGAACTGGAAATTTCGTTGAATTCCATTGCAAAGTCGTTGCAACAGCCGGGTGCGTAAAACAACTGCGGGCCATTGGACGCCCGCAGTTTCAAGTGGATGGCTCTGAGCCCGGATTTCAAAGCTCCCAGCTCAGAGAAACAATCGACGGTGAACGATCAGGATTATTTGTTCTTTAATCCGGAGATCATAGCCTGGAAGGCTTCCCGTTCCCCGGCCACCACCTTTTTAGGACCGGTCATCTTGATGAAAACCGTGCTTCCATCTTTGAGTTCCAAAATAGCTCCAAGCATCGCATGGTTTTCGAGTTTCTTGGTTCCACCACCTGGTGCAAAGGGACCGCCCATGGACTCTTTGTAAGTTCCCTCGAGCTCTACGATATGGGCAGTGGTCTTATCGATTTCTTTCTTCTCGACCTTGGCATCTGCTTTCTTCAAACCGTCAAACTGGCCAATCCAGCGATCGATGTTCGCTTGAATGCCACCGGTGGCCGACATAATCGTGATACGAGAGGTTTCCTCCCCCTCTGCCGGAGCGCGGAACTCGTATTCGATGATGTTCGACTTGGGGGGCATGGTCTTCCAACTCGCTGGCTTGTTAACCACGATTTTCCCACCTGCCAAATTCAAGGACTCGGTAGCCTTGGCTGATTCTGCGGAGCCTGCTTTTTCCTGAGCGTGAGCAGTTGGCGAACAATAACCGAGAGCGAACGCGGACGCGACAAAGAGTGCAACAAAAGCAAAACGCATGAAAAATCTCCTGCGGTAAAGGACATCGAATACAGCTGGTTTAGGTACACTATACGCAACGAGTTGAAGCCAACAACTGGAAAGCCCTTCAGACAACGAGAATTATGCGCCAGGATTACCGCTCGCAGACCATCGACCCACCCCTCCTCGATGACCTTTCGCAATTAGTGCGACTGGCGATTCGAGAGGACTTGGACCGAACGATGGACATCACCACCATGGCGATTGTGCCTCAAGGCGTACGCGGATCCGCAGCCTTGATCTCGCGAAATCCCGGAGTTGCAGCAGGCTTTGATTTGATCGAGGCGATCCTGCAGGAGCTGGATGCGCCGATTGAGTTGCAGCAGCAGGTTGGAGACGGGGAATCGGTGACATCAGGACAATCCTTGGCCGTTTTATCGGGTGACGCGAGGGATTTGCTGACCTGCGAGCGGACGATCTTGAATTTCATTTGCCGACTCAGTGGCATTGCAACGCTCACCCGCAAGTACGTCGAAGCAGTGGCGGGTACCAAAGCTCGGGTCTACGACACGCGAAAAACAACTCCGGGGTGGCGGCGACTCGAGAAGTACGCCGTCCGATGCGGCGGTGGACACAACCACCGTCTCGGCTTGTACGATGGAATCTTGATCAAAGACAATCACCTAGCCAGCCGAGCGGTAATCGACGGCGAGTTGCTCGATCCAGGTCAAGCGATCCAATTAGCGCGAACCTTTCTTGCGTCTGGTGCTTGCCGTTTCGAGCACCCCCCCATGTTCGAGGTAGAAATCGACCGGCTTTCTCAATTGGAATCCGCGTTAAAAGCGTCCCCAAACATCGTATTATTGGACAACATGTCATGCGACGAGCTATCTCATTGCGTTCGTGTCCGCAATTCATTGGCACCAGAAGTTGAACTGGAGGCCTCAGGTGGTGTAAATCTGAAAACCATCGGAGCAATCGCCGCAACGGGAGTCGACCGAATAAGTGTAGGTGCACTAACTCACTCCGCTCCAGTTCACGACATTGGACTCGATTGGAACTTACGCATCGAAGGAGCTGTTGGTCGCTAATGCAGTGACTACACTCAAAGAAATCGAACGTCAATAAAATCTCGACTCAGGGAATCGCACCATGGCAACACATCGATTTGACCCCAAGAAGTTCCGTATTAAAGAAGGCGATTCTTTTCGACTCTCCAAGATCCCAACCCATGCTGGGGACGAACTTGTCAAGAAAACCGATGGAGTTCAATCGCTCGAGGAAGATATCCAGAGCTTGCAGCAAGCCCAGGATAGGCTGTTCGCGTCCGGGGGCCGTGCCGTATTAGTAATCCTCCAAGGGATGGATACCGCGGGAAAGGATGGGATCATCCGGCATGTGCTGCGGGGTATCAATCCTCAAGGCTGCCGAGTCCAAGGCTTTCGCGCTCCGAATACCGAGGAACTGCAACATCACTTTTTATGGCGTCCGATGAGGTTCCTGCCTGGCAAAGGAATGATCGCGATTTTCAATCGCTCGTACTACGAGGAGGTCCTCGTCGTTCGCGTCCATCCTAATTTCCTTGAACCACAAAACCTGCTTCCCTACAAAAAGCTGTCGGATCTTTGGAAGCGACGGTACGAAGAGATCAAATCGTTCGAGAAGACATTGGTAGACAGCGGAACGAGTGTTTTAAAATTTTATCTTCATATCTCTCAAGACGAACAGCGCAAAAGACTGCTTGAGCGACTCGATGATCCTTCGAAGCATTGGAAATTCAATCCTCGCGATCTTGAAGAGCGAAAGCTCTGGAAGAATTACGAGGAAGCCGTCGAGGATGCGATTTCTGCAACTTCGAACAAGCAATCCCCGTGGTATATCATCCCAGCGGATGACAAGTGGTATGCTCGCGCTGCCGTCGCGGATATCCTCGCTGGACATCTCGACTCCTTAGACCTCAAATACCCTGAAGTCTCCGCCGAGGAATCCGCAAAGTATGCCGGCCTTGCTCAATCACTTCGGGATGAAAAGAAATGATTGAACTGATCGATGGCCCGATCGATGTAGAAGGCCTACTAAAGTATTGTGAGGACGAGCGCTGTGGGGCTACGAGCTTATTCCTGGGAACCACGAGGCGTTGGACCAAGGGAATCGAAACAGCCTATCTCGAATACGATACCTATCGCGAAATGGCGATCGCGCAAATGAAGCAACTCGCCAAGAACGCCGAGGCCAAATGGCCGGTGAAGAAAATGGCAATGGTACATCGGCTCGGTCGAGTCGACGTCGGTCAAGCATCGGTAGCGATTGCTGTGAGTTGTCCGCACCGAGCCGATGCAATCGCCGCTTGCCATTGGCTTATCGATGAACTCAAAGCCCACGTTCCGATCTGGAAGAAAGAATGGTTCGTTGTCGACGGACCAAAGTGGATTCACCCCGGCAATGAGCCCAGTTAAAAGGGGTAGCAATTACCTCGCATTTAACTTCTTCGTCTACGAATGACCAAGGCGAGAAACCCACCAATTCCAGTCAACGCGATTGATGTCGGTTCTGGGACGGAGGAAAAAGTTGAGACGGTGCCCGGTGATCCTGTTTCTGTTCCCGGACCTGGCCCATCTGTCTTGAAACTCACAATTGCACCATTAATCCCAGCCACGCTTAGCTGCGAGATGGTCGTGTTATTTAAACCCGCTGCGTTGTCAAACGTGAATCCCACCGTTGCTGTCCCGAACACTACGGAAGCTTGCTTCACCCCTGCTGCATTGAAAATATTGACTTGGTCTCCGCCTGTACCTAACCCGACCCCACTTCCATTATAGCTACCTATTACCACGCCACTGGTCGGGGTACCGAACCAAAAGTTATTAAAGCTGGCAACTCGGTTCGCATAGTTAGCTGAGGATGTCTCAAGAAACACCACTGATTTCCCTGCGGCGATTACAGTGACTTCCGCACCGAAAGGTACTGCGCTTCCGAACAAGTTGGAGTTATCATCCATTTTCCAGCCTGTGATGTCGACATCACTCGTCCCAGTATTCGTTAGCTCAAACCAATCAACACCGTAGTAGTTGGTATTTCCACTCCCAGCAGAGTAAACCTCACTGATAACGATATCTGCGTAACAGGGCGAGCAGTATATAAGCAACACGCAAAGGATTTGGACGATTGTTCTCACGGGCTTTCCTCACATTTACTACTTCTCAAGATGCAAAATCTTGTACTAGCATATTTCCTCGTAGTAACCGAGAGGAGCTAAATAAAGTGAATTATCAATGAAGAAAACGCGGCGTCATTCGGTGTTCTTTTCTCTATTAAATCGATCTGCAAGGCGGAGCCGATCTTATCGGGAATCGCTTCTGAGCAGCACGCTCATGCCGAAAATCTCTTCAAAAAGCTCGCCAGACTGTCGAACGGTCAGTTGCTCCAAAGAAACATCCTCCACGCCGTGAGTGAGGATCACGAGGCGATCTTCTTCACGGCGGCAACGAATGTTGCTGATCCGTTGGGACCGAGACTCATCGAGCGCGATTGCCAGCCTCAGAATCGCCGCAAGTTTTGCTACCGCCACACGATCATTCCTTTCAAGTGTTGAGTAGCCTTCGTGGTCTGGCTGTGGAGACGACCTTCGGTGATACCGGACAACCAGAGCGACCAGCAACTGATCTCTTTCCGAGAGACCGAATAGTTCGCTATTTCGGATCAGGTACATCGCATGCTTGTGATGGCTTCGTGCGTTGAGGAACATCCCGATCTCGTGCAGGATTGCAGCGAGGAACAGTATCAGTTCCATCCTCTGGTCTAGCTGATGCTCATCCGCTAAATCCGCGAACAGCTTACGCGAGAGATTCGCGACATGCCTCGCATGGGCTTCATCAAAATCCATCTTACGACCCAGATTGATCGCAGATCGAATAATCTGATTGCGAAATTCAGCGGTCCACGCATCCCGGACAGCCATATCGCTCAATAAGCCATCGCGAAGATTCGTATCTGCCACAAACATCATCGGGCACTGAAACTCGCGGGCCAAAAGCCCATAGCTCATCAGGGCCGGCCATAGAGTCTCGGTGTCCGAGAAGCTCAATGAATAACGGCTGATCAACTCCTCTTCCTTGAGCTGTCCGATACGTCTTGCAAAATCCATCAGTGCATCGGTAGGTAACTTATGAAGTGTTTTTTCTTGTTCAACACCTTCGATATTTTTGACCGCCATGCGAACATCACCGCCGATTGCAACCATCTGGATTTCTCGCCCTGCATCCACATGCTCAAAAATCTGATGCACGATCCTACGGATCTGGGTTTCGATGATTGCCCGCTGCTTGGCGTGTGAAGTTTTGAACTTATCGACTTGTTCCAGCATCCGTAGCGAGCCTAATCGGTAGGTGTTGGAGAACAAGACATTACCACCACGCACTACTAATACTTCGGTGCTCCCGCTCCCCACCTCGACAACAATTGTTTTTACGGATGCCAGCATCGGATTGGATTGCAGCAAAGGCTGAATTCCCATATAGGTAATCCGGTTGACCTCTGCTTCATCCAACGACTCAACCTCTAAACCAGTAGCGATATACATTCGATCGATAAATGCAAGTCGATTACTGGCTTCACGGACTGCGCTGGTCGCAACGACGCGGACTTGGTCTTCCCTGGTGATACCGAACTCTTGCATCAGGCGTCGATAGCTTTTAAGCACCCGAGCGCATTCTTCGATACTACGCCTACTGATATTCTGTGAAGTGAATGTATCCTTCCCTAGCGAGACGGCTTGCGAGACCTCTTCAAGTGTCCGAACATTCCCTTGCGGATCGATCTCAGCGATCGCCATCCGTACGCTTGTCGAACCGATATCGACGACAGCCACCGGGCGACTGGTCGTTGAGATAACAGGCGGATTGGTACGGGTTTGGGGACCAGACGACATGATAGGGGGAGTAACTCCTTTGGATGAACGATTCCCTGATCCCAACGATGATAACCGCGAACACGCACCGAGCCCAGGCTTCGAACGGCTCAGATCATAGCCAAAATCGCCGATACATCGCATCTAGGATGGGACGAAACCAAACAAACCAGCGTGAATATCGACCGCAAGGCACCCGAACTTTCGCCGTCGCACCGATACGGGGATCAACCAATGCATCGATAGGCTGGATTCGAGCATCCAACGCTGGACCGGTCCAATCGTTCCTGAATGCGTGATCGATCGATTCAATAACACCGGTTTTATGCACTCCTGGCTCTGAAGCCAAAACGAACTCAACCTTTACTCGCTCCTGTTTTGGATCCACTCGGTGCCAAGCTTGTAATACGTACCCTGCATCCCAGTCCATCACACTGGAGGTCAACTGCCAATTGCCCACTTTAGGGAAAATCCTCGCCATCAAGTCTCCTCGGCGGACAGGTCGATCCTCGGAATCATGCCAGTCTGGATCGCAAACAAACACCCCATCAGCGGCAGCGCGAAGTTCAAGACGCCTCTCTTCGCCATCGAGCCAGAGCAGTTGCTGGTCGATACTTTCCTGTCGTTTTACTAACTCATCCAATTCACCCGCGAGTCGCGCCCTCATGAGTGCGGCAGCGTCATCGCGATTGGATATTTCGTTGATGGTGACCTCAACACTGCTTCGCTTCTCAGCGATGATTCGCTTCTCCGACTCCAATTGCAATCGCTGGAGTTGTAGATCGGGTGACGCGATTCGAGCAACAAGATTACCCGCATTTACAGATTGTCCATCCCGACCTGAAAAAGCAGCTACGAAACCGTCGGTGGGAGCATAGAGGATTCGCTGCGACTGCGGCTGTAATGACCCATCCAGTTCCACCCATAACTCAATCGGTTGAAACAATGCGGCCAACCCTACCAATCCGACAAGCCATTTCCAACGATGCTTTCCCAGGCATTGGTTCCATGTCCTCGACGGCTTGCTAAGCCAAACCTCACTGGCATCCACGATCCATAGAACTGCAGAGTGCAACGCCCCCTGGTAAGCTTCGAATCGCTCACGCTTGTCCCACTCTACGACGATCAGTCCTAGGGGTTGGACCTTTTGGGGTGTGGAATCCGCGTCGCTGGTAAGGCGATGACGCTCGTGTGCGATTGGTCCATGCGTCATGGCTGTTTGAGAGGGAAAAATAGGAATCGCAATGGTGCTACCAATCCCGATTTTCTCTGCGTGTTCGTTGAGGAACTTGGATCTCTCCTCTTCAGAGGATGCGTCCAAAACCTTCGATGCAAGCTCCAACCATGGTTGGAGAGCATCCATCGATGGTTTGGGCACGTTTGTTCCACTGATCGCCACGAACTCCGCAATACTTCGAGACGAACTATCGTGGGTAGTTCGGAGTCGATTCGGCGAAATTGTTCTCAACAGAACCGCATGCTCAGCATCCACCAAGCAACGAAGCCCCTCCATTAATTGACAGCCTGCATCCTGAAGAGAGGTCGATGCATAAGACCGCTTGAGAATGGCGCGGACCTGCGAAACGAGCGATGATCCACTCGACTCAATCTTACCCTCGACTGAAGGTAGGCTCTGCATTTGCGTTCCTTGGGTGCTTGGGTTCCTGGCCCCTAGTTGTACCTGAGTATACCTCCCCATTTCCACATCGTGAACCGCCACTCTACCGATCGAAACTCGATGCCCTCACTTACCCGATCTGCCTCCGCTGGCTAAGCCTACCCAACCCCCTCCACAACCCATCTAGCCGATCTTTCAGTAACGCTCCCCTACCTATCGAGAATCTTGAAACCTACGCCGCCAATAAACGGTTGACGAAGGAATTGCTTCATCGATTACGGCATAGAAATCCGAAAAAGATTTACGACTTGCTACAACTTGGAACTATAGCATGCAATTCCAAGATCCGCGGATGGTTTGAGAGGGAGAGGATAATGCGACAAAAGCGATGGCTGGTCGCTGCGCTTGCGCTCTATCTCTCCACGAATCTCGGCTGCGCCACACACCGAGAGAGTCAACCTATTCGGTTCGCGGACTGCGCCCAGAAACAAGGGAACCAACACCGGACGTGGCTCAACTCCGGATGTCAGAACCCGCTTTCGAATTGTGCAGTCCGCCAGATGCAGAACTAGGCATCTCCCCGATGGCTATCGATTTGAGCAAAATGTCGCCGGAGGACTTCTTTTCGCTCCGTCTGGAAGACGCCATCCAAATGGCACTTGCCAATTCCAGGATCATGCGGGACCTAGGTGGAACGGTTCTTCGCACACCAAATGCCGTGAATACAGTCAATGATCCTGCTGCCGTATTTACCGACCCACGGTTCGGCGAGGAAGCTGCACTTTCCGAGTTTGATGCCACACTCTCCGCTTCTGCATTTTTTGAAAACAATGATCGTCGACTGAACAATCGCTTTTTCGGCGACCAAGGGATCTTTCAGCAGGATCTTCATAACTACGGAAATGCACTGACCAAGCGATCTGCTACCGGCGCGCAATTCATCGCTCGCAAAAGCTCTGTTTACGATAGCAATAACCAATTATCGAATGCTATCGGACGAACGAGTTGGGAAGAGATTGTTGAATCCGAGGTCCGGCAGCCGTTGATGCAGGGGGCAGGAACACGTTTCAACCGAATAGCTGGTCCGGGAGCCAAGCCCGGTCAGATCAATGGTGTTCTCATCGCCCGTGTTCGGACGGACATCAGTCTGGCTGAGTTTTCACGAGCAGTGCGAGATTTAGTCGCCGATGTCGAAAACGCTTATTGGGATCTCTATTATGCGTACCGAGATCTCGGGGCAAGATCGATGCTCGCGATATTGCACTGCTAACGGCTCGCAAACTCGAATCGCAAACGGCAACGCAGGGGGTCGCCGATGCAGCTCAAGCGAAAGAACAATACTATCGGTTCGAGTCCGAAGTGATCGACGCGGTCCATGGTCGAGTGCTCGATGGAACTCGCACCATCAATGGCAGTTCCGGTGGCAGCTTCCGTAGTGTTGGTGGACTTCGATTATGCGAACGATGACTCCGCCTGATCATCGGCTTCCCAATTACCGACGGAAAGATCCTGCGGCCGAGCAATGAACCAGCCCAATCGCCGATCGCATATGACTGGTACTTCTCAAGTAGCGAAGCGCTCTCGGCCCGCGAGGAAATCCGTCGACAGCGTTGGGTGGTCAAGCAGCGAGAACTCGAACTGATAGCGAATCGCAATTTCCTCAAGCCTCAACTCGACGTCGTCGGACGATATCGCTTTCGAGGCTTTGGGAAGGACTTGATCAGTTACTCCGGAAAGTCCAATGCTATCGAGAACTTTCTCGATGGGGAATACCAAGAGTGGCAAGCCGGCGTCGAGTATGCGATGCCGATTGGCTTTCGGAAGGCGCATGCCGCCGTTCGGTTCTCCCAACTCACATTGCATCGCGAGTCAGATATTCTCAAGGAACAAGAGCGGAATGTTCTGTTCGGATTGAGCAATGCGATGAACGAAATGCAGCGTGCCTACGATACGATGCAGCTTCAAGAAAAGCGACTCGAAGAGATCCTTCGACAACTGCAGAGCTTGCAAGCAAAATGGGAGTCGGGCCAAGATCCAGCATTGGACGTTTTGCTCGAAACCCATCGTCGGCTCTTGGATGCCCGTGTACGCTACCACCAAACTCGTATCGAGTACGCATTGGCTATTCGAAATGTACACTTCGAGAAAGGAACATTGCTCGACTACTGCAAGGTTTCCTTGAGCGAGTCGCTGTCCGATCCAAAGGCCTATGAAGACGCAGCGATTCGCGCTGAAAATCGTGGCAATCCTTGGTAACTAAGACAGCTTATTCAGGGATACTCAAAACGGTCGCCTGGCGTCCGTCGATCCTGAGCTCAGTTCCTGATTGAAAGTAGCTACGGCGCACCATCCCTAAAGCGAGCGAATCACCCGCTGGAGTTGGGGCCATCGAAGTGATGGAACCGATCTCTTTGTCGTCTTGAACAATTGCGTAGGGAAG
>Ga0194130_10003902_pt1 | contig 19519 bp, 13 predicted proteins | sample TA2KigsurfametaG_FD_160084 | JGI IMG/M metagenome (GOLD analysis project Ga0194130, IMG submission 160084) | Freshwater microbial communities from Lake Tanganyika, Tanzania - TA2015050 Kigoma 12 surface | ecosystem: Environmental > Aquatic > Freshwater > Lake | place: Tanzania: Lake Tanganyika... | reverse complement strand
GCTTTTGATTTTGATGTTGCTTCAAATCCAGAATTCCTTCGCGAGGGATGTGCGATTAATGATTTTATGAAGCCTGATCGAGTGGTGTTTGGGGTAAAATCAGAGTGGGCAAAAAAAGTTCTAATTGAGCTGTATGAACCATTTGTTCAGAATAAAGAAACACAATTATTTGCGATGAATTACGAATCGTCAGAGCTTACAAAATATGTTTCAAATACAATGCTCGCATCACGAATTAGTTTTATGAATCAGATTGCTTTACTAGCAGACGTTGTTGGCGCTGATATCTCGGCTGTCGAAAAGGGTGTGGGTTCGGATACTCGCATTGGAAAACATTTTTTGCGTGCAGGAATTGGGTATGGCGGCAGTTGCTTTAAAAAAGATATTCAAGGATTAATGCATCTTGGGCGTGTGCACGGAGTTGATATGTCCTTTGCTGAATGCGTTGAAGAGATTAACGAGAATCAAGTTTCGGCATTTCTTTCACGTATTTATGCATATTATGATTCAATGCTTTCGTCTCGTCGTTGTGGTGTTTTGGGTGTTGCTTTTAAGCCCGAAACCGATGACATTCGTTCTTCGCCAGCGGTAGCGCTTATGAATGCTCTTGTTGATAAAGTTCAATCGATGATTGTGTATGATCCGGTAGCTCTTCCTTCGTTAAAATTATCATATCCTCAACTGCGAGTTGATTTTGCTAATTCAGTAAAAGAAGTTTTAAAAAGCTGTGATTTTTTAATAATTTGCACAGAGTGGGCGGCGTTTGTCGGGTTAACCCCATCAGATTTGTTACTTGTTTCTGATAAAGTTGTTTTTGATGGCCGCAATATTTTTGATCCGCATGAAATGGCAGCTGCAGGGATTATGTATTATCCTGTTGGTCGCAAATCTGTAGCTCCGAGAAAAATTGCAGCTATTGTGAATGATCGTCAACTAGAACACTAGTGGAGATTTTTTGGTGTGCGGCTTTGTTGGTTTTATTGCATGTGAATCTGTTGGTGACCAAGAGCAATTTTTTGTTTCGGTAGTTGATCGAATGATGCATGCAATAGCACATCGTGGATTTGATGGGGATGGTCGTTTTGCATCAAAAGATGCCCGAGTATTTTTGGGTCACAAGCGATTGGCGATTGTGAACAAGCACGCTTCTGGTATTCAACCAATGACCACGCCCGATGGGCGATTTACCATTATTTTTAATGGTGAAATATATAACTATCAATTATTGATGCCAGAAATTATTCAGCAGGGGTATAAAATCAATTCAGGCACAGACACGGAAGTTTTGCTTTTGGGTTTTGCTTGCTGGGGCATTGATTTTATTCAAAAATTACGCGGCATGTTTTCGTTTGTTGTTTGGGATGCTGTTCACAAAAAAGCCTATTTGATTAAAGATCAGTTTGGCATCAAGCCATTATATTTTGCACAAATTCAGCATAATGGTGTGCAGGGAGTTCTTTTTGCCTCGGAGCTTAAAGCATTGATTGCAAGTGGACTTATCGAAAAAAAAATAAATTACGCAGTTCTTTCTGCATATGTTCGATATGGATTTGTAAAAGCGCCAGAAACGATCATCAAGGGAGTTCGTTCTGTGGAGCCCGCAACTATTGTTGAATTTAGTGATAGGCAATTTCACTATAAAAAGTTTTGGACAATTTCATCTGTTCGGGTTCAGGATCGCTGGAAAGATTTTCAAGAGTGCGTATCAGCTGTTAAAGAAAAATTTCAACAGGTGGTGGGGCAATATTCGGCGGCTGCGGTTGATTTGGGTGTTTTTTTGAGTGCCGGAATTGATTCAACATTGTTACTTGCGATGCTTACAAGGGTTTGTAATAAAAAGGTTTCAACATTTTCTTTGGGTTTTTCTTCTCCATTCAAAGGGTTAACCGATGAATCGGCGATTGCTCGTCAAACAGCTCAAAAATATGGTTCAAATCATTATGAAATTCAGGTTGATGGTGCTTATGCACGAAGCGCCTTTACACAATTTATTCAAGCAATAGATCAGCCAAGTGGAGATGGGTTTAATACGTTTATGATTTCTCAACTTGCAGGCCAGCATACGCCAGTTGTTTTTTCTGGGATTGGCGGAGACGAGCTTTTTTTGGGATACCGCTATTTCAATGAATTATTAAAAAGGAGTCGGCTGTATACGTTGCCGGGATTTAATGGTTTTTCTTGGATGGCAAAATATGTTGCAGATCAATTCTCGTTTGCAAAAGCTGTGTTTTCTCGTTTTGGGGTTGGATTTTTGGCGCATGGGGCGGTTGATGGTGAAGATCTTTATTTGGCATATCGAAGTGTTCCCAATTATTTAAAATTATCAGAATTATTATCGTTTGATGTGCGGTCAAAATCGATTATGAATTTTTCGTCAAAAGATCTTTCGTTAGAGCGTATTTTTGCTCAAGAGGACGATTTTTTAAATGCTTTTTCTAAGGCAGAATTGGATTGGTATGTTCCAGGTGTTTTGCTGCAAGATACCGATGCGGTAAGTATGGCTTGGACTATAGAAACGCGTGTTCCTTTTCTGGATATTGATTTTGTTGAGTTGGTTCTTTCTATGCCAAGTTCATATAAAAAGTGGGTTGGGCAGCCGTTTAACAAGCCGCTTCTAGTAGAAGGATTTAAAGATTTTTTTCCTACGGATGTTTTAACTGGTTCAAAAAAAGGGTTTGAAATGCCTCTGGGTTTTTGGCTCAAAGATAATTTTAAAGATCGAATTCAGGTGCTTAAAGATGCCTCTTGGGTTGATAAATCTAAGGTTGAGGCTTTGTGTCAAAAAGTTCATGTAGATCCTCGTGAGTATCGTGATTTGTGGCTGCTTGTTGTTCTTGCTAACTGGGCTGAACATAACGGCATAGAGTTCTAAGTTATTAAAAATATGATGATCAGGAAAAAAATACTTTTTATTCATCATGGATCTGGGATTGGTGGTGCTCCTCATAGCTTGCGGTTGCTTATTCGATCGTTGGATACAAAAGAGTTTGAACCAGTGGTGTTATTTTTGTTTGATTCTCCTGCGGTAAAGTTGTTTACCGACGAAGGGATAGCAGTTGCAGGGCCTGTTTTGAGGGCAGAATTTTCGCATACGGTTATTTGGTGGTATCGCTGGTATCACGTGCATCATTTTTTACGAGCATTATGGGATTGGGTACAGGTGCTTTTTTTTGATGCTGGTAAGTGGTTTGATGAATTAAAACCAGATATTGTGCATTTAAACACCTCTTCATTATCAGTATGGGCGCTTGTGGCATGGTGGAAACACATTCCCGTCGTTTGGCATATTCGGGAGTCGTTGGCTTCGGGGTATATGGGTTTGCGTCGCATGATAATTCAATCTATTGTTGAGCGCTGTGCAACAAAAATTATTGCAATATCTACATATGATGGTCGCTTTTGGAAAAATTCTAAAAAATTAGTGATTTTGCAAAATCCTGTTGATTGCCAGTTTTTTTCGCCAAATATTGCCGCGCGAAAGCAGCAGCGAGAGCTTTTAAATATTCCCCAAGAAGCAAATGTTTTGGTTTATTTGGGTGGGTTGTCTCGCGAAAAAGGAGCACTGTTGGCATTGCGCATATTGGAGCGGCTCTTGGTTAAGAATCACGATTTTTATTTAATTGTGGCAGGTTCCTGGAAGATGCCCACTGAGTCAAAATTACGCACTATCTTGGGTCTTCAGCAGTGGTACCGTCAGGTTAACCAGCTGGCTCAAAAAATGGCTAAAAATATTCGGTTTACAGGGGTTGTTGAATCTACGCACCACATTTTGCAGACCAGTGATTGTTTGGTGTTTCCAGCTCAAAAAGGGCATTTTGCTCGTCCGGTACTGGAGGCAGGGGCTGTTGGGTTGCCGGTGGTTGCTTCTCATTTGTCACCGCTTGAAGAGCTTGTAGAGGATCAGGAAACGGGTTTTTTGTGTGATCCAGGTGATCTTGATGTGTGGGAGCGGGCAATATTAACTCTTTTTGAGCAAAAAGCAGGGGCGTTTAATTTTGTAAGAAAAAAAATAGAAGATGGGTTTGGGCTGGAGCCATATGGCAAAAAAATAACAGTAATTTACCGGTCTTTAGGTGGGTGATTGTTTCGGGCTGTGAAGTGAAATGCTCAAATAAAATGCGATTTAGCTCTTTTTGTTTCTTTTTTTAAGCAAATTTATGAATTTTTTTGTGATGGGCTAAGATAAAAAGAGTAGTCGCGTTTTTCTTGTTTTTTAAAAGTATGCTTTTTGTTCAAAGATTTTTTTTAATTTCAGGCCTTTTTTTATTAGGGGCTTTGGGGGCTGAGGAAAAGCCATTCTTATCCTGTACGCGTTTTTTCCCTGATCAAAACCTTGCACATGAAACATCTTTTTTTTACACAAAGGTGTCTGGCGAATTAGAAAGATATCCCAAAAAAGATGTGGTTTGTTTTTTTTCGTACGAAGATTTGTGTGCTCTTCAACGAATGGAAGAAGGGCAGGAGCTTTTTAAGATTTTTGGATCGGCCCTTGATGCTATTATCGATCGAGTAAAAATGCACTTGATGTACTTTGGCAAGGCCAGAGAATATCAAAAAAGTGAGCAATTTAACTGTGTTTTCTTGGAGTACTATAAAAACTTCACCGTAAAAATTGATTTTTTAAAAACCGGATCTACCAAAAAAGTTGTAGTGTCCTTCAAGGGTTTTGCCGATCAGCCGCCTGTCGCGTTTGTTAATTTTTTTAAAAAATTGCTCGTTGATGATAACTTTCTCAAAAAACATTGGGTGGGTATGATTCAGGGTCTTGTTGTGGCTGCAGGTGCAGGATTTTTATTTAAGCACAACGCCCAAGTGGGTAATGCAAGACGATGTTTTTCGTCGGTTAAAGATTATTTAGGCCAACAAATAAGTGACGTTTTTAATGATGTTGCAAAAAGTACCTTGCATCTTGCGCGAAATATTCCAGGCCAAGAGCTTTTGGGATTAACGCTAGTTGAGCAATATCAACAATTGTGCGCGCGGTATCCCTCGCGATATGGGTATCTTGCAGGATCTGGAAATACACTCGAGGAAATTGTCCCAGGAATGTATGTTGGCCAGTATGTTCCAAATCCCGAAATTGGTGTTTTGGTTGTAGATCTTGATAAGTTTAAGGAGCCAGTAACGATTGATTTGACGCAATTTCCTGCAGATAAAATGGATAGAATAAAAAAAGGAAAAAAAAGATTTTTCTTGATAGAGAATGATGATTTAGAGAAGGATTTTAGACATTCTCCTGTATCGATCATGAATAATGCAAGCACCTTAATTAGTGTTTTTTTTGGGTATACCTTAAAAAAAACTGATAGAAACCTAAAGTATTTTAAATGGTCTGACGTAAGCATGCCTATTCGACTTGAATTGATTTATCATGGGAAACGTCAAGAAGTAGTAAAAAAGATTTATAATTGGATGCCAGGTGAAGAGTTTTCTGTATTGGAATTTGAATGAAATTGTGAGATAAGTTGATTTCTATTGTTTGATTTCTTTTTGAGATAGATAATATTTTTTTTAAAATATATACTTTTTTTGCAGGGATATTTGGATAGTCGCGCTACCTTTTTTGGTGGTGAGGAAAGTCTGAACTCCAAATCGAGAGCAAGCCACGCAAGTTTTTTCAAGCGTGGGAGGCGTAAGCTTACGGAAAGTGCCACAGAAAAGATACCGCCACTGCATTTTATGTGTGTGGTAAGGGTGAAAATGTGCGGTAAGAGCGCACACACGGGAGGGCAACTGTTCCGTGCGGAAAACCCCTTGCGGAGCAAGACAAAATAGGCCCCGAGAATGTTTCGATTTTCGATTGACGGGCGGGTATGTCGCATAGAGAAATGACTATCGCCACACGCATGTGTGGTACAGAATTCAGCTTACAAGATGTCCCTGCAAATTCTTTTTTCTGTTTTTGTTTCGATTTGTAGATTCTTTTCGTTTTTGTAATTTTTTGAAAATGTAGTTTTTTGCCGCTTAATTTTAATTATTGTTGCAATCTGAAAAGAATTTGTCCTATGATGAGAATGTAGGTTGGATTAAAGTTCTCCAGAAACGAAGATAAAATATCGCATTTCTGGTGGATTTGGGGAAAATACTATGAAAATTCAAAAATTAATACTGCTTATTCTTTCATGTTCAGTTGGATTCGTTTCTGCGGACGAAGATCTTGGTAGATGGGATGAGTCTAACGCCATGTTGTATCGATCTGTAGATGCAGAGGCTTCAGATGATTCTGAACAGAGCCAGGGCATGATGACTGATTCTGAGCAGGGGCAAGGAATGATGGCGCAAGATTCTTCTGACGAAGATGATACTTCTTCTCGTTGGGATGAATCTTCCAAATTCGATACCATAAATTATTCAGACATGGACATGGAAAGTGACGATAGCCAAGATGTAGATTTTGAGCAAGGCGCTTCTGACGTATCGATGGATGTTGATGTTGACGGAATGCAAGATGATGCTGAGCAGCGAGAAGATTTAAGTTGGCGAGAAGCTGAACTTGATGCTATGGCAGCAGATCTTGCAGAAGATTTGGGTGACTTGGGAGATAATTCACCTGAAGATTCATCATACGAGCCTGTTGGTGATCAACAAAATGAGCTTTTAGATGAATCAATCTTTGATAATTCAGCAGAATAAAAAGTAAAAAATTCGTTTCAAAACACTATTTAAAAGGGGTTTTTATGTTTAATTTAAAAAACATTGCATTGCTTTCGTTGTTACTTGGGTTGGTAGCTCCAGTTTCTGCGCTATATGGAAAATCTTCAGATCAAAAAACAGAAAAAACACAACAATCAAAAAAAGGCCGTTGTTCTGTAAAAAAAGGCAGAAAGCAATTGACTGATGCTGAAAAAGCTGAGCGAAAAGCAAAGCGAGCAGAAAAAAGAAAAAATATGACTCCAGAACAAAAAGCTGAAAAAAAAGCTCGTCGTAATGGAAAAAATGCTAAAAAAGCAGCTCAACCTGCTCCATCAAATGTAACGATGTTTACAGATATTCTGTAATTAATTAAGTTGAAAAGTGGGCGCACAAAGCGCCCACTTTTTAAGGAATAAAAGTATATGTTAAAACGAATGTTATTGGTTTTAAGTATTTCGATTTCAGCTGTTTTTTCTGTGGATACTCAATCAACTCAGCAGGCTCAAGTTTCGGTTGATCTTGCAGCTCAAGCGCGAGTAAAAAAAGCAACAGAGAAAGCAAATGCTATTGCAGCTAAGATAAAAGAAGCCTTAAGTATTCTGCAAAAAGAACCGTCGAATCAAACAGCAGCTGCTACAATTCAAGATGCTATAAACGCAAACACGAACCAGCAAGCTTCAACAACTGTTCAACCAGTTGTTAAATAATTTTTCTGCAGAGCGCGAGAACTCCGCCGGTTAAATAAATGCCGATGAATGGGAGAGATAGTCCAAACTTTGTGATATTCAAGTAGCAGAAAATTAAGATTCCCAAACAAAAAAGTGATCCAATTCCGCTGATAAAAAGAGGGACTTGGATTATTTTTTTTTGTGCAGCCCCTACAAATGCTGCCAGAGCATTTAGAAGATATGAAATAGTAATGCACGCAACAGAGATATTTTGAAGAGCTGGTTGTTCTTGAGTAAGTACAAGTAAGCAGATGACTAAAATAAGTTTTATGGTAAGAGCAACCCATGGAACGTTTTGCTTATTAATGAGCGAAAGTATTTTGCTTTGTGGAAAAAAGTCGTCTCGTGCAAGTGCGTGAAAATTCCACGTATTGTTTGCAAGATTCGATAAAATACCTGAAAGAACAGCAAGGTATGCCGCATTAATAATTATGGATCCAAGTAATGGAGAACCAAAGCTTATTTGAGAAAACGCTATGAGGGCATTAACTTTTTCAGGGCATGAACCGCCTAAAACAAATGTAACACTTGTTTGTAGAAATGTATAAAGAGCCAAAACAATCGCCCCTGCCGATAAGATAATTGGAAGGCTATTTATTTCTGGTTTTTCTATTTGATTTCCGATGGCACAGATGACTTCAAAACCAGAAAAGGCAAACAACGCAAGAGGTAAAAGTGATTGCAAAGAAAGTGTTTCTGGTATTGGAATTGAGCTGGGAATTCCATTGTTTTTTAAAAATAATATTCCTCCAATGAGAACCGCAGAAAAAGGAATTGTTTTGAGGGCGGTGAAAACAAGTTGAATTTTTCCGGAGATCGAAACGCCGAGCATGTTCAAGATACTCAGTATGGTAACGATAATAATATCGTAGGTAAGCACGGAAAAAATTGGTGGAAGAATGTTTTGCTGTACAAAAAAAGAGGTAAATGCGTGAGTAAGTAAGGCAATCGTGGCAGATTTTCCTAAAAAATAACTCCAGCCACTCACAAAGCCTGCAAGTGGAGAAAGAAATTCTTTTGGATATTGATACATTCCACCACTCATTGGTCGCTGCTGTGCAAATTTTCCCATAACCAGCATAACTGGTAGTAAGATTAAAAATGCACCGATATACCCAAGAAAACCTAAGTAGCCAGCAACTTTCATTAGTGGAAAAATATTAACCAAAAAACCTGCGCCCATGATGGTGTTTACAACCATCATGAGTGCAAATTTAAAAGATACTGTTTGAGTTCTCACGCAACACCTATTTAGCGCATTTGTTCGCCAAGGGCTTCAAAGACTTTTTTTAATTTTTCTTTGAACTCTGCTTTGTCGTTCAGCGTTCCGCCGCCTTGAAGTATACCTGCTTTTCCTCCGCCTTTGAGTCCTTCTGATTTAAAGAACTCAGAGAGTTTTGCTAAATCAAGGTGAGATCGAACTGATTCGCTGAGATATGCAACAAACGAAACGATGTTTGGGTTTGCAGGTTTATTTGAAGTTACAACAAACAAACCATCTTGGCGTTTAGCCAGTTTTTCGCAAATTTCCCGAATTTCGTTTGAATCAACATCGTTTATGTTGAGGTAGAGTGTGCGAAGATGATTGTAGGTTTTCATTTCATCAAGCCAGAATGGAATTTGTGTATCCTGAAGTTTGCTTTTTAGGGCTTTAATTTCATCTTGCAGTTGCTGAATATTTGAAAAAAGACGTTCAACCCCTTCGCAAACGTCGCTCGGAGTTGTTTTAAGCCTCATGGAAAGATGTTTGACTGAATTGAAAGATTCCCTCAGAAGCTTTTCTGCGCCGTTTCCGGTAACAGCAACAATTCGACGTACACCTGTTGCGACAGACGCTTCGCTCGTGATTTTAAATGTCTTAATAAGTCCCGTGTTTGCAACGTGAGTTCCGCCACACAGTTCGTGCGAGAATCCTGGAACTTCGATAGATCGAACTTGTTCTGGATCATATTTTTCACCAAAAAAAGCGGTAACGCCTTTTTGTTGAGCCTCTGCAAGTGTTTGAAAGTTAATTTTAACAGAAATGCTTTCAGTTATTTTTTGATTTACAAGGTTTTCGATCTGATCGATCTGATCTTGTGTAAGTGCTGTAAGATGAGCAAAGTCAAATCGTAGATAGTCTGGGTGAACGACAGAACCGGCTTGTTTGATGTATGAGCCAAGGACAGTACAGAGTGCAGCTTGCAGCAAGTGGGTTGCTGTGTGATTGTTAGCGGTGTCTGCACGTTTTTTTGCATCAACGGTTAATGAGACAGCGGTTCCTACTTTAAGATCTGATGATGTAAATGAATTTGCAGGAAGTTTGTGAACGATCGCAAAGTTTTTTGTAAAACCGCCGGCTTTTAACAATCCAATCACAGGATGCGTTTTTCCATTGATTGTTATAGAGCCAGTGTCATCAACTTGACCGCCACATTCAACATAGAAAGGTGATTTTTCTGTCACAATAAATATGCCATCGTTGGTCGCTTGTGACCAGGTGATAACGCTTTCGGTTTTTGTTGTTTCGTATCCTGTGAAGATGCTTGTGATTGTTGATGGAACATTAATTGTTGATTGTTGAGTTGCTGAATCTGTTTTTTGACCTGATTGTTCGCGTTGTTTGTTCATTTCTTTTTCAAAACCTTGCATGTCCACGGTGAAGCCATATTCTTGAGCCATTAAGGTTGAAAGTTCTGGTGGATATCCAAAGGTATCGTACAATTTAAAAACTTGTTCGCCAGAGAGTTGAGAGAGATTAGCTTTTTGATTTGTTTGGATGTATTGGCGTAAAATAGCCTGCCCGTTAACAAGATTTTCAGAAAAGCGTTCAACCTCAAGGGTGAGCGTTTGAATAATTAAATCACGACTTTTGGTGAGTTCTGGAAAGTGTGATCCCATTTCAGCAATCAACGTGTCTGCAAGTTTAGGGAAAAAGAGCGGAGAACCTAATTTTTGAGCAAACAAGGCAGCTCTTCGAATAATTTTTCGAAGAACATATCCGCGGCCTTCGTTTGAAGGCATTCCACCGTCGGCGATAATAAATGACGATGAACGAATATGGTCGCACAAAACATTGAAAGCAGCTTTTATCAAAGAATCTGATTTTGAGTATGAAAGGCCAGATAATTTTTCTATTTCTGCTCGCAGGTAGGTGAAGGTATCGGTATCAAAAACGGTTTCGCAGTTTTGCATAACAACAGCAACTCGTTCTAGTCCTGCGCCAGTATCAACTCCTGTTTGAGCAAGCGGGAGAAGGGTTCCGTCTGCCTGTCTGTTAAACTGCATGAAGACAAGGTTCCAAATCTCGATGTATCGTGGGTTTTCTCCACCAATATCAACGTGATAGGGCCCGTATTTTTCGCCGCGGTCATAAAAAATTTCTGTACATGGTCCGCATGGTCCGGTATCGCCCATCTGCCAAAAGTTGTCTTTGTCTCCTCGGCGGGTAACAATCTTTTTAGGATCGCCAGTTACTTTTAGCCACAATTCAGCAGCTTGGTCGTCAGAAGTATGAACGGTTGGATAGAGTTTTTCCGCAGGAAGTTGTAATTTCTCGGTTAAAAATTTCCAAGCAAAAGAAATGGCATCTTCTTTGAAGTAGTCGCCAAAAGAAAAATTTCCTAACATTTCAAAAAAGGTAAGATGTCTTTCTGTGAATCCTACTTGATCTAAGTCATTATGTTTACCGCCAGCACGAACGCACTTTTGAGATGATGCCGCGCGAACATACGAGCGTTTTTCTTTTCCGAGAAAAACGTCTTTAAATTGGTTCATTCCCGCGTTTGCGAAAAGAATAGTTGGATCATCGGCTGGAATAAGTGATGAACTTTGAACAGAGGTGTGACCTTGTTCTTTAAAAAAATCGAGAAATTCTTTTCGAATTTGGGATGACTTCATAACTGCAACCTCCTCTCATGGTGAGAGATGTAAACGGTACGGATACTTGATAACATGCTAATACGTTAGTATATCGACAATATAAAACTATACTAGATTGCTCAATTAAACTTCTCGTTTGGCTGTAGCGTCTAAGATTAGATCTATTTATGTGAATCTTCTTGAATTTCTCGAATTACAGCATCTAGTTTTTTGATCTGATTGTTGACTGCAGTAATTTTAGGCTCCTGCGCAAATAACATTTTTCGGCGATTTTTAATAAAAAATAACAGTGTTTTTAAGCTTGACGGGTCCGTTATTTCTACTCTTCCGGTAAGGCATGCATTGGTTACGTTGTCTTCCATTAATTTGAATGTTCCCCATTCAAATGATTCTCGCATCAGGCTTTTTAAGATTTTACAAAGTCGAGGATCTTGCGCTGTTGATTTGCTATTGTAACCCGTAAGGATTTCTTGAGAGAGAAATCCGAATGACAGGAGTTCATAAAAAACCCATCGCCAGTCTTCATCTGAAATTGCAACGCCGGTTAATTCTTCAAGCCGATAAAGATGATCATCAGGCGTTGCGGGAAGTCCTGTTTTTTCTACGAGAGCCGGATAATGATACATGCCTGAATTGACAAGTCTAAATTCTAGCTCATCAATTTTAATATCTAAGTTTACACCAAAAAGACCTTGTCTAAGGGGTGATGGGTAGGGGATAGTATTTGTGGCTCTAAAATGATGAAAGCTTGAAGCGGGCGAGTGTGATCTTCTTCTGGAAGCTTCGCGCGCTTTTTGTGCTGCATGAAATTTGTAGTCTTTTTGCCAGGCTGCTGCTTCTGCTTGCCGTGCGCGTTCGCGCGCTCTTTCTTCTCTTCGTTCTTCTTGTCTTCTTAAAAGTTCTGCGACAAAAGCACTTGTGAGGTCTTTTTCTTCATCTTCGTCTGGGCTGGCAGCTCTAGTTGTTGGACGAGTTGCTGGACGAGTTGCTGCTGCTTTATGAGGTCTTGCAGAACCGGCTCCATGTCCTGCCGTTCTAGCACCTGAAACAGGTCTTTTGGACGGCGATGAACGTCTTTTGATTTCTTCAACTTGATCTTCTGTTGTTCCGGTTGCGGTAATAACTCCCTTGAGGACTTGTTTTAATTTTTCTTTTTTATCTTCAGCGGTTGCTCGATCGTATGCAGCGTGAGTTGACGCGTCGCTTAAAATTCCAAATGCAGCAGTAATTGTTTTAAATACTTCTTCTGCGTAAGCGCTATTTTCAGGATTTTTATCTGGATGTAGTTTTAGAGCTAATTTGCGATAATTTTTTTTAATTGTTGCATCATCGGCATCGGGGTTTACTCCCAAAATGTCATAGAGGCTTTCAACTCCGGCGATTCTTTCTATTGTAAGTGTGCTTTCGCCTTCAACAAATAAGGGGGCCGCTGGTGCTTGCATACAAAGGCTTGCAAGCGTGATAATAAATAATTGTTTACACAAATTCTTTTTCATAAAAATCCGTAATTTTTTGTAACCATTCCCCGGATAAAGTTACCGATCTAAATAAGAGTATAGATTTACTCTACAATAATTTTCTTGGGTAATGAGGACTTTAAGAGTTTTTGATTTTTCTTTTGAAAATTGGAAAAAATGATTGAAGTTACATGTCTTATTGAATTTTAATGCATTTTTTTTTAAAAAAGGCCACTTTTGCTGTTTGACATTCGTGAGTGCTTGCTCGTACACTAAAAAAGATCGATTTTTTATCGATTTTCTTTGAAATTTGTGGGGGCGTATTGGTTTCGACGTGTCAGAGACAGTGTTGAGAGCGTGCCAAGTTGTGCAAACTTGTAAAACGGTACAAAAAACAAATAAGTGCAGAGTCTAACTCTCACGATGCGAGAACAAAAGCAATGTCTTGGTCAGTTTCTGACATGAGCCCTGTTTTTGCTTCAATGCCTGCAATGTCATCATTTGGCTTTGCTGCTGCATGTGCTTAATTATTAATTAAGCTAGCATTCTTGATTGCTTGTCTGTCTATTGACGAGCAATCTCGTATAACTAAATAGAACGTTTACGTAGGATTTTTCGCAGCGTATCGTAAATGTACACGAAGCGGACAATTATTTATTGCCACGTCTTTTTGGAAAAATAATTGAATCTAAGATAAGACTACGCACGTAGCGCTTGGCGCTAGATTTGGGGCGGACATGGGTTCAACTCCCATCGCCTCCACCAGCCTTCGCTCAAATTGAGCTTCGGCCAGGCAAGCCACTTAATGAATTAAATTTTACGTTAAAAGAAACGGGGAGCGAAGGCTACTCGCCAGAGCTTTAGCGTAGGCGGTATATGAGATTCAAATAATAGGATGGAGCTTTTCGCTCAAATTCAGCTTCGGCCAGGCAAGCCACTTAAGCTTCTGGCGACTCTGCTTGTTTGTACCACAACTGAGCGTATAGCTTATTCAGCTCAAGTAATTGAGCATGTGTTCCTTGTTCTTTAATTTTTCCATGATCGAGTACAATAATGTGGTCTGCATGCATGATTGTTGACAGTCGGTGGGCGATCATGAGAGTTGTTTTGTCTTTTGATGCATTTACGATACTGCTCATCAAAGAGGTTTCCGTGTGAGTATCAAGGGCTGAAGTTGCTTCATCAAAGATGAAAATTAATGGATGTTTGAGTAATGCTCTGGCAAGGGCTATTCTTTGGCGTTCGCCTCCCGAAATAGTCATTCCAAGCTCTCCCAGTTCGGTTTCATATTTTTGTGGAAGTTTTGTTATAAATTCATCAATTTTAGCTGTTTTTGCTGCAAGCTTAACTTCTTCAAATGGCGCAATAGGATTTGCGTATGCGATATTATTAAATACTGTGTCTTTAAAAAGAACGGGGTTTTGAGGCACTATGCCGATTTGCGAGCGCAAATCGATCAAGTCTAGTTCTTCTAGTAGTGTGCCGCCGATTGTTATTGATCCTTGAGTTGGTTGATATAATCGCAAAAGGAGTTTGGTGATGGTTGATTTTCCTGAGCCAGATGCACCAACAATTGCAACCGTTTTACCATGATAAATATCAAATGAGATATTATTTAGCAGTGGTGCTTCGGGAATGTAAGAAAAAGAAATGTTTTTGAATGAAATAGCAGTATTTGAGGGTATGATTTTTTTGTCTCCATGGTTTGATTCATCAGAAAGTAATGATTTTTCTTTTGTCTGAAAGATTTCATAAATTCCTTGAAGATCGACAATCCCCTCCCGCAGATTTTTTATGTGTTTACCAAGCTGGCTGATTGATTCAGAGAAGCTGATGATATAGCTATTGAGTAAAATAAAGTCACCGATGGTGTATGCTTTATTAAGTACTTTGTATCCGGTGAGAAGAGAAACGCATAAAAGAAGTCCTCCGGTAAGCCCCCCGTGAAGAACCATCATCATAAATTGCTCTTTAAATGCGATTGTTCGAGCTTGTTCTGTTCGCGAAAGGACAGCTTGAAGCCGTTCGTATTCGGCTTTTTCTTGGGCATTATTTTGAATCGCTTCAATATTTAATAGGTGATCAAAAAGGAAGTTTGATTGTTCGTTTTCTGCTTCATTTGCTAGTTGTTCAGCATTAATTGATGCACTTGCAGAGGTGATAGACGCAGATGTTATTGCGTACAAAAAGATGGTGCAGGTGATGGCGATATCAAGAGGGTAGCTTTTCCATAAAATATAGAGCGTTGCCAATGATTCTATGATTCTTGGCAAAATAGTGAGGAAGAAACCAATACTTCCTTTGTAGAGGGTGTATTGAGTTCTTTTGAGTTCATCAATAAGGGCTCCCATATCTTTATTGATGTGAAAACTGAGGGGTTGATTTAAAAGATATTCGAAAAAAGATCCGGTTACTTGGCTTACGCTGGTTGCAAAGATTTTATAGGAAATAATTTCTCTAATTTCTGTTACAAACCGTGTTGCAATCCACAACAACCCATAAGCAAAGCATAAAATAATGATTGTTGATTCTTCGCTTTCGATTTCAAGTGAATTAACTAATTGCTTGAGGACAAATGGGAGTGCGAGTTGAAGTCCAATCATGCTTAAATTCATAAGCATGACAACAAAACATCTCAGTTGTAGCGAGAGTTCGTTTGGGATTATTTGAGCAAAAATCCATTTAATAAAATTCCATGAAATTGGTTTTGGGGAGCTCATTCTTCACCGTTCCTTTGTTGTTTGTTCCATAAATCAGCATATTTTTTGTTGAGCGCGAGAAGCTGATCGTGTGTTCCTTGCTCGATAATTGTTCCATGTTCAAAATAATAAATAATATCAGAGTGTGTGATGCTAGAGAGTCTGTGCGCAATGTGAATTACTGTTGAGTCAGCGCACCATGAAGTAAGGTTTTTTTGTAATTGTTGTTCGGTTCTGTTATCAAGGGCAGATGTTGCTTCATCAAAAATATAGATGGGAGCTTTTTTGAGTAGTGCCCGTGCAATGGCAATTCGTTGACGTTCCCCACCAGAGAGTCTGAGTCCTCGTTCTCCAATAACTGTTTCAAATTGATGTGGTAGTTTTTTTATAAAATCTTCAAGCATTGCTGCTCGCGCTGCATTAAAGACATCAAAAGCCGTCGCATTGGGACATCCATATGCGATATTAAAAAATATTGTATTGTTAAAAAGCGTGCATTCTTGGGGAACAACTGCTACTTGAGATCTAAGAGAAGGTGTTGAAACGTGACTAATGTCTTGATCGTCGATAAAAATATGTCCTTTTGATTGATGATATTGGCGCGTGATTAGTCGTGAAATTGTTGATTTGCCACACCCTGAAGAACCGACGATTCCGATTGTTTTTTTACCTGGAAATGAGCATGAAATGTTTTCAAAGATAACTCGTTCAGGAGTGTAGAAAAAAGATATGTTTTTAAATGTTATGGTTCCATCCGAAACGGTGAGAGCGGGAAGATCTTTGTTGACCGTTTTGTCGGGGGCGATATCTAAAACATCCAAAATGCTTCCAAGGTCAATTAATCCTGTTTGTAGGTATCGTAAAAGGTGTCCAAGCGTTGAGAGGGGTAAGGCAAACTGCAAAACATATCCATTAAGAAGTAAAAAATCCCCGAGAGAAAAGGTGAAATCATGCGTAAGCAATGCTGCTTTGAGTGAGAATATGGTTATTCCGGTTCCAAGAATTATTGCTTCGATAAGATGCATGCTGGTGTGAACTGTTCCATATGTTACCTGTGCGCGAGCGGTCGCAAAATTTATTTTTTTAAATTCTTCGATTTCATACTTTTCACGACAAAATGATTTAACTGTTTCTGCATGTAAAAGCGTGTCTGTGAAAAAAGAGTGGGAACTTGAAAGAATGCTTAAAAATCGCTGCCTGTAGATTCGTGTCATTGTTGAAAAATAATTAATCGTAAAGGCATAAAAAACTAATGTGAGAGTGAGGATTGTTGAAAAAAAGAAGCCATACAGTTTGTATACAATGATTACCGCCCCGATAGATTCGATAATGAGTGGAACCACCCAATAAAAAATAGTGTGATAAATGTTAGGAATGTTGAGCTGCACCTTTTTGAAAAGTCCCGTTAAAACGCTTAGACGTCTGTGTGCATGAAAACTCATTGGAAGCTTGAGCAGGTGAGCAAATGTTTGTTCTGAAATAATTGTAATAAGGTGCTCAAAGGGTGCGAGTGCAAACAGTTCTCGAGCTTGCATAATAACTTGGCGAGCAAACCATGTTAAGGCGTAAGAACAAATAAGAGCAAGCGGCCACAAAATACCTGTATTTTGGGTTGTTTTTTCTAGAGCATTTATGGCTATTTTTTGCGCAAGGGGTAAGCAGAATGAAAGAATAATAGTTGCTATTATGCATACGGCGGAGAGGATTATCGAAAACCAATGCGTTCGATTAAAGGATTTAAAAAATATTAATCCTTTAAGTAAATTTTTGAGGTAAGAAGTATTTTTTTGAGGGATAACTTGGCGATCCATGAACGTTTTTTTAAAGAATTATTTTTATAAAACACATTCTATCAGCTAATCCCAATCTTAAAAACTTTTTTGTATTATTTGACTTTTTTCTGAGGACAAAAGATCTCTTGTTTTTTTCTTTTCATAATGTTTTTCTTCGAGTAGTTTAGAAAAATATGTTGAGTTTTTATTCGAGTTTTTTGTGTTTTCGATAGTTGTTTATTGTGTTGTATTTGCGTTAGTTCTTTTTATTTCCTGGGCGATGTTGCGGGGATTAAAACCAAAAAAAAGAGGCACAATTATAATTTTTATTGGTGCTTCTAGTTCAGGTAAAACGTCGCTTGTTCGAGAGTTTATTAATCGTGAATATCCCGAAAAATTATATGTTTCTACGGGTGTTGACCAGTCGTTTTTTGCTCTTGGAAGCAATACAAAAATTATTGTAAAAAAAGAATGGGTAAACGGTAGTGTGAATTTTTCATACACATCTGATATCGATGGCAGCCCAATTGTTGATTTGAGCATGGGTTCAATTGGTGATGTGATTCAAAGAATTAACTATGATTTTGGCGCAATGGCGGCAGATAGTGGTTTGCATGTGTTGATTGATGAAGTCATTTTGAATGATGACACGTTTGAGTATTTATTAAATGTTGGTACTGGTCATAATGTGTATGTGGTTGGTGTGTATGCACCTCTTATGTTGCGAGAAGAGCGAGAGCGAGCTCGTCCGCTCAGATTTTTGGGGCATACAAGATCTCAGGAGCTTCGCGCTTATCAGTTTAAGGGGCATGACTTATTCAGAGAGGGACTGTGTGATTTGATGCTTGAGACGCATATGCATGATTCTGCAGAGTGCGCTCAGATTCTAGCGGATTTTGTAAAACAAAATCCTCCTAAGGCAGTTGAGATTTTGAAGAATCTTTCTCCGGCAGCTGGCTATGAATCAACGGCAAATTACAAAGAAGCACAAGATGTTTGTCGGTATCCATTTGTTAAAGATCCGCGTCCGGTTGCCTTTTTATTGATTGGGGCTTCAAGCGCAGGTAAAACAACACTTTCGAAAGCTGTCATTGATAATTGTTATCCCGAAAAAATATTTTTGTCAGCGGGAATTGATGATATTTTCAGGGCCCTGGGGGATGAAACCGTTCCTCTGCGTAGGGACTACTGGGTTGATGGTGAAATAAACTATCAGCATGGCGTTGATGAGCATGGCAAGCCAACCGTTGCTATTTCTTTGGGAGATTTAGGAGAAAAGCTTATGTGCTTGACCTATGATCGCGCGTGTAAGTTTCTTGATGCGGGCTTTAATGTGGTAATTGATGATGTGCTTTTGAGTGACCATGTTTTTGAGTATGCGCTTTGTAGGCTTAAAAATTATCGAGTATTTGTTGTGGGGGTGTATGCTCCGCTTGAAGTTCGAGAAGATAGAGAAAGAGAGCGAAAAAACAGGTTTGTTGGGCATACGCGTTCTCAGGAAGCTCGGGCATATACGTATAAAGGGGTTAATCTGCTCAAAAAGCATCAATTTGACATCGTGGTTAATACCTCTCAGGAAGATGTTTATCATGCGGTTAAGCGCTTGCAGATGCATGCTATGAGCAATCAACCGCAAGCGATTTATGATTTGCAGAAGTTGTAAGCGTTTTTTAGATTACTTGTTCCCTGTTCTCTATTTTTTTCATGAGTTCTGTAAAAAGATCATATGATCTAGAGAAAAAATTAAGCAGAAGAAGAGAAAATGCGTCAGATTGTTCAGGTGTGTAAGAAAAATCTACTGATTTATACAGCGTTCTTGGCGCGTGTTGTATAATTTTTACTAAGGCTTTTTTTGTTGCTTGATCAAGGGGATCTTGAGAGCTTAAAATTTCTTTTGACCTAGAGACTAATTTTGAGACTATAAGATCCTTTTTAAAATCGATGTCAGGGCAGAGATCTGACCTGCATCCCCGAGATCTTTTGAACTCTAAAAATGCTTGGTATTCTTCGTCTTCTGCTACAAATTCTCCGAGTGCGTTAACAACTGTTGTAAAAACAGCTACAGGAACTGCTGCATGAGGGGCGATCAGCGGGACGACTTGTTGAACCACAAGTCCAAACTTAGCAATAGCAGATGCGCCGTGTCCTTTGCAGGTGTTTAGGGCGTCAAAGCTTGGTGAGTGTTTTTTTGCAAGAAGAAAAAGTATCAAATTAAATTGATATAAAAATTTTTTTTCATGCTGACTTATTTTAACGTACTGGTTGTTATTGCATGGGATTGTATTAGATATTAAAAAGATAAAAATAGTAAAAAATTTCATCGGAGATAAGGTTTAGTCGCCGGTATGGTATTTATTATGATGAAAATG
>Ga0194130_10003900_pt1 | contig 19520 bp, 16 predicted proteins | sample TA2KigsurfametaG_FD_160084 | JGI IMG/M metagenome (GOLD analysis project Ga0194130, IMG submission 160084) | Freshwater microbial communities from Lake Tanganyika, Tanzania - TA2015050 Kigoma 12 surface | ecosystem: Environmental > Aquatic > Freshwater > Lake | place: Tanzania: Lake Tanganyika... | reverse complement strand
CGAAGAAATCCACCCGGTCGTTGAGCGGCCGGTCGACGAAGGTGGCGAACTGCACCCGGTCGGTCGCGGGCACGAGGATCTTCCACTTGTTCCAGTTCGCGTAGGTGGCGTTCTCCGGGCTGTCGATGTTCTTGGAGAGGGAGGTCTGCTTGAAGCTGACGCCGGCCGGGCTGGGCCAGAGGTAGAACATCCCGTCCGCGGCGAGGCTGGCGACGCCCGCGGGCGGCGTGGTCGAGGTGGTGATGCCGACGTTGCCCGTGGGGCGCGACCCGACGAAGGTGCGGAAGTCGGGCTGGATGAAGCCGCGCTGCCACTGGCCCCACTGGTTCACGTTGTTGGTGTTGGCGAAGTCGTTGTCGCGGACGGTCGTGCCGTTGGCGTCGACCAGCGGCAACCCGTTCCACGGGGCGGGCAGGTTGCGGCCGAGGCGCAGGTCGAACTGCCGGGAAAAGCGGCGCTGCGACGCGGCGAGGGCGTCGCGGTGGAAGTAGTCCAGCGAGTAGGAGACGTGGAGGCGGCCCGACTTGAAGCCGGCGCTGTAGGTCGCGCCCGCCTCATTGGCCCCGCCGTGCTGGGTCATCGAGCCGCGCAGGGTGAGCTGGCGGCCGGTGTAGCTGCGGGACACGCGGTTGTTGATCACCCCGGCCGCCGCATCCGAACCATAGATGGCGGAGGCGCCGTCGCGCAGCACCTCGACCCGCTCGATCAGGGCGCGCGGCACGGTGTTGATGTTCACCGCGAGGGAAGGCACGCCGTTCTCCGCCATCGAGATCGGATGGGGCACCAGCCGGCGGCCATTGAGGAGGGTCAGGGTGCTGCCGGAACCGATGCCGCGCAGGTCGACGGAGGCGACGTCGCCGCGGGCCAGCTGCGGGCCGTTGTTGATCTCGGTGATCGCCGAAGGCTCGGCCACGCCGAGGGTCTCGAACAGCTCCGCCATCGTGGCGGCGCCGCGCGCCTCCAGGTCCACCGGCTCGATGACGGTCACGGGCAGCGCGGTCTCCGCGTCGGTGCGGCGGATATTGGAGCCGGTGACGACGAAGGCCTCCAGGCGGACGGCCTCGTCCGCCGGGGCGGCGGCGCGGGGCGAGGGGGCCACCTGGCCGGGGAGCGCGCCCGCGGCGGCCAGCAGGAGTACGGGAAGGGTTCGGGACAGGGTTCGCATTCGCCCCTGATCCCGGGATTTTCCGGCCCCGGCGCGAGTCTAAACTGCGGCGGTCACCGGACCGTCACCGCGCCGCGCTCAATCGCCCTTCGCGCGCTTCTGCTTGGCGGTGGGACTGGCGCCGGAGCCCTCGGGGATGTCGTGGGTCCAGGGCATCACGCCGACGCGGTCGGCCCAGACCTGCCACTGGGCCGCCATCGCGCGGACGCGCTCGGGGTGGGCGGTGGCGAGGTTGCGGGACTCGGTGCGGTCGCGGTCGATATCGTACAGCTCCCAGGAGGCACCGTGCTTGGCGACGAGCTTCCAGGGGCCGAGGCGCATCGCCTTGTTGCCCTCGTGCTCCCAGTAGAGCGGACGCGGCGCGGGCGCGGCGGCGGGGTCGAGGAACCAGGGCCGGAGGCTGCGGCCTTCCAGGGGGATGATGTCCTCGCCGGCGTGGCGTTTGGGGTACGTGGCCCCGGCGACGTCGAGCGCGGTGCCCATCAGGTCGATCAGGTGGGAAGGCTCGTGCACCAGGCGGCCGGCGACGCCCGCGGGGCCCATCAGGGCGGGCCAGTGCGCGATCAGGGGCGAGGAGATGCCGCCCTCGTGGACCCAGTGCTTGTACTCGCGGAAGGGCGTGTTGCTGACGTTGGCCCAGCCGCGGCCGTAGGCGATGTAGGTGTCGGGCCCGCCGGGCAGCACGCCGTAGCCCACGCGCATCGGCCAGCCGTCGCGGGTCTGCGGGGGCCGGTTGGTGAACTGGATGGTCTCCGGCGGCACCGGCGGAAGGCTGGGCCGGTCGGCGCGCGGCTTCCCCTCCCCCGTCCGGCCGTTGGTCTCGGCGCACCCGCCGTTGTCGTGCAGGAAGAGGATGAGCGTCCGGTCGAGCTGCCCCTGTGCGCGGAGCTCGGCGACCAGGCGACCGATGCCCTGGTCCATCACCTCGATCATCGCGGCGTAGACCTCCATCCCGCGGGCCTCGAAGGCGCGGTCCTTGACCTTGGCGAAATCCTCGGCCTCGGGGCTGATTCCCCACTCCGATTTCACGACCCCGAGGCGCTGCTGGCGCTCCCAGCGGGCCGCCCGGATGGGGGCGTAGCCCTGGTCGTACTTGCCGCGGTGGCGGGCGATGTCGGACTCGCGGGCGTGCATCGGCCAGTGGGGCGCGGTGTAGGCCACGTACATAAAGAAAGGTTTCCCGGCGTGGTCGCGCGCGTGCTCCCGGACGTAGCGGACCGCGTGGTCGCTGATCGCGTCGGTGTAGTAGTACTCGCCCGGCTGGTATTCCGGGTCGTTGAACGGCGAGATGAAGGTCTCGTCCCGCATCAGGGCGCTCGGGTCCCAGAAGCTGCCCGAGCCGTGGATGGTGCCGTAGAAGCGGTCGAAGCCGCGCTTCAGCGGCCAGTTCTGGTTGCGCTCGCGCATCCGTTCCACCGGCCGGCCGGGGGTGACGTGCCACTTCCCCACCATATAGTTGCGGTAACCGGTGGGGCGGAGGGCTTCCGCGATGGTCACGCCGCGGCGGGACAGCTCCCCTTGGTAACCGGGGGTGCCGAGGTCCTCGACCATATGGCCGATGCCGGCCTGGTGCGGGTAAAGCCCCGTGAGCAGCGAGGCCCGCGTGGGGCAGCAGCGCGCCCCGTTGTAGAACTGGGTGAAGCGCAACCCGCCCGCGGCGAGAGCGTCGAGGTTCGGCGTCGGGATCTCGCCGCCGTAGGAGCCGAGATCGGAGTAGCCCATATCGTCGGACATAATCACGATCACGTTCGGCCGGGGGGCCGCGGACGGCGCGGCGGCGGCGAGCAGGGCGGGCAGGGAGAACAGCAACGGGAGCAGGAGCGGGAGGCGCATACGGGGGAAGCCGGCGCGGGCGGCCGGCGGGGCGAGGGGAAGCAGAAGCCGCGGCGTGGCTCCAGCCGAAACTCGCCGCCATCTCCCGCCTTGCCGGTTCCCGGGGCACCCTCCACGTTCCCGCCCAGTTCAATGGTCTTCCCCCCTCCTCCCCCCGTGCTCGGCCGGCGCCACCTCGCGGCCGCGGACCTCGGGCAGAACCCGGCCGAGGCGCTGCTCACGCTCTACGCCTGGATGCACCTCGCCCGCGCCGCCGACAACCGGATCCTCGACCTCTTCCGGCAGGGGCTCATCCGGGGCACGGTCACGGGCGGCCAGGGCAACGAGTCCCTCATCGTCCCGCTGGCGCTGCTGGCAGACAAGGCCACGGACGTCATCTCCTTCACCCACCGCGACCTGGGTGGGCATCTAGTCTGGAGCGGGCACCTCTGCGACCACCTTAACCAGTACTTCGCCAACGCCGGCAGCCCGACCCAGGCCCGCGAGGGCAACATTCACCACGGCGACCCCGCGCGGCGGTCGCTGCCGATGATCAGCCACCTCGGCGCGATGCTCTCCAACGTGGCCGGCGCCACCGATTCCCAGCGGCGCCTCGGCCGCCCGGCCGTCGGCTTCGCCTCCTTCGGCGACGGCAGCTCCAGCACCGGGGACGTGCACGAGACGATGAACCTCGCGGCCCTGCTCGGGCTGCCGATCCTGTTCGTCATCCAGAACAACGGCTACGCCTACTCCACCCCGACCGACGAGCAGTTCGCCGCGGGCACCGAGCTCTGGCGCCGCGCCGCGGGCTACGGCATCGAGGCCGCGCGCGTCGACACCACCGGGGATGTCCTGGAGACCGCCCGCGTCCTCGCCGCGGCGGTGGACCGGGTGCGGACGACCAGCCGGCCCTACCTCCTGGAGGCCTCGGTGCTGCGCCTGCGCGGCCACGCCGCCTACGACACCTGCGATTACCTGCGCCCCGGGGAGGCGGAGGGCTTCGTCGCGCGCGATCCCCTGCCCCGCCTGCGTGCCCGCCTCGCCGCCGAGCTGCCCGCCGGCCGCATCGAGGCCGTCGACGCCGAACTGGGCGCCTTCCTCGAGGCGAGCGTCCGCGTTGCCCTCGCCACGCCCCGGCCCGATCCCGCGGGGATGGCGGACGACGTCTTCGCCCCGGTCCCCGCGCCGCTGCCGTGGCAACCCTCCGTGCCCGCGCCCGCCACCGCGGGCGGCGCCCCCGCCGACCCGGCCGGGCCGCAGTCGCTCAACCTCGCCCAGGCGCTCAACGCGGGCCTGCGGAAGATCCTCCGCGAGCGCCCGGAATCGCTCGTGCTCGGTCAGGATATCGGGACCTATGGCGGCGCGTTCAAGGTGACCGACGGCCTGCTGCGGGAGTTCGGCCGGCCCCGGGTGTTCAACACGCCCCTCGCGGAGAGCGCGTGCACCGGTTACGCGATCGGCCTCGCCCTCAACGGCCACCGCCCGATCGAGGAGTTTCAGTTCGCGGACTTCGCCACCGAGGCCGCCACCCAAATCACCCTCAACGCGGCGACGATGCGCTTCCGCTCCGGCGCCGCCTGCCCGCTGGTCCTGCGCCTGCCCTGCGGCGGGGGCCTCACCTTCGGCTCTTTCCACTCCCAGGAGCTGGAATCGTTCTTCCTTTCGATGCCGGGGCTGAAGGCGCTCTACCCCAGCACCCCGCAGGACGCGTTCAACGCGCTGCTCGCGGCCTACGAGGACGACAACCCGGTGCTGCTGCTGGAGCACAAGGCCCTCTACCGCCGCGGCCGCGCCCCCGTCGCGTGGGACCCCGCCTACCGCGACGTGTGGTCGCCGCGGCCGGTGCGCGCGGGCGACTTCGCCACGCTGGTCACCTACGGCGAGATGGTGCACGTGGCCGAGGAGGCCGCCGCCTACTTCGCCGCGGAGTACGACCTCGCCTTCGAGGTCTTCGACCTGCGCGCGCTGGCGCCGCTGCGGCTGGAGATGATCCGTGCCTCCCTCGCCCGCACCGGCCGCCTAGTCGTGCTGCACGAGGGACGCCGCACGCACGGGTTCGGCGCGGAACTGGTCGCGCGCCTGGTGGAGGAGGACTTCCGCGCCTTGAAGGCCCCGCCGTTGCGCCTTGCCGCGCTCGACCTGCCCGTCCCCTTCGCCCCGGAACTGGAGCAGGCCTTCCGCCCCGGCCGCGACTCCGTCATCGAGCGCCTCACCGCCTGGATCGGTTGAACCAATGCCGCGCCGTCCCCAACCCGACTGGTCCCGCGTCCGCCTCCTCGCGATGGACGTCGACGGCGTGCTGACCGACGGGACCGTCCTGATCCTCTCGGCCGGCGGCGAGGGGAAGTCGTTCTCCATCCTCGACGGCCACGGGCTCCGGCTGCTGGAGCGGGCCGGCGTCGCCACGGCCTGGATCAGTGGCCGGGCCTCGGAGGCCACGACGCGGCGCGCCCGCGAGCTCCGGATCCCGCATCTGTTCCAAGGCCGGCTGGACAAGCGCGAGGTGCTGGCCGACCTCGCGGGTCGGCTCGGGCTCACGCCGGCGGACTGCGCCTATATGGGCGACGACGAGATTGACGTGGAGGCCCTGCGGTGGGCGGGCATCGGCATCGCACCCGCCACGGCGGTGCCCGCCGCGCTCGCGGCGGCCGCCTATGTGCCCAAGCGGCCCGCCGGCCACGGCGCGGTGCGCGAGGTCTGCGACCTGATTTTGGCCGCCCGGCAGTCGCGGCCCCCGGCCCGTTCCCGGCGCGATTCCGCGCCCCGCGCCCGATGAACCTGCGCCACGCCTGGCTCCTGGCCCTCGCGGGCCTGCTCCCCGCCGCGGAGCGCCCGCCGCCGGCGGTTCCGCCACCGCCGGCGCCCGCGGCCACGGCCGCCGCCGTCCCGGCCGCCGCCGGACCCGCGCTGCCGGATTCCCCCGCGGTCAACTGGGTGCTGCCCATCTTCAGCGACCGGGAGGGCCACCGGCTGATGAAGCTGCAGGGCACCGAGGTCCGCCCGGTGGACGGGCGCATCGCCATCACCAACCTGATGATCACCACCTTCACCGGCGACGCGCGCGCGGCGGTGGACAGCATTCTGCTCAGCCCGCGCGCCGTCTTCTCGCCCAAGGACCACACCGCCCGGGGGGAGCAGACGGTGCGCTTCATCCAGGACGACGTGGAGGTGACGGGCACGCGGTGGGCCTACGAGCACGCGGCGAAAAAGGTTTCGCTGGAGGGCGACGTGCGCGTCACGTTCCGCGCCCGGATCACCGACATCCTGCGATGAAACTCCGCGGCCTCGCCTGCCTCTTCCTTGCCCTGCGCGCCGCCCTGCCCGGCGCGACCCCCGCCGCGCCCGCGTCCGCCCCCGCGGCGCCGCTGCCGCCGACAACCATCGAGAGCGGCGCCCTCGAGCTTTTCAGCACCGACAAGGAGACTACCTTCACCTACAGCCGGGGCGTGCGCATCACCGCCACCAACCTCGTCCTCACCTGCGACCACCTCGTGGTCGTCGCGCGCCGCTCCGGCGACCCGGCCGCGCTGGTCGGCCGGCAGGAGAAGCTCAAGTCGCTCGTAGCCTCCGGCAATGTGCGCCTCGTGCAGGACGACCGCGAGGCGACGGCGGAACGGGCCGAGGTGTTCCCGGACGACGACCGCGTGATCCTCACCGGCAACCCCGTGGTCCGCAGCGTGAAGGACGGCTGGGAGCAGCGCGGCCCGCGGATGGAACTGCTGCGCGGCGAACGGCGCGCGGTGATCCGGGGCGAGGGCGCGGACCGGCCGCGCACCGTGCTGCCGCCGCTGAAGGATCTCGGTTACGACAAGGTCCCGGAGCGCCGGCCCGCGCCCGGCAAAGCCCCGGCAACCCCGGACTCCCCCGCGCCGGCGACGCCGGCCCCGCGATGAGTGCGCCCGCCGAACTCGCCACGGAGGGCCTCGTCAAGGCCTTCGGCCCGCGCACGGTCGTCAACGGCGTCAGCCTGCGCTTCCGCGCGGGCGAGGTCGTCGGCCTGCTCGGGCCCAACGGGGCGGGCAAGACCACCACGTTCTATATGATGGTGGGGCTCATCCCGCCGACCCGCGGCACCGTGCGCCTCGGCGGGCTGGACCTCACGCGGCTGCGGATGCACGAGCGCGCGCGCCACGGGCTAGGTTACTTGCCGCAGGAGGCCTCCGTGTTCCGCAAGCTGACGGTCGAGGAGAACATCCTCGCCATCGTCGAGGCGGTCGGCATCCCCCGGCGTGAGCGCGCCGCGGCGGTGCAGGCCCACCTCGACGAGCTGCACCTCGGGCCCGTGGCCCGCCAGAAGGCCTTCACCCTCTCGGGCGGCGAGCGCCGCCGCCTCGAGATCGCCCGCGCGCTGGTCTCCAAGCCGCAGTTCCTGCTGATGGACGAGCCTTTCGCCGCCATCGACCCGATCTCCGTCGCCGAGGTGCAGAAGATCATCCTGCAGCTGCGCGCCCGCGGCATCGGCGTGGTGCTCACCGACCACAATGTCCGCGAGACGCTCCGCATCGTCGACCGCGCCTACCTCATCCACGAGGGTCGCGTGCTCACCGAGGGCACGGGCGACTTCCTGATCCACGACGCCCAGGCGCGGAAGTTCTACCTCGGCGAAGGCTTCAACCTCTGATTGCCCCATGCAGAAATCCGTCCACGGGATCACCGTCGCCCACTTCCTCGAGACATACCGCGACAAGCTGAAGCTCGAGCTGCTGGTGGGCGCCGAGGGCCTCCACCGCCTCATCCTCGAGAGCACGATCAACCGGCCCGCTCTCGCGCTCACCGGGTTTTTCAAGTATTTCGCGCACAAGCGCATCCAGATCTTCGGCGCGGCCGAGATGACCTACCTAAAGACCCTCTCACACGCGCGCCAGGTGGAGGTGCTCGAGCAGATGGTGCGCCGCGGCATCCCCTGCCTGGTCCTGACCCGCAACTACCAGCCGACCCCCGCGCTCCGCACCGTCGCCGCCCGGATGAAGCTGCCGCTCCTGCGCAGCCCCATCATCACCAAGAACTGGGTCAACCTCGCCACGCTCGCGGTCGACAACGAGTTCGCCCCCCAGGGCTCCGAGCACGCCACCACCCTCGACGTGCGTGGGATCGGCGTGATGCTCCGCGGCGACTCCGGCATCGGCAAGAGCGAGTGCGCCCTCGCCCTGATCGAGCGCGGCCACTCGCTGGTCGCCGACGACCTGACGATCATCCGCCTGCTCGACGAGCGCGAGCTGATGGCCTCCAGCCGCCCGCTCAACCGCGGCTATATGGAGTGCCGCGGCATCGGCATCATCAACATCGCCGAGATGTTCGGCGTGAAGTCCGTCCGCCGCGAGAAGCGCATCGACCTCGTCGTCACCCTCCGCGAATGGACCCCCGACGTGGTCGAGGAACGAACCGGCCTCGAGGAGAACTTCTACCGCGTCCTCGGGATGGACGTCGCCCACATCGAGATCTACGTCCGCCCCGGCCGCGACATCGCCCGGCTGGTGGAGGTCGCCGCCCTCACCCACGCGCTGAAGCTGATGGGCCACGACCCCGCGAAGGACTTCAACGACCGCCTGATCGCCTTTATGCGCGACCAGTCCAGCCAGCCCGCGCCCACCCGGATCAAGCCCGTCGTGCGTTCCCCCGGCGGCGCCTGACCGCACTCGGGGCTCGCCGGGACCGCCCGCCCCCGTACCGTCGGCGGCGATGCCCAACCCTCCCGCCCGTCCCGACGGCCGCGCCGCCGACCAGTTGCGCGCCGTCTCGTTCACCGCCGACTTCGCCCCGCACGCCACGGGCTCCGTCCTCGTCAGCTTCGGCCAGACGCGCGTCATCTGCGCCGCCACCATCGAGCCGGGCGTCCCCCTCTGGATGAAGCAGCAGAAGGTCCCCGGCGGCTGGCTCACCGCCGAATACTCGATGCTGCCCTACTCGACCCACGAGCGGAAGGCGCGCGACATCTCCCGCGGCAAGCTCGACGGCCGCACGGTCGAGATCCAGCGCCTCATCGGCCGCTCCCTCCGCGCCGTGATCGACCTCGGGAAACTCGGTCCCAACACCCTCTGGCTCGACTGCGACGTCCTCCAGGCCGACGGCGGCACCCGCACCGCCGCCATCACCGGCGCCTACGTCGCCGCCCGCCTCGCCGTGCAGCGCCTGCTCGACGAGAAACGCCTCGCCGAGAACCCCCTCACCGACTCCGTGGCCGCCGTCAGCGTTGGGCTCTGCGCCGGCCAGGAGGTGCTCGACCTCGCCTACCTCGAGGACAAGGACGCCGCGGTGGATTTCAACGTGGTCGCCACCGGCCGCGGCCAGTTCGTCGAGGTGCAGGGCTCCGGCGAGGAGGCCACCTTCTCGCCCGAACAGCTGGCCAGCCTGATCACCCTGGCCCAGCGCGGCCTGCGCGACGTCAGCCGCGTCCAGACCGCCTTCCTGACGCAGCGGCTGCTCGCCGCTCCCGCGCGCGCTGCCGGCCCCGCCTGAAATTTTCAGGAAAGTTCATTTTGACTCGCGGGGCGGGCCGCGAACGCTACGCCCGACCCCTATGTCCGACGTCCGTCTGCCCGCCTTCCGCGCGGTCCTGCATCCCGCCTCCCCGTCTCCCGGCGAAGTCGCCGCCGCCACCGAGTTGGCGCGCCTCGCGGGCCTGACCCCCTCGGCCGCGGCCGCGCCCGGCGGCGGGCTGGCGGTCGCCCTCGCCTCGCGCGGCTGGCACGCCGCCACGCGGCTGCCCGCCGGCGCCGCGGGGCAGTCCGGCTGGATCTGGCTGCGGTGCGCGGAGGACGGCACGGGTGAGATCGTCGCGACGCACGGGGCGTTCCTTTTCTCGGCCGTGCGCCTGCTCGCGCGCGGCATCGGCGACTTCACGCGGGAGCGGCTGGCGGCGGGGATCTTCCTGCCCGCGTCGTTCCCGTGGCACCGGCCGCATTGGGACGCCTGCTACACGCAGTACTGGCGCTCGGCGCGCGGGTTCGACCCGGAGCAGTACGTCGCCGCGCTCGCGGAGGCCGGCTTCACCCACTGCGAGGTGAACGGGCTGCAGGCGCACTTCCCCCACGAGGACCTCGTGGCGCACGAGTACTACCCCCAGTTCTACTCCTACCAGCCGGGCTTCAACCACTTCGTGGCGACCGAGCTGACCAAGGGCCTCTGGCCCGCGATGTACCTCGACGCGAACCTCGAGCACCTGCGCAAGCTCGCCGCCACGGGCCGGCGCTACGGGCTGCGGCCGGGCGTCTGCATGTTCGAGCCGCGGACCTTCCCCGAGCGGTTCTTCCAGAAATACCCGACCCTCCGCGGCGCGCGCGTCGACCATCCGTTTCGCTCCCGCCTCCCCCGCTACACCCTCGCGCAGGATCACCCGGTGACCCAGCGCCACTTCCGCGAGGCGCTCCAGGCGCTGATCCGGCAAGTCCCCGACCTCTCCTATATGTCGCTGTGGACGAACGACAGCGGGGCGGGCTTCGAGCACTCGGCCTCCCTCTACGTCGGCCGCAACGGCGGGCCGTACCTGATCCGCGAGTGGCGCAACCACGACAAGGTCGCCGAAGCATCGGGCCAGAGCATCAGCCGGTTCCTGCGCAACCTGCGCGCGGCGGCGGAGCCGCTCAACCCGGACTTCGACGTCATCCTCCGCCTCGAGCCGTTCAAGATGGAGCACGACCACATCAAGGCCGGGATGGGGCCGCACGTCACCTACGAGGCGCCCTCCCTGCTGGTCCGCGGCTACTCCCTGCCCTACCCGCACCCGAAGTACCCCGAGAACGTGGGCGTGGCGGGCAGCATCTTCCACGCGACGATGGATCCCGCCGAGGCCGAGGTGCTCCGCGCCGGGCGCGCGCAGGGGATCGAGCCCGTGCTGCAGTACTCCGCGAGCGGGGTGATGAACCACGAGCCGCTGATCGGGGTCCCGTTCCCCCGGCTCCTGCACGCCAAGCTCCTCGCCGCCCGCGAGACCGGCGTCACGCGTCTCAGCGCGCTCGGCGGCCTCGCCAACACCACCCGCACGCCCTACTGGCCCAACCCGGTCGCCCTCCAGGCCGCCCAGTTCCTGCCGGACCGGCCCATCGGGGACGTCCTGCGCGACTACGCCGCCGGGATCGTCGGCGCCGCGGACGCGCCCGCGCTGGTCGCGGCGTGGGACGACTTCGAGGGCGCGCTGGTCTGGCAGCCCTTCATCCCGCTCTTCTGCGTCTTCGGCTTCTGCTGGCAGCGCACGTGGGACCGCCCGTTCGTGCCGGACCTGGAGGCCGTGCCCGCCGCGGAGCGTGAATACTACGAGCGCCACGGCTGCTTCCAGTTCAACAACCCCGGCCTGAACGACCTCGGCAAGGACGTGCTCTTCGACCTCATCACCCGCGAGACCGGCGCCAAAATGGCCGCGGATATGGACCGCGAGTTGCTGCCCCGCCTCCGCGCGCTCATCGGGCGCCTCGCGGGACTCGCCCCGCGCCACGCCGCCTTCGCCGACCTCCACGACCGCGCCCGCGCCTACCTCCACTGGAGCACCACGATGCGCAACGTGTGCGCCTGGTGCGAGAACGTGTACGGCTACCTCGACCCCCGCTCCGACGCCGCCACCCGCGACGCCTGCTCGCGGCGCCTGCAGGCGGCGATCGACCTCGAGCTCGAGAACACCCGCGGGCTGATCGAGCTCATCGAGGCCGGCCGCACCGAGGTGATGGCCGTCTCCGGCATCGCCGAGAACACGTTCTTCTACGGCGAGAACCTCGTCGACCACCTCCGCACGAAGCTCCGCCTCACCGCGGCCTACCGGCACCATCCGCCGCGCATCGACCGCGACATCTTCTGGCGCCCCGCCCCCGGCACCCACTGGCCGGAGGGCTGGTCCGCCTCCACCTGACCCGCGCCTGATCCGCCCGCTTCCTCCCCGCGATGGAAACCCTGACCGCTCCGCCGCCCCTCCAGTCCTTTGGTCACGCGCTCGACTCCGGTCCCGGCGAGCTCGGGCCCCTGCGCGACTCGCGCGACGCCGCGGGTGACTTCCCGGAGCTCCGGCGCCGCTTCGCCGAGGACGGTTACCTTTACCTCCCCGGCTACCTCGACCGCGACGAGGTGCTGCGCGCCCGCGCCAGCCTGCTTGACCGCCTCGCCGCGGCGGACGTGCTCGACCCCGCCCATCCTCCCATCGAGGGCATCTGCCGGCCGGGGGCGGGCTACGTCTTCAAGCCCGAGCTCACCGAGGGCAACCCGGAGGTCCAACGCCTGCTGTACTCCGGGCGCCTGCCCGACTTCTACCGCCAGTTCTACGGCGAGGAGGTGCGGCACTACGACTACACCTGGCTCCGCGCGGTCGGCCCCGGCAAGGGCACCAACCCACATTGCGACCTGCCTTATATGGGCCGCGGCACCCACGGCCATATGACCTGCTGGCTGCCCTACGGGGACATCTCCTACGAGCTCGGCGGCCTGATGGTGCTCGAGGGCTCACACCGCCGGATGGACCTGCTGCGGAACTACGTCTACCGCGACGTCGACACCTACTGCGAGAACCGGCCCGACGAGGTGGCCGACGCCCAGGCGGGCCGCTGGACCTTCAGCGGGACCCTCTCGCGCAACCCGCCCGTGCTGCGGCGCAAGTTCGGCGGCCGCTGGCTCACCACCGAGTACGCCGCCGGGGACTTCCTCACCTTCGGGATGTTCCTCGTGCACGCCTCGCTCGACAACCGCACCGCCAACCGGCTCCGCCTCTCCAGCGACTGCCGCTACCAGCGCGCCAGCGAGCCTGTCGACGACCGCTGGGTCGGCGCCACCCCCCCGGGCCACGGCACCGCCGGCAAACGCGGCCGCGTCTGCTGAAACGTCCCCCCGCCGTCCGTCGTCCCCTTCCCCCGATGACCAAGACCTACCGCGCCGTCCTCGCCGGCACCGGCGGCATCGCCGACGCCCACGTCCGCGCCGTCGACTCCACCCGCGGCCGGGTGGAGCTCGTGGCCGCGATGGACGTCGACGCCGCCCGCCTCCGCGCCTTCGGCGAACGCCACCCCGGCCGCCGCCTCTTCGCCGACTACGCGGGGATGATCCGAGAGACGCGGCCGGACCTCGTGATCATCGCCACGCCGCCCGCCACCCACGTGCCGATGGCCGTGGCCGCGATGGAGGCGGGCGCGCACGTCTGGAGCGAGAAGCCGCTCTGCGGTTCCCTGGCCGAGCTCGACGTCCTCGCCGCCGCCGAGCGCCGCACCGGCCGGCAGATCACCTGCGTGTTCCAGATGCGTTTCGCGTCCTCCACCGCCCACCTCCGGTCCCTGGCCGCGGCCGGCCGGCTGGGACGCCCGCTGGTCGCCGTCTGCAACACCCTCTGGTACCGGGACGCCTCCTACTACGCCGTGCCGTGGCGCGGCACGTGGAAGAGCGAGTTCGGCGGTCCCACGACGGGCCTCGGGATCCACGCGATGGACCACCTGCTGCACCTGCTCGGCCCGTGGGCGGAGGTCCGCGCCACGGCGGCCACCCTCGACCGCGCGATCGAGGTCGAGGACCTCTCCGCCGCCCTCATCACCTTCGCCAACCGCGCGGTCGCGACGGTCACGAACAGCGCCCTCAGCCCGCGCCAGGAGACCTACGTGCGCCTCGATTACCAACTGGCGACGGTCGAGCTGACGCACCTCTACAGCTACACCAAGGATAACTGGCGCTTCACGCCCACGCCCGGCGCCCCCCCGGACCTCGCCGCCGCCTGGGCCGACTTCCCGCCCGACGTCGGCTCCACGCACGAGGCGCAACTGGCGGACCTGCTCGCGCACCTCGATGCCGGCACGCGCCCCCACACCGCCCTCGAGGGCGTCCGCCCCACGCTCGAGCTGCTCAGCGCCATCTACAAGTCCGCCTTCACCGGCGAGGTCGTGCGCGCCGGTTCCATCCGGCCCGGCGATCCCTTCCACGCCGCGGTCAACGGCGGCGGTCCCCGCGCCCCGCGCTGAAGCCCCTTTCCCCTCCCCGCCGATGTTCCCCGCCCGCCTGCTCGCGCTCGCCCTCCTGCTCGCCGCCCCCGCCGTCGCGCAGGGCACGTATCCCGGCCTCCGCCAGATCCTCACCGATACCGAGTGGAAACGCGCCGGCCTCGACCGCCTCACGCCCGACCAGCTCGGCGTGATCGACGCCGCGCTCATCCGCTTCCAGATCGCCGAGGCGCGCGGCGCCACGCCCTCCGCCGACTCGCTTGAGCCGCCGCCGGGCGCCTCGCCCGCCGAGGCCACGATCCACCGCGCGCGGGCCTGGGACCGCTTCGGCCTCGACCGCCTCCGCGGCGACTGGCGCAGCCATCCGCCGATGAAGGCCAAGGTCACCTCGTGGCAGGGCGCCAACAAGTTCGCGCTCGACCTCGGCCAGGTCTGGGAGGGCCTTGAGTCGATCCCGTGGGACCTCCTCGGCCAGGAGATCCTGATCGAGCCGCGCCCGCTCAACGGCTACGCGCTCAAGGTCGGTCCGGACTCGATGGCCGTGCGCGTCCGCCGCGTGCGCTGATCCGCGCGATGCTCACCCTCGCCGACGCCGGCCTGCGGGTGGAGGTGCTCGATCCCGGGGCGGCGGAAGAGCTGCCGCGGCAGGGCCTGCGTTTCTGCCGGGGCGCGTACGTCTGGCAGATCCACGACGACCGGCTGGGCCCGCTGCTCTCCGGCCCCGAGTACCCCGCGCCCGCGCCCCTCCCCTTCAACGGCCAGGGCCTGCCCGAGTCCTTCCGCCACCGCACCCGCGACGGCCGCCCGCTCACCTGGCGCGGCGACGAGGGCCTCGCGCCCGGCATCGGCCGCCTCGGCCTCGACGCCCGCGGTGAACCCGCCCTCGTGGCGCCCTGCGCGTGGGCGATCACCCGCCTGCCCGGCCAACTGGTGTTCCAGACCCGCGACGCCGGCGCCGGCCTCGCCTACGAGCTGGCGCGGCAGCTGGAGCTGCGGGAACGCACCCTGCACTCCCGCACCCAGCTGACCAACACCGGCCCGGGGCCGCTCCGGCTGCAGTGGTTCGCGCACCCGTTCTGGCCGCTGCGCGACGGCACCGCGCAAGTGCGGCTGCCGGCGGGCACCCGCCTCCCGGAAAACCCCGGCTTCGCCGTCGACGCCGCCGGCACGCTCGCTTTCCGCCGGCCGTTCCGCACCGCGGAGGACCAGCAGTTCGCGCTGCTGGAATTACCGCGCGCCCGCCCGCTCACGCTCACCCTCGACCACCCCCTGCTCCCTCGCGTGGAATTCGGCGCCAGCTTCGCGCCGGACGAGTGCCCTGTGTGGGCCAACGCCCGCACCGTTTCGGTGGAACCCTACCTCACGCTGGACCTCGCCCCCGGCGAGACCCGCCACTGGGAGCTCCGCCACGCCTTCCCCGCCGCCTGACCCCACCCCGCCGATGAAACCGCCCCGCCCGCTGATCCCCCTCGTCCTCGCGCTCGCCGTCCTCGCCCCGCTCCTCGCCGCGGCCGCGCCCGCCCCGCGCCCGAACGTGATCTATTTCCTCGCCGACGACCTCGGCTGGACCGACGTCGGCTGGCACGGCGGGGACATCGCCACGCCGCACCTCGACCGCCTCGCCGCCGCGGGCGCCAAGCTGGAGCAGTTCTACGTCCTGCCCGTCTGCTCGCCCACCCGCGCCGCCTTCCTCACCGGCCGTTACCCGATTCGCCACGGCCTGCAGATCGGCGTGGTCCGCCCGTGGGCGCAATACGGGCTGCCGCTGGAGGAGACCACCCTCGCCCAAGCGCTCGGCGGGGCCGGCTACGCCACCGCCATCGCCGGCAAATGGCACCTCGGGCACTTCCGGCCCGAGTACCTGCCCACCCGGCGCGGCTTCCAGTCCCAGTACGGCCACTACAACGGCGCCCTCGATTACTTCACCCACCAGCGGGACGGCGGGCACGACTGGCACCGCGACGACCGCGAGAGCCGCGACGCCGGCTACACCACGGTGCTGGTCGGCGACGAGGCGGTGCGGGTGGTGGAGAACGCCGATCCGGCGCGCCCGTTCTTCCTCTACGTGCCCTTCAACGCCCCGCACACGCCGCTCCAGGCCCCGGAGGAGTACCTGCGCCGCTACGCGCACGTGGCCGACCCGAAACGCCGCACCTATTCGGCGATGGTCACGTGCCTCGACGACCAGGTCGGCCGCGTCGTGGCCGCCCTCGAGCGCCGCGGTCTGACCGGGCGCACGTTGATCGCGTTCTCCAGCGACAATGGCGGCCCGATCACCCTCGGCGCCACCAACGGACCGCTGCGCGCCCAGAAGGGCACCGTGTACGAGGGCGGGGTCCGCGTGCCCGCCTTCGCCACCTGGCCGGGCGTCATCCCCGCCGGCACCGTCGTCCAGGCCCCCCTGCACATCGTCGACTGGTACCCGACCCTGCGGCGGCTCGCCGGCATCACCGCCGCGCCGGCCCGGCCGCTCGACGGGCGCGACGCCTGGGCGACGATCACCGCGGGCGCGCCCTCGCCCCACGAGGCCATCTTGCTGAACGCCTACCCCCGCGGCGGCGCGGTGCGGATGGGCGACTGGAAGCTTGTCCGCAACGGCGCGATCGGCGCCAACGACCTGCCCGACAGCCCGGCCACGACCGGCAAGAAGAAGGGCGGCAAGAAGGCGGCCCCGGCCGCGGAGACGATGGAACTCTTCAACCTCGCGGCGGATCCGGGCGAACGGGAGAACCTCGCCGCGCGCCACCCGGAGATCGTCCAGCGGCTCGCCGCCCGGCTCGAGGCTTTCGCGCGCGAGGCCCTGCCCCCCAAGGCGGAAGCGGCTCCCGAGGGCTTCCGCGCGCCCCGCGTCTGGGGCCAGCCGAACTGAGCCGAGCGGCCGGACCTCAGCGCGCCCCCGCGCCGGACGCGCCGGCCAGCTCCGGCACCGGTTCACCGGCCACCAGTTCCCGGTCGCGACCCGCCTCGTAAAGCCAGCCCTGCCCTGCGGCCAGCCGCGCCGTCCCGGCGTGGAGCCGCACCACGGAGGCGTCGGCCAACGCGAGCACGCGTTCCCCGGGATTGAAGCGCAGGTAACCGCGGATCTTTCCCGCCCGGACCCGGAAGTCCGTCTCCTTGGTGGGCGGCGGATGATGCGGGTTGATCGTCACCGGCAGCAGCCCGAGGGCCTCGCGCGAGGCCACGTCCGCCACCGGAAAATCGTTGGTGGTGCCGATGCGGAGCCCGATGACGTTGGCACCCGCGCTCGAACCTCCGCACGGCACGCCGGCGAGCGCCCGCTCCCGGATCAGCTCCAGCTGTCCCGTCCGCTGCAATTCTCCCAGCAGGACGAAGGTCTCCCCGCCCCCGAGGAAGACGCCGTCCGCCTCCCGCAGCAGTGCCAGGGCGCCGGGCGCGTCGCGCCGGTGGAGGGATTCCACGGGTCCCGCGCCGGTCTCGCGGAACGCCGCGCGCAACCGCGCCTCCATCGCGTCCCGCCCGGACGGATGCGTCGCGTGCAGGACCAGCGCCAGGCGCCGGCCGGAACCGAAGTGGGCGCGCATCACCGTCCCGACCGCGGGCGCAAACCGGTCACCGCGCATCATCGCGCCCCCGGACACGAGGATGGAGGGCGCTCCGCCGGCGGCGGGCGGCGCGGCGCCGTGGACGCGGGCGATCCAGGCCGCCGCGGCCGCCGTCAGGAAGGCGCGGCGGGGGAGCGGGACGTCAGTTGCCATCGGCCTTGGCCTTGCGCTTGCCCGCCTTGCCCGCCTTCGCGGCCTTCTCCGCCGGGGCGCTGGCGCCGGCGTTGGGCGTGGGCATCGGGGCGTTCAGCTCACGGCGCCACGCCACAAGCCGGGCGTGCAGGGCGCGGGCCCGCTCGGGCTGCGCGGACGCCAGGTTCACCCGCTCGCCGACGTCCTCCCGCAGGTTGTACAGCTCGAGCCGCCCGTCCTCGAGGAACTCCATCAGTTTCCAGTCTCCTTCGTGGATCAGGCTGACCGGCGTGGTGCGCCAGCTCCCGGCACCGGCCCCGAGGTAGCCCGGGAAGTGCTGGAAGATGGCCGTCCGCGCGAGCCGCGCGCCCGGATCCCGGAGCAGCGGCAGCAGGTTCTCGCCGTCGAGCACCTGCCCGGCGGGTAAAGGCGCCCCGGCGGCCGCGGCGAGGGTCGGGAGCAGGTCGACGTGGATCGTCGCCACGTCGCGCGTCTGCCCCGCGGGGATGCGGCCCGGCCACCGGGCGAGGAACGGCACCCGCGTGCCGCCCTCGTACAGGCTCCCCTTGCCGCTGCGCAGCGGGGCGTTGTCGGTGACATCCCCCCGCTCGTTGCGGACCTTCTCGCGGGCATAGCCGCCCACGCCGCCATTGTCGCTGGCGAAGATCAGCAGAGTGTTGTCCGCGAGCCGCAGTTCATCCAGCAGGGCCATCACGCGCCCGACGCTCTCGTCGACACTGGCGATCATCGCCGCGTAGACCGGGTTGCCGTGGCCGCCCGCGGCCGGCTTGGCGCGGAAGCGGGCGACAAGTTCCGGCTTCGCTTCGTAAGGGGCGTGCACGCCGAAGTGCGGCAGGTACAGGAAAAAGGGTCGGTCGCGGTGGCGGCGAATGAAGTCCACCGCGCGATCCGTGAGGAAATCCGCGAGGTACTGGCCCTTCGGGTAGGGCGTCGCGGGCTCGGTCTCGAAGTCGAAGTGGCGGCCGTTCGAGACGATGGCCTCGTCGAAGCCACGGCTGCCCGGCAGGTACTCCCCGCGCTGGCCGAGGTGCCACTTACCGAACATCGCCGTGGCGTAACCCGCGCCCTTCAGCACCTGGGGCAGCAGGACGCGGTCAAGCGGGAGGTTGGTGACGTTGTCGACCGGACGCAGCGGGCGGGAGGACCAGTCGAAGCGGTCGATCCCGCCGACGGTGTAGACGCCGGTGCGGGGCGCGTACTGGCCGGTCATCAGCGCGGCGCGGGTGGGCGCGCAGTTCTGATGATGGTGGTGGTTCATCAGCCGCGTCCCCTGCGCCGCGAGGCGGTCGAGGTGGGGCGTCTCGTAGTACCGGCTGCCCTGTACCCCGAGGTCGGTGTAGCCGAGGTCGTCGGCCAGGATGAAGACGATGTTCGGGCGCGCGGGGGCGGGGGCGGCGAAGCCGGCGGGGAGCGCGGCCAACAGGAGCAGGAGCGGGGCGAGGGGGCGCATCAGGAGCCCGTGAGCCAAACCCGGCGTCGGCGGAGGGCGAGCCGGAATTCCGCGGCCACCCCGCAATCCGGGTGCGCTTTTGGTTTGGCGCCGGCGCGGCACGCGCCTTGATCGCCGCCCGTGGCGATGCGTTTCACCATCCTCGGCAGCGGCAGCGCGGGCAACGCCGCCCTGCTCGTGACGGCGGAGGCGCGCGTGCTGATCGACGCCGGGTTTTCCGCGCGACGCCTCGCGCAGCTCCTCGCCGCGCAGGGGGAGTCCCTGGAGCGCGTCGACGCCGTGTTTCTCACCCACGAGCACGGGGACCACGCCGGGGGACTCGACGGGCTGCGGCGCCACCCGCACCTGCGCGTGTTCGCCAACCACGCCACCAGCCGCGCCGTCCAGGCGGGCCTCACGTGGAACGTGGGCTGGCAACTCTTCGAGACCGGCAGCCGCTTCCGCTTCCGCGACCTCGAGGTCGAGACCTTCGCCGTGCCCCA
>Ga0194130_10003896_pt1 | contig 19535 bp, 19 predicted proteins | sample TA2KigsurfametaG_FD_160084 | JGI IMG/M metagenome (GOLD analysis project Ga0194130, IMG submission 160084) | Freshwater microbial communities from Lake Tanganyika, Tanzania - TA2015050 Kigoma 12 surface | ecosystem: Environmental > Aquatic > Freshwater > Lake | place: Tanzania: Lake Tanganyika... | reverse complement strand
GGGCCGCGCTGTGCACGAATCTCGGCAACTCGGCCTGCAGCCTGCTCGGGGTTAGAGACATCCCAGACCACCTGCGTGGTGGGCCCAGCCATGGTCGCCGCTGATGCGGCCAGCACCTCGGGCCTTCTGCCGACCAAGACCACATGGGCCCCTTCCGCGGAGAGTGCTCGGGCGGATGCAGCCCCCAGTCCGCTGCCGGCACCGATCACCAGCGCTGTCTTTCCTTTTATGCCGAAATCCATGACACGCTCCACTTCTGTTGTTGCATTCGCTCAAGCCACAGCCCACACGCAAGTGTCTTGCTATCCGTTATCTCACCACGAAACGCAGCATCAAAAAATTCGTCGGGCGTCAGCAGCACAATCTCCATGCATTCACCCTCTTCTCGGGCAGCCGGCCCTGCAGTTAGGCCGCGCGCCGCAAACAGATGAATGGCTTCCGTGGAATAGGCAATCACGGGATGCATGACGCCCAGCCGGGCCCATTGCTGTGCCCGATAGCCAGTCTCCTCGATCAACTCGCGCTGAATAGCGATCAGTGGATCCTCGCCGGTGTGAAGCTTGCCTGCAGGAAACTCAAGAAAGCTGCGATTCATGGCATAACGCCACTGGCGCTCCATGACCAGACGGCCATCTTCAAGAATCGGAATGACCGCGGCGGCACCGGGATGTAGCGTGTATTCAAAAGCCTGTTCGTGGCCATCCGGCGCCCTGACCCAATCCCGATGTACATGCAGCAGCCGGCCCTCATAGACCGATTCACCCTTTAGCCGCTCTTCGGCAAGTTCAGGATGGGGCTCATCGGGCCGCCGCGCAGGCCGGGGATCAGGCCGATCCATCAGGAACTCCCCGCTGACGAAGCACGCCGCGTGCGGCGCAGATATCGATAGATGAAGCCGGGATAGGCCAGCACAAAAAAGATGAGCAGTGTGATTGCGTAGAACTGCCAGGCCTGGGCATGCAGCCGGCCGACATAGGCCTCGAGCGCACGGCCAAGGCCAATAAAAATTCCGTAATAGACCAGGACCTCGAGCAGCCGCCACCACAGCGACTTGGCCTTGGGTAGTGCCACCAGCAGAAACAACCGCTCAGTAAAAAACGCAAGATTCGCTAGCCCCGCTGCAACCACCAGCAGCAGGAGCGCCGCCGCACCGGTATTCATGCCGACAGCGACATGCGCACCGTATACAGACAGGCCGCCATCATCGGGCCCGGCAAGATACCCAACAGCAATACCGCAGCACCATTGACCGTCAGCACCGACTGGGCAAGACGGCCGCAATCCAGCGGCGCTTCGAGCTTGGACTCATCGAAATACATCACCTTAACTAGGCGCAGGTAATAAAACGCGCCAATCAACGAGGTCAGCACCGCAAATACCGCCAAGCCGATATGGCCGGCCTGCACGACGGCTTCGAGCACCGAGAGCTTGGCGTAAAAACCAACCGTTGGTGGGATTCCCGCCAACGAGAACACCAGCAATAGAAATACCGCTGCCAGCCATGGATGCCGGCGGCCAAGGCCCTTAATGTCATCCAGCGTCTCGCACTCAAATCCGCGTGACGAAGCCAGCATCAGCACGCCAAAACTGCCCAGTGTGGTGATGACATAAGTCACCACATAAAACAATGAGGCTGCGTACGCATCCACTGCTCCGACCGTGTCACTGCCCACAACCCCCGACCCAATGCCCAAAAGCATGAAGCCCATATGGGCGATTGTGGAATACGCCAAGAGCCGCTTGACATTGGTCTGCATGATCGCAATCAAGTTGCCAACCGCCAACGACAACACCGCAAGAATTAAGAGCATCTGCTGCCAGTCTGCAGCAACGCCCAGCAGGCCTGAGACCAGCAGCCGAATGGTGATCGCAAAGGCCGCAAACTTCGGCGCGCCGCTGATCAGTAGCGTGATGGCCGTGGGCGCGCCCTGATAGACATCCGGAACCCACATATGAAACGGCACGGCGCCCAACTTAAACGCGAGGCCTGCCACAAGAAATACCGTGCCAAAGACCATAATCAGCCGATCCGCCTGGCCTGAAGCGAGCTTATCGGCCACCAGCGGCAGATCCAGTGTGCCGGTGGCGCCATAAATCATCGACATGCCGTAGAGCAAAAAGCCTGAGGCCAAAGCGCCCAGCACAAAATACTTCATGGCCGCCTCGGTGGACACCGCATGGTTTCGCCGCAAGGCCACCAAGGCATAAAGCGACAAGGACAGCAGTTCGATGCCCAGGTAAATGGTGAGAAAGCTGTTGGCCGAAATCATCACGTATTGGCCGAGGACAGCAAACATTGCCAGCACATGAAATTCGCCGCTGGCAATTTCCCGATCCACAATGTAGTGGCGGGCATACATCAGGCTAATGGCTGCCGCGATGGAGACCCCGCCTTTTAAAAAGGCAGTCATCGAATCGGCCACCACGAGGTTATTCATCGCGTAGACCGTCTCGGTGTGGCCACTCTCAATTAGCTGCCATACGCCCAAGAGCAGTAAGCCGCCAACAGCCAGGCCATGAACCAGCAGCTGCGGCCGCTTGGCAAACAAATCCACGAGCAGCGCAGTGCTCAGCAGCAGCAGCAGCAAAATCTCGGGAAGCGCGGCGGCGATCTTGATCGATTCCAGGGTCATGGGGCGATTTCCTGTCCTTATTGGGCCGGAAGTTTTGGGGTGGCCACGTGTTGCAGCAGATCCTGGACCGAGACCTGCATGACCTCAACAAACGGCGCTGGCCACAGGCCCATCAGCAGCACAAAAAATGCCAGACCCATCAGCATCCAGAATTCCCGAGGGCCCACATCCTTTAGTTCGGCGACATGGTCATTGGCAATCTCGCCAAATACGACCCGCTTGATCATCCACAACGAATACGCCGCACCGAAAATCAGGGTCGTTGCCGCCAAGAGCGCGATCCAGAAGTTGTAATCCACCGCACCCAGAATCACCATGAATTCGCCGACAAAGCCGCTGGTCGCCGGCAGGCCACTGTTGGCCATTGCAAAGAGCACAAAAAGGGCTGAGAACTTCGGCATGCGGTTAACGACCCCGCCGTAGTCGGCGATCTGACGGGAGTGCATCCGGTCATATAGCACGCCAATACACAGAAACATCGCACCGGAAATAAATCCGTGGGAAATCATCTGCACAATGCCGCCTTGGACACCAAGCGCGTTGAACATGAAAAAGCCCAGTGTCACAAACCCCATATGCGCAATCGATGAATACGCCACCAGCTTTTTCATATCCGCCTGCACCAGGGCCACCAGGCCGATATACACCACCGCGATCAGCGACAGCACAATCATCAGCATGTCGAGCTCGCGCGATGCATCGGGTGCGATCGGCAATGAAAACCTTAAAAATCCATAGGCCCCAAGCTTTAGCATAATGGCCGCCAGCACCACCGAGCCGCCGGTTGGCGCCTCCACGTGGGCATCGGGCAGCCAGGTATGCACCGGCCACATCGGCACCTTGACCGCAAAGGCCACCAGAAAGGCAACAAAAATCAGAATCTGGACCTCAAGCGGCAAGGGAAGCTTATGCCAGGCGAGCACATCGAAGCTGCCCGACTTCATGTACAGATAGACAAAGGCCACCAGTGTCAGCAGCGATCCCAAAAGCGTGTAGAGAAAAAACTTAAAGGCCGCATACACACGATTTGGTCCGCCCCAGATGCCGATAATCAAATACATAGGAATCAGGGTCGCCTCGAAAAACACGTAAAAAAGCACGCCATCAAGCGCTGAAAAGACACCGATCATCAGGCCGGAGAGCAGCAAAAACGCGCCCATATAGGCGCCTACACGATCCTCGATCACCTCCCAGCCCGCGATCACGACAAAGATGGTGATCAAGGCGGTCAGTGGAATAAACCACATCGATAGGCCATCGATGCCCAGGGCATAGTGAATGCCAAATCGTTCAATCCAGAGGACCTTCTCCACAAACTGCATGCCCGAGGCTTTGACATCAAAACCGGTGATCAGCGGAATGGTCACCAGAAAACACAGCACGGATGCAGCAAGGGCAGCCTGCCGCAGCACGGAGCGCGGTACCGCGCGGCCAGCGAAAATCAGCGCTGCTCCCGATAGCAGTGGAAGCCAAATCGCCAGTGAGAGAATCGGAAAGCCCGTCGTCATCACTTCACCACTGGAGCAGGATTCATGACCGGTGCAAACCACCAGAGCATGAGCGCAACACCAAGGATCATGGCAATCGCATAGTGATAGAGATAGCCGGTCTGACCAATTCGCATAATCGAAGCAATCGCGGCAACCACCCGGGCGCTGCCATTGACCAGAAAGCCATCGATGAGGCCCTGATCGGCCCGCTTCCAGAGCTGCCCGCCGATAAGCCGTGCGCCGCCTGCAAAAACAATCTCATTGAAACGGTCCATAAAGTACTTCTGATCCAGCAGCCGATGAATCGCGGAAAACTGGTCGGACAGCCGTGCGGGAACCGCAGGATTTACCAAATAAAAATAAGCAGCCGTGCCGACACCGGCAAGGGCAAGCCAAAACGGCAGGGTCTGGATGCTGTGCAGGCCCAGAGCAAATGCGCCATGAAAGTGAGACGCCAGCGTCGCCATGGCCGGATGGCCAGGATCCACGGCAATCACGCCCTTGAAATACTCTCCAAAGAGCATCGGGCCAATTGCGATTGCACCCAAAACAACCGACGGCACCGCCAGCGCAATCAACGGCAATGTCACCACCCAGGGCGATTCGTGTGGCGCCCCGCCGTGGTGGTCATGATCATCATGCCCGCCGTGGGCATGGCCACCGGCAGCCCAGCGGGGGCTGCCGTGAAAGACCAGAAAGAACATCCGAAAGCTGTAGAAGGCAGTCACAAACACGCCCAGCAACAGCATCCCATAGACCACGGATGTGGCCGCCAGATTAGAGGCGCTAACTGCCTCAATGATCATATCTTTTGAGTAAAACCCCGAGAAAAACGGCGCACCAATTAAGGCCAACGATCCCAGCAATGACACCGCCCAGGTAATGGGCATCTTCTTCCACAGACCGCCCATATTGCGGATGTCTTGATCATGATGCATGCCGATAATGACCGAGCCGGCTGCTAAAAATAAAAGTGCTTTGAAAAACGCATGGGTCATGAGGTGGAAAATTGCCACCGAGTAGGCGGAGGCGCCCAAGGCCACGGTCATGTAGCCCAGCTGCGACAGTGTCGAGTACGCCACCACGCGCTTGATGTCATTTTGCACGATGCCCAGAAAGCCCATAAACAGCGCCGTAATCGCACCGATGATTAAGACAAACGAGAGCGCGATATCACTTAATTCAAACAGCGGCGACATCCGGGCCACCATAAAAATTCCGGCGGTCACCATTGTGGCCGCATGAATCAGGGCGGAAATCGGGGTTGGGCCTTCCATCGAGTCCGGCAGCCAAACATGCAGCGGAAACTGTGCCGACTTGCCCATCGCGCCGATAAATAAGCAGATGCAGGCGACTGCCAAAAGCGGCCACTCCTGATCGGGCAGTAAGGTGATCGTTTTTCCAGCAAGCTCAGGCGCTGCGGCAAAGGTCGCGGCGTAGTCCAAAGAACCTGTTGCCGACAGCAGCAGGCCAATACCGAGAATAAAGCCGAAATCCCCAACCCGATTCACGAGAAACGCTTTCAGGTTGGCAATAATCGCAGTCGGCCGCGTATACCAAAATCCAATTAAGAGATAAGAGACTAAGCCCACCGCCTCCCAGCCAAAAAAGAGCTGCAGGAAGTTATTGCTCATCACCAGCATGAGCATGGCGAAGGTAAACAGCGAGATGTAGCTGAAAAAGCGCTGATAGCCTGGGTCATCGCGCATGTAGCCAATGGTGTAGACATGCACGGCAAGCGAGACCGATGTGACCACCACCATCATGGTGGCCGATAAGCTATCAATCAGAAAGCCCACCTCAAATCGCAGGCCTGCCACCACAGCCCAGGTGTAGACCGGCCCATTAAAGGTATTGCCCGACAGCACATCGGACAGCACCAGTAGGCTGGCTACTAAGGCCAGGGCAACACCCGAAATGGTGACCCAGTGCGCGCCTGCCCGGCCCACGAACCGGCCAAAAAGCCCGGCCACGATGGCCCCCAGCAGGGGGGCGAGCGGCACAAGGGAATACAGCAGCTTCATACCGCGCTAGCCTTTCAACTCATCAAGCTCTTCGACCTCAACCGTATTGAGATTACGAAAGAGCACCACAAGAATCGCCAGCCCGATTGCCGACTCCGCTGCCGCAACCGTCAGAATGAAGAACACAAAAATCTGGCCTGCGGCATCGCCGAGATAATGTGAAAAGGCGATGAAATTTATATTGACCGCCAGTAGCATCAGCTCAATGGCCATCAGCAGCACGATCAGATTCTTACGATTCATGAAAATACCGATCACCGAGATCGCAAAAAGAATCGCTCCAAGGGTTAGAAAATGCGCCAGTGTCAGCACCCTAGCTCCCCTTTCCCGGCGGGACTGACTCCGCTGCCCCGGGCTCTTGCGTCGCCGCCTTTGCCTTGATCACCGGCGCAACGCTCACCAGTCGCACACGATCGGCAGCCTTGACCTTGACCTGCTCGGCCGGGCTTTGAAACTTGGAGTCCTTACGCCGACGCAGTGTCAGCGCAATCGCTGCCACAATAGCCACCAGCAAAATCACGGCGGCGACCTGAAAGGCGTAGACATAGTCGGTATAAATCAGCCGCCCGAGCGCCCTCGTGTTGTCGAAGTTCGGCGGCAACGGTGCAACGGTCGCCTCCGGCACATTAAAGCTTCGAATCAGTACGGCCGACATCTCAAACACAATCAGGCCGCCGACGGGCGCTGCCACGCGCAGATTGGCCCAGAAGCCCTGACGCAGTTTCTCGAGATCAAAGTCCACCATCATGACGACGAATAAAAACAGCACCATGACGGCGCCCACATAGACCAGCACCAGGGTAATCGCCAGAAACTCCGCCCGCAGCAGCAGCCAAATGGCAGCCGCGCTAAAAAAGCTCAGTACCAGATAGAGCACTGCATGGACCGGGTTGCGGGCTGTGATCACCCGCAGGGCCGCAAAGACCAAAATCACGGCAAACGCATAAAACAAGGAGAGCGTGAGTTCTAGCATAGACATCCTAGCGGTAAGGCGCGTCGGCCTCCCGTGCAGCAGCGATCTCGTTTTCGTAACGATCCCCGACCGCCAGCAGCATTTCTTTTGTGAAATACAGATCTCCACGTTTTTCACCGTGGTATTCGTGAATCTGAGTCTCAACAATTGAATCTACCGGACAGCTCTCTTCACAAAAGCCGCAGAAGATACATTTCGTGAGATCAATGTCGTAGCGTGTGGTGCGGCGGGTGCCGTCCTCGCGAACCGTTGATTCAATCGTGATGGCCTGCGCTGGGCAGACCGCCTCGCAGAGTTTGCAAGCAATGCAGCGTTCTTCGCCATTCGGGTAGCGACGCAGCGCATGCAGACCACGAAAGCGCGGCGACATCGGGGTCTTTTCCTCGGGATACTGGATGGTGATCTTGCGGGCAAACAAATAGCGGCCTGTCAATGCCATGCCCCGCAGCATCTCCAGCAGCAGAAACGAACGTAGAAAATTAACGATGGTGCTCATTGGCGTCTCACCCCATCACCAGATCGACCAGGGCGTCTGCATCCAGGCCCCGACAACAACAAGCCAAATCAGCGTGACTGGGATAAAAATCTTCCAGCCAAGCCGCATGATTTGGTCATAGCGGTAGCGGGGAAACGAGGCCCGCATCCAGATAAATACGCTGACCACTAAAAACGCTTTCAGCCCAAGCCAGATCCAGCCGGGAATGAAATCCAAGGCGGCAATGGGTGCATCCCATCCGCCCAGGAACATGATGGCGGCCAGAGTCGAGAGCAGAATCATGTTGGCGTACTCCGCCAGAAAGAACACGGCAAATGCCATGCCGGAGTACTCCACCATATGGCCGGCCACGATCTCTGATTCGCCTTCCACAACATCAAAAGGGTGGCGATTGGTTTCCGCCACACTGGAAACAAAGTACACCACCGCCACAGGCAAAAGCGGCAGCCAGTTCCACGACAAGAAATTCAATCCGAGCTGCTCGGCAAACATGCCCTTTTGCTGGCCCACGACAATCTCGGTGAGATTTAGGCTTCCCGAGACCATCAGCACTGAGACCAAGGCAAAGCCAATTGCCAGCTCATACGAGACCATTTGTGCCGAGGCCCGCATCGCAGCCAAAAACGCGTATTTCGAATTCGAGGCCCAGCCCGCAAGAATGACGCCGTAGACCTCAATCGACGTAATGGCCAGCAGCAGCAGTAAGCCGGCGTTGATATTGGAGAGCACCACATCGGGCCCAAATGGAATCACGGCCCATGCGGCCATGGCCGGCATGATGGTCATGATCGGGCCCAAGATATACAGTCCGCGGCTCGCCTGGGCCGGCATGATGATTTCTTTGGTCAGCAGCTTTAACGCATCGGCGATCGGCTGCAGCAGTCCCAGCGGGCCGACACGATTGGGACCCAGACGCACATGCATCCAGCCAATCAGCTTGCGCTCCCAGAGCGTGAGATAAGCAACGCAGGCCAATATGGGCAGCACCACTGCAACGATCTTGATCAGCACCCATGCCACGGACCAGGCCTCGCCCAGTAGCGAGATCCCCACCTGTTGAACGCCGTCCAAGAGCTCCTGCATCTAGGCAGTCTCCAGCTCAATGGGGCCGATCATCTCGCCCAGCTGCGCGCTAATCGGATGGGCAGCCGAGAGTCGGGCAACACCACGGGCCAGCCGAGTATCGGCGGCGACCTCTACGACGGCAGCGGCGCGGCCGGACTGCAGACATTTCACTTTGGATCCCACGGCAAGTCCCAGCCGATCGATCTCTGCTGGATGCATCAACAGCTTTGGCGAAGCACTGGCCCGGGTCTGCTGAAGGGCCTCGGCATGTCGACTCACGCTGTCAGCGCGATAGATGGGCACATCAGCAAGCCGAACCAGCCCTGCCCTGCCCTTAACGGCAAGGGGTTCGGCAGACTGCGGAGGCATGGGACTGGCAGAAAGATTCATCACGATTTCACCCAGCGTGGCATGCCCAATCACTGACTGACGAATGTCTTCCGAAGACTCCGCATCAAAGCCCTCGAGCTCAAGCAGATTGCCCAGTACCCGCAGCACCTTCCATCCCGGCCGTGCCTCACCCAGCGGCCGCACCACCGCCTGCGTAGTCTGGGCCCGGCCCTCGCAATTGATATACGTGCCCGAGGTCTCGGTATAGGGCGCAATCGGCAGCATTACATCGGCATACTCCATTAGCCCATCTTTAAATGCAGACAGTCCCACCACAAATTTCGCCTGCGACAACGCCACACCGGCCTGATGGGGATTGCCACAGTCCATCAGCGGATCAATATTCACCAGCACATAGGCCTCGGCTGCGGAGGCAAACATGCTGGCCGCATCGAGCCCGCCTTGCAGGGGCCGGGCCTTGGCCAAGTAGCCGCCAACACCGTTGCCACCTTCAACAGTAAATCCTAATCGGCAGCCCAAGGCATCAGCGATCATCTGCGCAAAGCCCCAGATCGCGGCAGCGTTCGAATGGGCAAGCACACTGTTGCCCAAAAAGATTGCAGCCTTTTCATTCGGCTCAGAGGACTCCGCCAGCATCTGTACGATGGCCTTGCTCTGGGGGCTGGGCTGAATTGACTTCAGCGCATCGGGCAGCGGCAATGATTTCATACTGAGTGCTGCGGCGGCCATCTCAGCGACCGACGGACCCCAGTCAGCGGGCGAGACCACCCACTGCTGCGCGATCGGCATCAATAAATCTTCAGCACTCGCATGCAGCGTTGCGATGCGGGCACCATGGCGCACTGCCTGACGCAGACGATGGGCAAGCAGCGGCTGATCTTGGCGCAGGAATGCACCAATCAGCAACGCCCGATCAAGCTGGCTGACCTGCGCAAGGGTGAGTCCTAGCGTTGGCACACCGCTGAATTGCTGATCAAAGCCGGCCTGGCCAAGCCGCGGGCGAAAATCAATCGCGTCACTCTTTAGGCCGCGCGTCAGCTGTGCCGCCAGCGTCATTTCCTCGAGCGTGCTGTTGGGTGACATCAGCGTGCGAACATGCTGGGGGCCATGCGAGGCAGCCGCACGCAGAGACTGAGCAACCTTCGCAAGGGCCTCCTCCCAGCCGGCCTCATGCCATCGGCCATCGGCGCCACGCATCATTGGGTGTGTTAAACGGTCGTGGCTATTAAGCCCCTCATAACTGAAACGGTCCCGATCCGAGATCCAGCATTCGTTGATGGCCTCGTTATCCATTGGAACAACACGTTTGACCTGGTTGTTCTTTGACTGCACCACGATGTTGGCGCCGATGCTGTCCAAAGGGCTTATCGAGCGCTTGCGCGAGAGCTCCCAGGTCCGGGCGGAATAACGAAACGGTTTGCTGGTCAACGCGCCAACGGGGCAGACATCAATCATGTTTCCGGAGAGTTCGCTCTCAATGGCATTGCCCACAAAGGACATGATCTCGGAGTGCTCACCCCGGCCGGCCATGCCAAGCTCCATTACGCCGGCAATCTCCTGGCCAAACCGTACGCATCGGGTGCAATGGATGCAGCGGCTCATTTCTTCAGCAGAAATCAGCGGCCCCATAGGCTTATGGAATACCACCCGCTTCTCTTCGGTATACCGCGATGCCGACGGGCCATAGCCCACCGCTAAGTCCTGCAGCTGACACTCACCACCCTGGTCGCAGATCGGGCAATCCAGCGGGTGATTGATCAACAGAAATTCCATTACGCTTTTCTGCGCTGTCTTTGCCTTTGACGAGACAGTGAAGACCCGCATGCCTGGGGTCACCGGCGTGGCGCATGCCGGCAGGGCCTTGGGTGCCTTTTCCACTTCAACCAAACACATGCGGCAATTCGCCGCGATCGAGAGCTTCTTGTGATAGCAGAAATGCGGCACATATAAGCCCAGCTTATTGGCAGCATCCATCACCATGCTGCCTTCAGGCACTTCAACTTTCTGGCCGTCGACTTCGAGTTCAATCATCAGACCGTGTCTCCTACCAGGCATCGCTTGTGCACGATGTGATGCTCAAATTCAGCCCGGAAATGTTTCAAAAAGGCCCGCACCGGCATCGCGGCGGCATCGCCCAGGGCACAGATGGTGCGGCCCATGATATTTCCGGCAACCTCATCGAGCTTGGCCAAGTCCTCTGGGCTGCCCTGGCCCTTTTCGATCCGATTGACCATACGCCATAGCCAGCCGGTGCCCTCGCGGCAGGGGGTGCACTGGCCACATGACTCTTCATAATAAAAATACGACAAACGCAGCAAGCAGCGGACCATACAGCGCGTCTCATCCATCACGATGACGGCGCCTGAGCCCAACATCGAGCCGGCCTTCGCGATCGCGTCGTAATCCATGTCGGTCGCCATCATGATCTCTGCCGGCAACACCGGCATCGAGGAGCCGCCGGGAATCACCGCCTTTAAACGCTTGCCGTCTCGCATGCCGCCGGCCAGCTCCAGCAGCTTCGCAAACGGCGTGCCCAGGGGAATTTCGTAATTGCCGGGCCGCTCGACATCGCCCGAGATGGAGAAGACCTTGGTGCCGCCGTTGTTGGGTTTGCCCACTTCAAGATAGGCCTGGCCACCGTTTCGAATAATCCAAGGTACAGCCGCAAATGTCTCGGTGTTGTTAATCGTGGTGGGCTTACCGTAAAGGCCAAAACTTGCGGGAAAGGGTGGCTTAAAGCGTGGCTGGCCCTTTTTGCCCTCCAGTGATTCAAGCAGTGCGGTTTCTTCCCCGCAGATGTAGGCGCCATAGCCATGATGGGCCTGCAGCTCAAAGGAAAATCCGCTGCTGAGAATGTTTTCGCCAATCAATCCCGCAGCACGCGCCTCATCCAGAGCCTGCTCAAAGCGCTCATAGACTTCCCAGATCTCCCCGTGAATATAGTTATAACCGCGGGTCACGCCCATGGCATAGGCCGCAATCGCCATGCCCTCGATCACGATATGCGGGTTGTAGCGCAGGATGTCGCGGTCTTTAAATGTGCCCGGCTCGCCTTCGTCAGAGTTGCAGACGAGATACTTCTGAATCGGCAGCTTGGCGGGCATAAAGCTCCACTTCAGGCCGGTAGGAAATCCAGCGCCGCCGCGGCCCCGCAGGCCCGAGGCCTTGATCTCGGCAATGACCTCTTCAGGCTTCATGGTCCGCACGACTTTCTTTAAGGCCTCATAGCCGCCGCGCGCAACGTAATCCTTTAAGCGCCAGCCATCGGGAGTCAGGCCCGCCAAAATCTGTGGCGAGATGTGACGGCCGTGAAAGCAGGTATCAATCAACGGAATCTCAGGTGCTCCCACTATCGGCCTCCCTCGGGTCGTGATGTGCTGCTTTGTGCTTCGCTCCGCAGCTCATTGAGCAAGGCATCGATCCGATCCTCAGACATCCAGCTACACATCCGGTGATTGTTGACCAGCATCACGGGCGCATCACCGCAGGCGCCCATGCATTCGCCTTCTTTTAAAGTAAAGAGCCCATCTGCGGTGGTCTCATTAAATCCGATTCCCAGCTTCGCTTTCAGCGTCTCTGCCGCATGATTGGCATTGCGCAGCGCGCAGGGAAGGTTGGTGCAGACCGTCAGCTTGAACCGACCCGTCGGTGTGAGGTCGTACATGTTGTAAAACGTGGCAGCCTCATGAACCGCGATCGGCGGCATGCCGAGATAGGCGGCCACTTCGGCCTCGACCTCGGGAGATACCCATCCCACCTCGCGCTGGGCAATGGTCAACGCCGACATCACCGCGGACTGCCGCTGATCTGCCGGATATTTCGCAATCTCACGGTCAATTTTTTTATAGGCCTCGGCCGACAGCACGGGGCCGCTGGGCCGCTCGGATAACGACAGCTGCACGCTCATCGATCAATTTCCCCAAACACAATATCTTGGGTGCCGATGATGGTCACCACATCGGCAATCATGTGGCCACGCGACATTTCATCGAGCCCCTGAAGATGGGCAAAACCCGGCGCGCGAATCTTCAGCCGATACGGCTTATTGGCGCCATCAGAGACCAAATAGATTCCAAACTCGCCCTTGGGATGCTCAACGGCTGCGTAGCATTCACCCTCCGGCACATGAAAGCCTTCTGTGAAGAGCTTGAAATGGTGAATCAACTCTTCCATGTTTGACTTCATATTCAGCCGTGCCGGCGGCGCGACCTTGTGGTTATCGGTCATCACGCTGCCGGGATTTTCGCGTAGCCATTTCACGCACTGGGCAATGATGCGATTACTCTGGCGCATCTCCTCGACACGCACCAGATAGCGGTCGTAGCAATCGCCTTCCTTGCCCACGGGAATATCAAAGTCCATGCGGTCATAGACCTCATAGGGCTGATGCTTGCGCAGATCCCAGGCAATGCCAGAGCCCCGCAGCATCGGGCCGGTAAATCCCATCTGCTTGGCCCGCTCGGGCGTGACCACGCCAATGCCGACCAGGCGCTGCTTCCAGATGCGGTTATCGGTCAGCAGGGTCTCGTATTCATCGATACAACCCGGGAAGCGGCGGGTGAAATCTTCGATAAAGTCCAGCAGACTGCCCTGCCGATTTTCATTCAAACGCTGGGCAGCGCCATCGGAACGCTTACGGTTGGCGATGTATTGGGGCATCTGATCAGGCAGATCACGGTACACACCGCCCGGCCGATAGTAGGCCGCATGCATACGGGCGCCGGAGACCGCCTCATAGCAGTCCATCAGATCCTCGCGCTCCCGAAAGGCGTACAGAAATACCGCCATCGCGCCGACATCCAGGCCATGGGCGCCAATCCAAAGCAGATGATTCAAAACTCGTGTGATCTCATCAAACATCACGCGGATGTACTGGGCACGCAGTGGCACCTCGACACCGAGCAGCTTTTCAATGGCCATCACATAGGCATGCTCGTTGGCCATCATCGAGACATAATCCAGCCGGTCCATATAGGGCACCGACTGTAAAAAGGTTTTTTGCTCGGCAAGCTTTTCGGTACCCCGATGCAGCAGTCCGATATGCGGGTCGGCCCGCTGGACGACTTCGCCATCGAGCTCGAGCACCAGACGCAGCACCCCGTGGGCCGCCGGATGCTGGGGGCCAAAGTTCAGGGTGTAGTTCTTAATGTCTGCCAAGTTCTGTCGCCCTATTGCGCAATAAAGCCGCCGTAGTTTTCCTCACGTCGAACACGTGGCACCTGATCGCGCGGCTCGATGGTCACCGGCTGATAGATGACCCGTTTCTGCTCCGGGTCATAGCGCATCTCGACATAGCCCGACACCGGGAAGTCTTTGCGAAACGGATGGCCTACAAAACCGTAATCCGTCAGGATGCGGCGCAGATCATCATGGCCTTCAAACACGATGCCATAGAGATCAAAGGCCTCCCGCTCATACCATCCGGCTGCCGTCCAGATTGGCGTGGCCGAGGCCACCACCGGAAAATCATCATCGGGACAAAAGACCCGTAGGCGAAGCCGTTGATTCAGTTCCACCGACAGCAAATGCAGCACCACCGCAAACCGCGGACCCTCATGGCCACCCTCACGGTAATCCCGATAGTCCATGCCACAGAGATCGACCAGCGTGTCGAATCGCAGCTCAGACTCATCGCGCAGGCTGCGCAGTATGTCTAGATATTGATCGGCATGCACCGAGACTGTGGTCTCGTCTAAGGCCTGCCAGCAGGAGACGATTCGGCCGCCAAGTCGGCGCTCAATCACGGTTTGGAGTTCGGACATTCGGCTAGCTCCTGGCGATCGTGTTGGTGCGCCGAATCTTGTTTTGCAGCTGAATAATGCCGTAGATCAAGGCCTCAGCCGTTGGCGGGCAGCCCGGCACATAGATATCCACCGGCACAATCCGATCGCAGCCCCTGACCACAGAGTAGCTGTAGTGGTAGTAGCCTCCACCGTTTGCACAAGAGCCCATCGAGATCACCCAGCGTGGCTCGGGCATCTGGTCGTAGACCTTGCGCAGTGCGGGCGCCATTTTGTTGCACAGTGTCCCCGCAACAATCATTAAGTCGGACTGCCGGGGGCTTGGCCGAAAGACCACACCAAAACGATCCAGGTCATAACGCGAAGCGCCCGCATGCATCATTTCCACTGCGCAGCAGGCCAGGCCGAAGGTCATGGGCCACAGCGAACCTGTCCGCGTCCAATTGATGATGGTGTCGGCCGATGTGGTGATAAATCCCTGCTTAAAGACGCCGTCAATTGCCATTGCTGGTTTGCCCCTTTATTCCCAATCCAGTGCGCCCTTCATCCACTCGTAGATGAAGCCCAGCACAAGAATGGTCAGAAATAACATCATCGACATGAAACCGAAAAAGCCAATGTCTTTTAGCGCAACGGCCCAAGGGAAAAGAAAGGCGATCTCGAGGTCAAACAGAATGAATAGGATGGCGACGAGGTAGTACCGCACATCGAACTGCAGCCGCGCATCTTCAAAGGCCTCAAAGCCGCACTCATACGGCGAGAGTTTTTCGGCGTCAGGACGGCTCGGGCCCAGCACTTTGCCGACCGACATCGACGCCAGGCCGATGGCCCCGCCGACCAGAATGAACATTAATACCGGTAGGTATTCTTCTAAATTCACGCCTCGTGTTCCCCGGGCAAGTGTTTGTTCTATCTTTTTGGTGCCGACGGCGAGACTCGAACTCGCACAGCTTGCGCCACTGCCCCCTCAAGACAGCGTGTCTACCAATTTCACCACGTCGGCCTTAAAAGCTCCCTAAAACTGAGTCTACCTGACTGCGACAACTTTTTTGATTTCACCCTACTTTTTAGCTCCCGAATCAGCAGGCGCACCCGGCACCTGCGAGGCCGCAGGCGTGCCTGCAGGCGCGGGTGATGCCGGCGGTGCTGCAGGCACCTCGGATGTGTTTTGCATGACACTGCCCCCACCTGCTGGCTGACGGGCCTGCGTTGCGAGATACGACAACGCAAGGGTCGCAATAAAAAATATTGTCGCGAGTACGGCAGTTGTTCGGCTTAAAAAATTCGATGAGCCCGTGGCGCCAAATAAGCTGCCCGATGTGCCCGACCCGAAGGCTGCGCCCATATCCGCGCCCTTACCCTGCTGCAGTAAGACCAAGACAATGATGCCAATCGCCGACAAGACCTGCAGCGTTAACACCAGATTCATCAACCATCCCATAGCCGTTTCCTTTTACTGACCCGACATCGCACAGGCGATATCGAAAAATTCTTTTGCCTCAAGTGAGGCGCCGCCCACCAGGGCACCATCAACATCCGGCTGGGCCGCCAGGGCCGCTGCCGAAGCCGCCTTCACACTACCGCCATACAGCAGCCGAATCTGCGCTGCAGCCTGCGCATCAATTTCGGACAGTGTTCTCCGAATCGCCGCATGCATCTCTTGGGCCTGCTCGGGCGTTGCGCTGCGGCCCGTACCAATCGCCCAAATGGGCTCATAGGCAAACACCGCATGGCGTAAGAGCGCCTTGGACTGCAGGGCCTGCGCGACCTGCCGGACCTGCAGGCAGACAGACGCCACTGCCTTGCCACTGTCACGAATCTGAAGCGACTCGCCCACGCAAATCAGAGGAACCAGGCCTGCATCGGCCAATGCCACCGCCTTTGCGGCAACCACTGCGTCGGTCTCAGCATGTCGGGCCCGACGCTCTGAATGCCCGACAAGCGAAAACTGGGCCTCAAAATCCTGCAGCATTGCCACCGAGAACTCCCCAGTAAATGCGCCGGAGGCCTCCGCTGAGACGTCCTGGCTGCCCCAGCCGACCGAGTGGCCAGATAGCCGCACCATGCTCTGAAAGAGATAGGGTGCGGGCACGGCAACTGCGCATTGCGCCACCGGACGGCCCGCACGGGCCTCCAGCAGGCCAAGCAGTTCTGACAGCAGGGCCTCGTTGGCCGAAAGCCCGCCGTTCATCTTCCAGTTGCCGACCACCCAGGGCGATCGCTGCACTGCAGCAGAGTTTAGCATCAGGCTGCCGGGGTGGTCGCTCCGCCCGGGGCTGCCTCTGCCGCTGCTGGCGCCTCCAAGAGGGCCTTCATCGACAGCCGCAGGCGGCCCTTGTCATCGGCCTCAAGGACCTTGACCCGAATGGACTGGCCCTCTTTGAGGTAATCGGAGACCTGATTCACACGCTCATTGGCAATCTGCGAGATATGCAGCAGACCATCTTTGCCCGGCAGGACGGAGACAATGGCACCGAACTCCAGAAGGCGCAGTACGGTGCCGTCATAGACCTTGCCCACCTCGACCTCTGCGGTGAGTTCTTCGATGCGCTTTTGCGCCGCCCGTGCGGCATCGGCTGTTGTTGCGGCAATCGTAATCGAGCCGTCTTCCGAGATGTCAATCGTGGTGCCGGTCTCTTCGGTAATGGCGCGAATCGTTGCGCCGCCCTTGCCGATCACATCACGGATGCGCTCCGGATTGATCTTCATGGTGTAGAGCCGCGGCGCGAACTCAGAGAGTTCCTCGCGCGCGTGATCCAGGGTGGCCTTCATTTTTCCAAGAATATGCATGCGGCCATCGCGGGCCTGCGCCAGCGCAACCTGCATGATTTCCTTGGTGATGCCTTGAATCTTGATGTCCATCTGCAGTGCTGTCACGCCCTGCTCTGTGCCGGCGACCTTGAAATCCATATCGCCTAAGTGATCCTCATCACCCAGGATATCGGTCAGTACAGCGAATCGGCCACCTTCTTTGATGAGTCCCATCGCAATGCCCGCCACATGGGCCTTTAGCGGCACGCCCGCATCCATCAGCGCCAGACATCCACCGCAGACCGAGGCCATCGATGAAGAGCCGTTGGACTCTGTAATTTCGGAGACCACGCGCATGGAGTAGGCGAACTCTTCTGGGCTGGGCAGTACGGCAACCAAGGCCCGCTTGGCAAGCCGGCCGTGGCCAATCTCGCGACGCTTGGGGGATCCGACCCGGCCGGTCTCACCGGTGGCAAACGGCGGCATGTTGTAGTGAAGCATGAAGCGATCACGGTACTCACCTGCCAAGGCATCGATAATTTGCTCGTCACGTGTGGTGCCCAGCGTGGCCACAACCAGGGCCTGGGTTTCGCCACGCGTAAAAAGGGCGGTGCCGTGGGTTCTGGGCAATACGCCAGTACGAATTGAAATCGGCCGCACTGTGCGCGTATCGCGGCCATCGATGCGGGGCTCGCCATTCAGAATCTGCGAACGCACCACATTGGCCTCGATGGAAAATAGCGTCTCGGAGACGAGATTGCCGTCCACGGATTTGCCTGCGGCTGCCGACTCCTCGGCGATCTTCGCCTCGATCTCTGCGTAAATGGTTTTCAGCTTCTGGGAGCGCTCCTGCTTGTTACGCATGCCATAGGCTTCACGAAGCGGCGCCTCAGCTAAGGATTTGACGCGGGAAATCAGGGCCTCGTCTTTCTCGGCGGGCTTCCAGTCCCACTCAGGCTTGCCGGCCTTCTCGACCAAGCGATTGATCGCGGCAATCGCGAGCCGGCCCTGCTCATGACCAAACACAACACCACCGAGCATGACTTCCTCGGACAGCTGCTGCGCCTCGGACTCCACCATCAAGACTGCGGACTCGGTGCCCGAGACCACGAGGTCCATCTGCGAGACCTTCAGCTGTGAGGCCGTGGGATTGAGCACGTACTGGCCATCGATGTAGCCGACACGGGCCGCACCGATGGGGCCATTAAACGGCACACCCGAGATGGCCATTGCAGCCGACGCGCCAATCATCGCGGGGATATCGGGGTCGATCTCTGGGTTAAGCGACAGCACGGTGCAGACCACCTGCACTTCATTGTAAAAGCCATCGGGAAATAGCGGCCGCAGGGGCCGATCGATAAGCCGGCAGGTCAGGATTTCTTTTTCGGATGGACGGCCCTCACGCTTGAAAAATCCGCCGGGAATTTTTCCCGCCGCGTAGGTCTTTTCCATGTAATCCACCGTCAGGGGGAAAAAATCCTGGCCGGGTTTAGCGCTCTTGGCGGCAACGACGGTCGCCAAGACGATCGTATCTTCGACATTGACAATCACCGCGCCTGAGGCCTGGCGGGCAATCTCACCCGTTTCTAAAATGACCTTGTGCTGGCCGTACTGGAACTCTTCTTTTGCAATATTGAACACGACGCTTCCTTCTCTCTCTCAGTCAACATTCACTTGGATAAATCGGCCACAAAAAATGCCCGCGCGGCAAAACCGGGCAGGCATTTTCTTTGGAGTTTGCATCAGACGGGGCAGCGGAATCGCAGGGTGTTGAGTCCCAACCTTATTTCCGCAGGCCCAGACGCTCGATCAGGGTCCGATAGCCCTGAACATCGGTGCGCTTCAGGTAATCCAGAAGCTTTCGACGCCGGCTCACCATCTTCAGCAGGCCACGACGGGAGTGGTGGTCTTTGGCGTGGTTTTTAAAATGGTCGGTGAGGTCATTGATGCGAGCGGTTAAGAGCGCGACCTGCACCTCAGGACTTCCGGTGTCGTTTTTGGCGCGCTGGTA
>Ga0194130_10003892_pt1 | contig 19541 bp, 13 predicted proteins | sample TA2KigsurfametaG_FD_160084 | JGI IMG/M metagenome (GOLD analysis project Ga0194130, IMG submission 160084) | Freshwater microbial communities from Lake Tanganyika, Tanzania - TA2015050 Kigoma 12 surface | ecosystem: Environmental > Aquatic > Freshwater > Lake | place: Tanzania: Lake Tanganyika... | reverse complement strand
AACGTCCGCGACCTGCTGAATGAGGGCGATCTCGTGCCCGTGATGGCACAGCCGGATGGCTCGATTGCCTCTTGGGTGGCCCCACAGGGCCGTGTGTTCAATCTGCGGTCGACGTTCGAGTTCTGAAACGCGGTTGAGTCGAAGGGTGCAGGACGAAACCTGTAACGCGGAGCCCGATGGACGATTTGAGTGCCAGACTGGACGCCCCGCCGGTTGTAGGTTTCGTCCCGCCCCGTGCTCCCCAGTGCGCCATAGCGGTATTTTGGTCTCGATGGGCCCGCTTAGGCGGCCTGCCTGAGGTCCACGTGCCGCCTGTCGCGACTTACAACCCGACCCGTCTGCCACTTAGAAGGAGCAGCGCGAAGGCAGGGATCAGCAGGGCGGCGAGCGCAGCGAGGAAGGCGATCCGTTGCGGGGGCGGTTCGCGGAAATCGAGCGCGGGGACCTGGTCGTAATCGCGGAAGTTGGCGCTGCGAAGTAGGCGCGGGGCGAAGAAGTCCACGGTGCGGGTGTGGAGATCGCCGATGGCAGCGATCCAGCGCTGGTGTCGGGCGCGGTCAGTGCCGGCGAGGACAAGGGATTCATGGTGAAGGACGAGGGTGGGGGACAGCCAGCGGACGCGTTCGATGGCGGTTTGCTGGCGACCTAGCTGCGCGGTGAAGGCGGCGCGGAGAGGAGCGGCGAGGCGCTCGACCTCGGCGTTCACTGCGAAACGAACGCGGAAGAAGTCGTTTTCATCCCCTGGCTTGCCTGCGGGAGCGAGTTCGGGGTGATCCTCAAGATATTGGGCGAGGAGTTGGCTGCCGCGCCGCGAAGCGTCGTCTGTGCCTTCGCGCAACTCATCCTGAAAGGCGGCGCGGGAAGGCGGGGGGTAGAGCTGCGTGAGGGCGAGATTCAGGCCGGCGGGAAAGAGGATGACGAAGAAAAGCCAAGTGGCGGCAAGGGAGAGGGCGGAGCCGCTGGCGCTGGTGCTGTGACTGGCGACGAACCAGGCGAGAGCGAACCAGAAGGCGCCGTAGGCGAGGACGAGGGCGAGCCACACGGTAACGGCGCCGAGGGCGGAAGGCGCGCCGCCCAAGCCGAGCCAACCGGCCCAGGTGGCGACGGCGAAAACGCCGAGCAGGATTCCGCCACGCAGGAAAAACCGGGCGGCGAGCCAGCGGGTGAGCGAAAGCGGTTGGGCTTGGAGCAGGGCGAGCGTGCCGCCGGCGCGTTCGCGCGCGAGCAGACCGTGGGCGATCACGATCACCGCGAGCGGCAGCAGGTAGAGGGCGACAAAGGTCGCGTCGAAACGGCCGAGCATGAGCCGGAGCGGATTCTCGATTTCGTAATTGTGGAGAAATGAGTCGCGTGGGCGGTAGGTGACACGATGGAGGGAAGGCAACAGGTCGCTTTGGCCCACGGCGAGGGCCGCGGCCGGGGCCTGAGGGAGAACCGCGAAGCGACGCAGGTAATTGAACTCGAAGCCGCGGGTATCGCGCGGATCGAGGTTGGGGCTCAGGTTGGCCGGCGGGGCCCGGTCGAATTTAGCGGCATCGGTGCGGGCGGCAGCGAGGCGCTCGGCGGCGAGGGTCTCGGCCTGGCGAATGGTGGAGGCTTGAAAGCGTGTCCAAGCGAGGCCGTTGGCGAGGCCGTAGATTAGGGCCGCGACGAGCAGCAGGGTGGCGAGCCAGAAGGCAAGGTCGCGGCGAACGTGACGCCATTCGAGGCGAAGCAAGGTGGGCATGGGCAAACGGGAGTGGAAAGGCGCAGAGCGTTGCGATCAGGCGCGAAGCCGGCGGACGGCGACGGTGGCTGCGACGGCGGTCGCGGCGAACCAAGCGATCAGAAAGGCGAGGCTCGGGAGCAGGGGAGCGAGCGCGGAGGTGATGGGCGGCGGCGAAAACCCGAACGGGGGAATGCGGTTCCAGTCGAAGGCGGCGTTAGAGCCCTTGCTGTCGCGTAGGGCGCCGTTGAGCGTGCGTTGCATTTCCCGGCGGTGCTGCTCGGCTTGAGTAAGAAAGTTGAGGTGCTGCGCGGTATCGTTGCCAGCGAGCGCCTGCGAGAGAAGCTGGATCGCGGGGGCGGGCGAGACGATCGCCCCGAGCTGAAAAATGGAATCCTGGGCGGCCAGCGTGGCCCACAGACCCTGAAAGAAACGATCGAAGATCTGGTTGGCCCGCTCTTCGCCAAACTGCAGCGCGATGCCAGACCAGTTGATGGGAAGGTCCTGCGTGCGGGAGACGCCGTATTGCTTGAGGATGGCGACGCGCTGGGCTTCAAGGGTTTCGCGCCCGTGGGGATCGCCTAGAGCCGCGTCGAGTTCGTTGCGAAACGCGAGGCTGGACGGGGTGGGGTGCAGCGAGCGTCCCAGATCGGAGAGGGCGCGCGGCAGGGCGACGACGCCGATCAGCCAGAAGCCGAGAAGGACGACGAGGGCGGTGCGAGCGGAGCGGGCGAGCGCGGAGACGGCGAGCGTGAGAAAGAGGAAGGCGCCGAGGTAGATCGTGTGGACGGCGACCCAAGCGAGGGCGCGCAGGAGTTCGTCGCCTTGCTGACCCGGTGGAGCGAGCAAGGCGGCAGCGGCGACGCCGAGGGCGGCCAGCGGGACCAGCACGAGGGTGAGTGCGGCGATGCAGCCGAGCGCCTTGCCCACGAGGAGGTGAAGCGGTTGCACGCCGAGGGCAAGGAGCTGGCGGAGGGTGCCGCGCTCGCGTTCGCCGGCAAAGGCGGCGTAGCCGAGCAGAATCACTAGGAGGGGCAGCAGGGCCTGGCCAACCAGGGCGGGGCTGAGGTCACCGAAACGTTGGAGCGCGGTGCCGTCTTGGGCGGGGCGGTGGAGCGGCTCGTTCTGCCGGTGGGCTTCGAGGAAGACGGCGCTGCCGAGATAGGCCTGCACCCCGGGATCAACCACGGCGAGCGGGCGCGGGGCCTTGAACGCGTAGGTGCCGTAGTGCGCGGCGGCGTGCGGGTTCTTGCCGCCTTGACCCAGCCAGCGACCGCGCTCGCCGGTGCCGGCGGCCGCAGCTTCGGCGTGCAACGCGCGGACCTGTTGCCAGCCAGCGAGGCCGGCGACGAGGGCAAGGACAACGAGCAGAGCGGCGGTGAGTCGAAAGCGGCCGTCACGGACCAGCTCGGCGAACGTGTGGCGGACGATAGTGGCAATCATGAGGAGAGAGTGGCGGTTGGGATGGTGTCACCGAGCGAGGCTGCGCCTCGGGCCAACCAAAGGACCAAGGGGTAGGAATTGGTGCGGTTCGGGCGGAATTCGGTTCGAGTTTCGAACTTACTGGAGCGCGAGCTGGGCTGCGGGTCCGCCCGGTTAGGGGCGCAGGGAACGCTACGGTTGGCGTGCAGGCGCGCGACCGCGGGTGGGTCAGGTGCCCATAGTTTCGAGGTAGAGTTTCTCAAGATCGGTGTGGCCGAGTTCGTCGGCCGTGAGAACGTGGGCGAGCCGACCGTGGCGCATGATCCCGACGCGCGTGGCGTCCTGCTTCGCGCGGAAGAGGTCGTGGGTGGCCATCAGGATGGCGAGGCCCTGTTCGCGCAATTGGTGCAGCAACTGGCTGAACTCGTGGCTCGCGCTCGGGTCGAGTCCGCTGGTCGGTTCGTCGAGCAGCAGGGCCTTCGCTTGCTTGGCGAGGGCGATGGCGATGCCGACCTTTTGCCGCATGCCCTTGGAGTAGCCGGCGACGCGGCGGTCGTGGGCTGCAGGCTCGAGGCCGGCCACGGCCAGAAATTTGCGCAGTCCAGCGTCGGGGTAGCGGTGGCCGGCGAGTTCGCTGAAGTACGCGAGGTTCTCCACGCCGCTGAAGTAGCCGTACAGGTTGACCTGTTCGGGAATGTAGGCCACGCGACGCTTGGTCTCGAGCGGCTCGCGCGTGACATCCAGCCCGTCGATGAGGGCGCGGCCCGCGTCGGGGGTGACGAAGCCGAGCAGGCAGTTGATCGTGGTGGTCTTGCCGGCGCCGTTGGGGCCGAGCAACGCGAATAGTTCGCCGGGCGCGACGTTGAGCGTGAGGTTGTCCACAGCGAGCGCGGCCGCGCTGGGGAAACGTTTGGTGAGGGCTTCGGTGGTGAGCATGGGAGGCGCGCTCAAGAATGAGTTCGAAGCTGTCAGTGGAACAAATGCACCGAGCATGACGAACGAATTTCACGCCTTTTTTTGGTATCCTCCCGGGCGAGCCTGTTTTCAGGTCTCAGGCATGAGCGGAGCACCGGCCGGGCGGCCTTCCGCGCGTTCCTGAGTTTGCCCCCGCTGCGGCGCGCACGCAGAGGATAAACCGCGGCCAAAGCCCATTTGAACTTGGAGGAACGCCTTGAGTTGGAAGCGGCGTTGCGTGCTGGCGATACGCCGGCGGCCATTGCCGGTCGGTGCGCCCGTCCGGCCGGAACGATTAGTCGGGACCGGGTCGCTCAATGGCGGGCTTGGCGGCAACCGCGCCGCCGCGGCGCCCCGTGCGGAGGAAGGCCGGCGTGGGGCGGTGCGACAGGGCCGGTTTCTGGCCGGCATCAGCGCCTACTAGGCGCTCTTCAGTTCCAGCGGCCGGGCACGGTCAACCGCCTCGCGCCCCCGATCTTCGCCGGCCTCAGGGGCACTTTCGGAGCGGGCGTGCCTCGCGGGTTTGACTGCGGGGTTGCAGGGGCTGCCTGCCCCCGTAGGTTTTCCCCGCTCCGGGTTTTTGCCAGCCTCAGTATTGGCTTCCATCTCTCCTCCCGCGATGAACCCCGTCACTACGCGCCGCCGCTTCCTGCAACATTCGGCTCGGGCCGCCGCTGCGGGTACGCTCGCGGGGCTCGGCCGGGGGTGGGTCGCGCCGGCGGCCGAGGGCACTTCCGCGGCCGACTGGCAGGCGGGGGCTGCCAAGGCCGTCATCACCCCTGAAACTGCCGTTTGGCTCGCGGGCTACGGGTCACGGCGAGCCCCGGAGGGAAAACTCCACGACCTGTGGATGAAGGCGCTGGCGCTGCAGGATGGCCAGGGCAACCGGGTTGTGCTCATCACGAGCGATTTCCAAGGCGTGCCCAAGGCCGTGAGCGACGAGGCGTTTGCGCTCCTCCGCCGGCAGTTCGGCCTGCAGCGCGCGCAGGTCATGTTCACGTTCTCCCACAACCACTGCGGTCCGCGGCTGGGCGATGACCTGGTGGACTATTATCCGGTGGAACCCGAGCAGGTCCGGCTGGTGCACGAGTACACGGCGCTCATGGTGCAGCGGGTCGTGACCCTGGTGGGCGAGGCGCTCGGCAATCTCGGCCCGGCCCGGCTGGCGCAGGGCGCCGGACGGGCGACGTTCGCGGTGAACCGCCGCAACAACCGCGAGGCGGACGTGCCGGCCCTGCTCGCCCAAGGCGCGCCGCTTAAGGGCCCCGTGGATCACGATGTGCCGGTGCTGGCAGTCTCGCGACCCGACGGCCGCACCGTGGCGGTGCTCTTCGGTTACGCCTGCCATCCCACGACGCTGAGCTTCACCCAGTGGTGCGGCGACTACCCCGGCTTCGCCCAGATCGAGATCGAACGGCAGCACCCAAAAGCCCTCGCGATGTTCGTGAACACGTGCGGCGGGGACCAGAATCCGCTCCCGCGGCGCAATGTCGCGCTCTGCGAGCGCTACGGACGCATGCTCGCCTCCGGCGTGGAGGAGGCGCTGCGCGGGCCGCTGCAGATCGTGACGGCTGGCCTCCGCACTGCCTTCGCCTATGTGGACCTACCTTACCTGCACGTGATGACGCGGGACGAACTCGACGCGTTCGCCGAGGACACGCGGAACGTCATCCGCGCCCGGTGGGCCGCGCGCATGCGGCGCGAACTCGAGGCAGGGCGGCCGTTTGCCCCCAGCTATCCCTATCCGGTGCGCGTGTGGCGCTTGGGCGGCGAACTCCTGATGATCGGGACGGGCGGGGAAACCGTGGTCGACTATGCCCTCCGGTTCAAAAGGGAGTTCGGCCCCGGCACTTGGGTGTGCGGCTACGCCGATGACATGATCGCCTACATTCCGTCCCGCCGGGTTTGGGAGGAGGGCGGCTACGAAGGCGGCTTCAGCCTGTACGAGTATGGTCGGCCCGCGCTGCGCTGGGCCGGCGACGTCGAGGACCGGATCGCCTCCACCGTGCAGATCCTGGCGCGGCAGGTGCGGACCTGAGCGGCGGCGGGAGCGGACGGAAGGCAAGGCGGCCGCGGCGAGACCCTAAACTCGGCGATGTGATCAAGCTCTTGCAGGTGGCGATCACTCAGCAGGGAGCCCCAGAACTCATTCGCTCCGACAATGGCCCGGAGCTCATCGCCCAAGCACTCCAGCGGTGGTTGGCAGAGAACCCGATCAAGGCCATCTACCTTTACCCCGGCAGCCCGTGGCAGAACGGCTTTAAGCCGTTCCCTGAACGCTTCCGAGACGAGTGCCTCAATCGCGCGCTACTTTGGACGCTGACCGAGGCCCGGTCCGACATCGAGGACTTCTGATTGAAGTACAACCATCAGGGACCGCATCGGAAGCTCGGGTTACAAGGCGCCAGCAAGCTGCGCGGCGAATCAATCTCCATCTCTGGCTCCGGTCGGGGATGGACAACCAGCGTCAGCCGTATCATCCGCGCCTCAGCATCAAGACCGAACCTAGGAGTGGCTAGAAAATCTGTACCCCGCCAGTTTCGGTGGTAGGGGCGGCGGACGCGGCGGCAAACTCCTCCTGGATTCGATTCCCTGAAAATCCAGTTTCCTTTCAGGCGCTGTTTCTTAGGATCTTCCTAGGAGCAGGTTCTCCTAGGTTAAACGTTGTCAGCGCTCCGCGCGGCGTTACGAACGCCACGTTGGGGCACCTCGGCGTCCCGTCATCACCATGAGCCTATTCCCACGATCCCTGGTCCTTCGCTCCCTTGGAGCGTCCCTCGCGCTTGCCGCCACCACCGCGGTCCGCGCCGCGGCGCCGGCTCCCGCCGGTGCCGCCCAGCAACTCGAGTCCTTCGAGGTCACCGGCACCCGCATCCGTGGTCTGGTGGGCGAGGCCGACTTTAGCCCCGTAATCAAGTTCGATCGCGCTGAGATCGAGGCCCTGGGGCTCACATCCATGGGCGAGATCTCGCGCCTCATTCCTCAGGCGTTCTCGCAGGGCTCCTACGACGGCGTCGGCTTCGGCGGCCAGCACCAGGGACAGAGCCAGGTCTCGGATGGCTCCATCGCCAGTGTGCTCACTCAGCGCACCAATATCAATCTCCGCGGCCTCGGTGCGGCCAACACCCTCGTGCTGGTCGACGGCCGCCGCTTGTCCCGTTCGGGCAACATCCGCGGTTCCGACGGCTACGACCTCACCGGCATCCCGGTTTCCGCCATCGAGCGCGTCGAAGTTCTCACTGACGGCGCCTCGGCCATCTACGGCTCCGACGCGCTGGGTGGCGTGGTGAATATCATCCTGCGGAAGAACTACACCGGCACCGAGGCGACTTTCTCCTACGAGAACACGTTCTCCTCCGACACCGCCGTGAAGGGCGTGAACATCAACCACAGCCTGACGCGCGGTCCGCTCTCCCTTTCCCTCACCGCCTCCTATCAGCAGCGTAACGCATTCGCCGCGGTGGATCGCGCGTTTTCATCGACCGATGACTGGAGCAAGTTGGGCGGCACCAGCAGCCTCGCGTCCACGGGCCCTTCCTTCGGCGCGGGCGGCTTTGCCGTTGGTGCCGGCATCGTGCAGGCCTCTTCGGGTAACCTTCCCGGCCGCACCACGCCTTTCGCGGTGATCCCGGACGGCGTCGGCGCCGCGCCGCAGCCCGCTGCGGCCTACGTCTCCGTGGCTGGCGACTCCCTCGGCGTGCCCGCTTACACCGGCGACCGCGCGCGTTTCGTGAACCTTATCTCGCCCCAGTTCACTCGCACCGTCGGTTTCCGCGGTGGATACGATCTGAAGGGCGGCACGCAGCTCCGGTTGAGCGGCGGTTACAACGAGACCCGCACCCATATTGAAGGCATGCCGGTAAACTTCCGGAACAGCATCGTCGTGCCCGCCAATTACCCCGGCAACCCGTTCGGGGTGCAGGTGCGGCTTAACAAGACCTTCTGGGAGCTGGGGCCGATCCAAGGCGAGAAGTTCACCACCAATTCCAACCTGAACTTCGCCGGCGCCCTCACGGGCCGCTTTGGCGACGGCTGGCGTTACGAGCTCGGCGCGAGCTGGAACCGCTCCCGTCTGATCAACGAGAGCGCCCTCGACCCGGTGCTCGACACCAGCGTGTCGGCGCCGCTCATCGCCGCGCAGCGCCTGGTGCTCTTCTATGACAGCCGTTCTTCCCAGCCCAATGATCTCGCGCTGCTTCGTTCGATGCTGCGTCCGGGCAATGTGACTGACCGCACCGACACCCTGACTTGGTCCGCTTCCGCAGACGGCCCGCTCCCGTCGCTCCGGCTGCCGGCAGGTCCGGTGCAGTTCGCCGCGGGGGCCGAGAGCACTACGGAGAAGATCGCGACCTCCCAGTCGATTCCCGACCTGCCCACCATCAACCTGAGCCTGCTCGGCGGTTTCCGCCGCACGCTGAACTCCGCCTACGCCGAGACCCGCATCCCTGTCATCGGCGCCGCGCAACGCGTGCCCTTGGTGCAGCGCTTCGACCTGACTGGCGCGATCCGTCACGACGATTACTCCGACGTGGGCGGCGACAACAGCCCCCGTTACGGCGCTCAGTTGCGTCTGTCTAAGTGGCTGCTGTTCCGGGCCACGCGCAACCACTCGTTCCGCGCGCCGGGCATTCAGGCCTTGTACCGTCCCGTCACCCAGAGCACCAACGCCAACACAACGGGCTTCATCGACCGCGCGCGCAATGAGCTGGTCACAGGCCTTCTCCAGACGCGCATCGGCGGCAACCTCGACCTCCGTCCCGAGACCGCGGTCTCCGACAACGTCGGCGTGGTTTTCGAGCTCCCCTTCCGCGTCACGCGCGGTCTGTCCATCTCGGTCGACCACGTGAAGCTGAATTACCGCGACCAGATCTCCGGGCTCTCCTCCCTGCAGGAGTGGGCCGACCTGTTTCCCGAGCGGCTGATCCGCGACACCGCCGGGACCCAGCCGGGCCGCGTAATCGGGATCGACACCCGCTCCACCAACATTTCCCGCCAGATCGTCGAGACCTACGATTACCAGCTTAACCTGCAGCGTCCCACGCCCTGGGGTAACTTGAGTGCCCGGGTGGCCGCTACCGAGTACCGTCGCGTGGACTCCATTCGTATCCCCGGCGCCGCGCCCGTGACCACGCTGCACCTCCGGCCCACGCGTCTGTCGTGGCAGGCCTTTCTCACCCGCGGAGCCTACAGCGGCGGCGTCAGCGGTTTCTACCAGGAGAACTCGTGGGCGCAGGCCGCGCGCACGCAGACTTTGTTCGCCAGCGTCATCGAGTGGAATGTGCATGCGTCCTTCGATTTCGGCGACCGTTCGGGCGGCCGCCGCGAGGGTATCGCCGGCCTCTGGCGTAATCCGTTGGATGACACGAAGCTCTCCCTTACGGTGAACAACGTGTTCAACCGCGAACCGCCGCACCGCCAAGGCAACGCCGGCTTTGGGGTCACCGATCCGCGCATGGCCCGCTACGGTCTCACCTTGCGGAAGAAGTTCTGAGCGAGGTCTCCCGGTAAATTCTTCGTCCGTTCCGATGAACATCCGCCCGACGGCCGTAAGCGGCTTCCTCACCCTTTCCGCGCTTGCCGCGGTCGTCCATGGCGCCCCCGCCAACGCGGAGGACCGCGCCGCGGCGCGCGCCGCGTTCACGGAGGCGCGAAAGCTTTTCGCCTCCGACATCGCGGCTTCGGTCGCCGGTTTGCGCCGCGCCGTCGAACTCGACCCCGATTATTACGAGGCGCACCAGTACCACGTGCTTTACGCGGGCGTCGCCGCCGCCCGCACCGGCACCGAGGATGAGAAAAGGACGGCGGCGGAGAAGACGCGCGGGGAACTGCGGAATTGGTACGAGGGCAAGGCTTCCGCGGAGCCGCGCCGGGCGGCTTATCGCTACGGGTTGGGCAAGCTGTTCATGTATTCCGATCCGGACCGTTCGCGCCGGCTCTTTGAGGAGGCAGTCGCGCTCGATCCCGCCTGCGGCGACGGCTTCGATGCGCTGGCCATCCATGCCGAGATCAGGGGCGAGCTGGATGCGAGCCGCGCGCTATTCCGGCGCGCCGTCGAAGCCGATCCCGCCAGCATCACCCTTTGGCGCCATCACGTGGCTTCGCAGCTCGGGGTCGGGATGGACGCCGCGCTGGCCGCCGGGCTCGAAATGGCGCAACGGTTTCCCGACGACGCGGCATCGATCATCGGCCACCTCGCCTCCCGGGCTCGCACCGAGGACGAAGCGCTGCGGGTCCACGAGTTGCTCCGGGAACGTTTCCGCAAGGCCTCCGCGCGATCCCTTACGGGGCTCTTCGCGATGCTTCAGCGCCGCGATCCGGCGCGCGCCCTCGCGCTGGCGGAGGAGATGCGGAGGGATTGTCCCGAGGTTAAGGAGTGGGTGGTGCTCGCGGATTACGCGCGGGCCGTCTCCGGGCTGGAGCCCGCCCTCGGAGAGGGCAGGGGAGCGGAGGCGCTCGCTGTGCTCGAGAAAATCACGCTGCCCCGCTTCGGGGCGGATCGCCGGTCTCTCGACTTGGCGATCGCCCGGGCGCGCGCCGCGCTCGGGCGCGGGGAGGAGGCCTACGCCGGGCTGCTTGCCGCCGTGGCCATGCGTCCGACGGATGAAACCCGCGCGGCGCTCGACGAGCATGGACGCCAGATCGGCAAGCCGTCGGCGGTGGTAGCGGCCGAACTCGCCGCGGACCGGGCGCGTCGGGCGCGTCCGGCCAAGGGCTTCACCTTGACCAATCTCGCGACCGGCAAGCCGGCCTCCCTCGCCGACTACCGGGGCCGTGTCGTCCTAGTTAACTTCTGGTATCCGCTTTGCGGTCCCTGCCGCGGCGAATTCCCCTTCTTGCAGGCGGTGCTCGACAAGTATCGCGCCCGGGGCTTCGAAATCCTCGCGATCAACGGTCATGCCCCCGAAGAGCACATGGTTCTGCCGCTCATAAAGGGCTGGGGGCTCGGCTTCCTGCCGTTGCGCGGCACCGACGAGGTGGTCAGGGCTTATGAGGTCCGCGGTTACCCCATGAACATCCTTGTCGGTCCCGACGGGAAATCGTTCTACGAACCCCCGCCCGTGAGTACCCTCGCCGCCCAGCGCGAACTGGAATTGCAGATCGACGCGCTGCTGCCCGTCCGAGGTTAACTTCACCCTTCCCCCATACGCGTGAATCGAATCCTCACCGTCGTGCCTGCGCTGGCTCTGGCGCTCCCGACCTTGGCCGCGCCCGGCGACGAATTCCGCGGCCGGCTTGATTCGGAGGTGCAGCCGGGGACGCGTTCGCTCTCCGCATTGGTCCCGGCCTCATCCGAGCTGGTGGCGGCGCTGCCGTCGCCGCCGGCCGCCGGCGCGAAGGGATGGTCCTTTCCCCGCCCCTTCTCCATCAAGGGAAATGAATTCCGGCTGGTCATCATGGCCGCGCCGGACGGAGGGAAAACCCTCTGGCTTGACCGTAATCGCGACGGGCGTTTCGCGGCCGAAGAATCTTTCCCGCTGGGGGAACCCGAGAAGGATGTGGCGATCGATCTGCCTTGGGACAACGGCGTCTATCGCTTGTTTCCGCTGCGTCTTTCCTACGGGGTAAAGGCGCTCCCGCGCCGAGCGGCAGCCGGGGAAGCTCCGGGTCCCGCTCCGGTCGCGCCCGATCCGACCCACGTCGCTTTCGTTGTCCACAATTTCAATATTGTCTTCTCCGGCTCGGCCGCGATCGACGGGCGCCCCCTGAAGCTGATGTTCGCGCCGAAACCGGCCGATACCGCGATCGATCCGCCGAACCAGCGAGTGTCGGCTGACGCTGACTTCAACGGGCGTTTCGAGGCTGAGAAGGGTGAGGTGGTGAACGGATCCGGCCGTCCGCCGATCTTTCGGGTGGGCGAGCGGTATCTCGCCGTGAGTCGTGCCGATGTGGCCACGGGCGAACTCACGCTGCAGGAGCGCGCCGCCGCCGATTACACGCGGTTCGACGCACTGCCCGGCCAGCTTATGCCGGACTTCGAGTTCGTGGATTTCCAAAGCCGCGCGCGCCGGCTTTCCGATTTCCGGGGCAAGGTCGTGCTCCTTGATTTCTGGGGGACCTGGTGTGGACCCTGCATCGAGGAGATGAGGCACCTGAACCCGCTCTATGAGCGGTACGCGCCGCGGGGTTTCGAGGTAATCGGTTTGAACATGGAGCGCACCGCGGGCCGGCTGACCGACGCGGAGTACGCGGAGGTTGATCGCAAGGCCTCCGCCTTCATAGCCAAGGCGGGCCACAAGTGGATCCAAGCGACCCAGCGCAGCATCGAGCGTTTCGCCCAGGAGGTCATCCAGGTGAACCTCTACCCGACTTGCATCCTGATCGGGCCGGATGGCCGCGTGCTTTCCCGCGACGCGCGCGGCGACAAGCTGGCTGAACTGCTCGGCCAACATTTGCCGGGGAAATCAGGATGAGAAATCCGCCGGGCGGGTCCTTTCTCTCCCCGCTGCGCCCGATCGCCGTGTGGTTCGCGTTGGCTTCGGTGACGTGGGCCGCGGAACCGCCCGTGCGCATCACTGCTCCCGAGACGGTGGCCGTGGCGGCCGATGGCTCCGCGCGCGCCCGCCTCACCGTGGAGATTTCGGGGCAGTACCACATCTTCGGCACCGTGGCCTCCGTGGGCGGTATCGGCCCGGGGCCTAACCCCACTACGGTCGCGGCGGGCCGTGGAGCCCCGTTCTCTTTGGCGGGAGTGCTGGAAACGTCTCCCGCGCGTAAGCTCTTCGATCCCAGCTTCAACACCGACGTCCTCGTGCTCGAGGGCCGGGCTTGGATCGACGTTCCGCTGCGCACTTCCCCCGGGTTGTCGGCCGGCCGCCATCGCGCCTCGCTGGTCGTGGGCTATCAGGCTTGTGATGAGCAGCTTTGCCTGACGCCCGACCAGGTGGAGGTCGTCTTCGCGCTCGTGGTCGGTGGCTCCCCCGGAACCGAGGATCCCCGCTGGCGCAGGCTGGAGGAGGCGCTTCCCGCGCGTCCAGCCGGGACGGAGCGTGAGGCACGCTGGCTCGAAAACGCCCAGCTCGCGTGGGAATTGCAGCAGGCCTTCCCGGGCGATGCGAGACGTTGGCGGGCATGGGACACCTTGCTGCGGAGCACCCCGCGCTTCCCCGAGGGCTCGGCCGAGCAGCGGATCTGGCGCGAGCGTGAGGCCTGGCTCGCTGAGGCCGCGACGAGCGCCGCTGAAGCTCCGGTTGTTTTACGCGAACTCTTCGCGGGTAAAAAGGTCAGTGCGCTCGTCCTGCCGTACACCAACGGCGATCTTCCTTCCGATTGGGAGGCCCGCCTCCTGCCGTCGCTCGAGCGTCTCGCGGCCGACTTCCCGGCGGGCTCCGCCGCGTTCGTCTATTTTTCGAGGCTCGTCGGGGCCGTGGAGGCCCGTTTCCCCGAGGCGATGCCCGCGTTGGTATCTCGGATGGAGGCTAGTCCCAACGCGCGCGTCCGCGAACTCGGCACCACCCGACGGTTGGTGTTACGCGCCCTCGAACAGCCGCTCAATCTGGTTTTCACGGCGCTCGACGGCCGGCCGGTCGACACGTCCGAGTGGCGTGGCAAAGTCGTGCTGGTCGATTTCTGGGCCACTTGGTGCGTACCGTGCATCGACGCCATGCCGAAGCTCCGTGAGCTTTACGCCCGCTATCACGAGCAAGGCCTCGAGATCGTAAACATCTCGGTCGATCAGGCCGCGGCCCGACCGGCGCTGGAAAAACTGGTTGCGCGCCTTGAGTTGCCGTGGCCGCAGGCCTTCGATGGTAAGGGCCCGCGCACCGAGTACGCCATGCGTTACGGCGTGGGTCCAATTCCCCACGTGCTGCTCGCGGGGCGCGATGGCATGATCGCCGTCGTGAACCCGCGCGGTGACCGGCTCGAGGCCGAAGTCCGGCGTCTGCTTGGTCTCAAGCCGTAAAATTCGTTCCAACGCCCCCGCTGCACCTCCTTGCGGCTCACGGTAAAGCCTTCCCGGCGCAGTTTTCGGGGTCCGCGCAAGCGGCCTGCCGCGCCGAGGCTTCGGCCAGTGGCCCTTGCGTCTGCCGGGTGGGTCGGGCGCCGAACCTGCCCGTGCAACTGGCAACCGGCTGCCCCCGCCCGTCTGACTTCCAAAACGGGCGCCTCAGCGCCGGCCTGCCGGGGTTACACCCCGGCTACTTCCGCGGCGTGCGAAAATTCCAGCGATCCCCCGCGCGAAGTTGGAAGCGCTGCAACTCTGCGCCCCAGCGCAAGTCGAGGACGGTGACGTTTCCGATGCCGCCGATTTCGATCTCGTTCCCGGCAACCACGACGAAGGTGCTCTCGTCTATCCCGACGCCGACAAGCTTCGGGTGCTTTTGCACGGTCGCACGCAGGCGGGGCTCGCGGTTGCGTTGCGCGAAGTGCTGATCTATGACGGTTTCCGGCCACAAGCCGAGGCCCTCGCCCAAGGGAGGGATTTCACCGGCTCGAGGCGGTGCACCAGCAATCATCACCTTTGACATCACCGCGGCGCCGGCACTGGTGCCGCCGATGACGGCGCCGCTACGGTGGCGCTCGCGGATGGCCTCGACGATCCCGAGCTGGCTGAGCGCAGCCATGAGCGCGGTCTGGCTGCCGCCATTGAACCAGATCGCATCCGCAGCACCCACCGACGCGAGGGCGCTGGCCGGATCGCCCGCTCGGAGCACGGCGACGTTTTTGGCGCCAGCGGTCACGAAGGCGGTACGGGTCGCCTGCCCGTCATTGACCGCACTAGCAAACGGGACGACGAGCACGCGAGCATCGGCTCCGCCAGCGAGACGGAGAATCTTGGCATGCAGCCAAGCCGGCGAGGTCCCGCCGCCCATAATCACCAGCCGGCCCGTCGGCACGTTGGCCTCCGCTCTAGGGGTTACTGCCGGCGCTGCACTGAGGGGAAAGATGAGCGCCGCCAAGACAACCGCGAGGCGAGGAGGGCGGGGCCAGGCCCGGGCGCGGCCCCGGATGGGCCGGAAAAGCGAGCGATCCCAATTGGCGGTGAAGGTGCGGGTGAACACAAAGATTGCTCGCTTGGGGCCGCGCGGCCTCAGGGCGTCGGGTCGGGAACCGGACGACGAGGGGGATGGGGCCGGGTAGGGGTGGCTGCGGTTTCGGGGGCGAGCATAGCCGGGGAGGACCGAGTGGCGAAGTCGAAGGAGTACCCGGGGAACCCACGCTGCGGCAGAGCGGGCTGATTTCCCAGAAACGGACGCGGGCGGCGTTCCACCATCGACGCGAGGATGGGCAACCGTGGATCAGCAAAGAGTCGGGGCGGGGCGCGAGGGGTGGTCCTGTGCGCTTGAAGGCCGCGTCGAAACGTCGGGCATGTACCCGGGGGCGCGGGACGCCTAGCTCGATCGCTTGACCGTGAATTCTGCGGAGCCGTCGCGGCCTTCGGCGGAAACGGTGACCTTCATTTCGGTCCCGGTGACTTTGGCTTTGTTGATGATTTGGATGGAGTTGCCGTTGCGCTCCAACACGGTCACCCAGGAGAGTTCGTCGCCCTTGATCTTACCCTCTTTGATCGCCGCGACGCCCATGGGCGTTTCAACGGTGCCGGTTAGGTTTTCGCCTTCGGCCTTCAGGCTCAACGTGATGACCATCGCGCCATTCTGGGTGGTAAGTTCGCCGGTCCACATGCCGTCGATCTTGGCGGCGAAAGAAACTGCGGTGACGGCAAGGAAGAGGATGGTTATGCGGACGATTTGCATTAAATGTCGGTAGTTGAATTTCGGGGGAGGTCAATGCGGTCGATCGATCGCAGGAAAATTGATTCCGAGGAGGAGCGGCCGACCGCGCGGTAGCCAGGAGTCAGGCCAAGCTAAGGAGGAAGAATGAGCGAGGCACTGCTGTCCTGACCTGTGCCGATCAGGTTCGATCAGTCGAGGGCACGGTCACGGTGAAGCTGTGCCGCACTAGTTCCTCTCCCTTGTGGTTGTGACCGCTCCATTCGACCCGGACGTCCTGACCACCTTCGTCCACCACGCGCATCAGCCCGAACTGGCCTGGGCCCGGGAAGGTGCCATGGCTGTAGGGCCCACCTTTGACCGAGCCCTTGCGGTCGAGGGCCGCGGCCTGAAAGACCGGAAACAGCGGCCGACCCGACGGGCCGTAGAGGTTGTTTGCGCCGTCATCAATGGCGAGCATGTGAGCGTCGCCGCTTAAGACGCAAAGATTACGGACGCCGTGCTCCTCGAGGAAGGCGGACAGCTCCGCTCGCTCGGTGACGAATCCCGTCCAGCGATCTTCGTACTCGCTCCCGGTATCGGCACCGATCCAAGGGACGGAGTTCACCCAGACCGTGAGCGCGTGAGTGTTGCGGGCGGCAAGCAGTTCCGCCTTGAGCCAGGCCTTCTGGGCGGGGCCCAGCATCGAGCGTGCGGGACCATTGGGCACCGTCAGGGGCGAACGTTCGGAACGAAGGTCGGTGAGGATGAATCGCACTCGCCCCACCGAGAAGGCATGGTAAACTGGACCGTTTTCGCCGATCACCAGGGGGTGATGCGGCACGACCTCCCGGTAGACGCGCCGGGAAGCTTCGCGACTGGGCGATGCGCGATTGGAATTGTTGGGACCAAAGTCATGGTCGTCCCACATGTAGTTGACCGCCGTGGAGCGGAACAGGATCCCCTGCGTCGGGGAGGTGAGGGCGCGGTCGATGGCCGCGTGAAATACCGCCGCGTCGTTGACCGCGATATCCTCATAATGAAGATCGCCCATGTGTAGGAAAAAAAGCGGGGCGTGAGCCGCGATGGCGCGAAAGACCTCGTGCGCCGAACCCGTGCCACTACAGGAGCTGAGTGCCAGCGTAAAGGAGGCTGGTCCACGTGGAGGCAAAGTGGACACCCTTCCGGCGGCACCTCCGACCGAATAATGATAGCTCGTGGCGGATTTTAGCCCTCGTAGATGATAGTCAGCAATCCAACCATCGCCGGCTGCGACCGCGTTGGTCGGCGCCACCTGCGCCGGGACGACCCCCGCGGCACCAGCCGGGGCATAGGTCAAGGGTGCCGCCTTGGAGGTCCCGAATTTCACCTTGATGCGCAGCGAGTCGGGAGTCTGGGCCCCGCTCCATATCCAGCGAACCTCACCGGCGCCGGACAGCACCGGCAGGGCGAAGACGAGGAACCGCCAAGCTAAACGCAGGGGATTTTTCATGGGGTCACGCAAGTTGTGGCGTCGGACAAGACCAAGCCTCGGCGCAGTTACCTAACAGCCGCCGCAAAAGGGCGAGTGGAATCAGGCAGGGTGAAAGCGGTGCGAGTGAACCCACCCATCGTGACTCAACCAGGTTCAGTGGCCGGAGCGTGGCCGGCCAAAAAACCAGCAGTGGAGTCACCCGCCACCGGGTGACGGAGAGCCTTTTTACCGCCCGTGGGAGACGGGGTTTCAGGGATTAACCGGTCGAACACCGTCGGACGCCTTCTTCAGGGTCGTGCCGGCGATGTCTTCCCAGGCGTAGTAGTGGAAAACCTTGCCGTTGCTCATCGCGACGAAGAGCCCGTGAGGGAAGCCGGGCAACGCCGCGTTCGTCACTTCACTGCCGTCGCTTTCAATGGCCGACACGTCCACTTCCCGGAGCAGGACGTGGTCGTGCGGATTCGCGGTCGTGCCCTCGCGGGAGTAGATGCGGAAGGAATTATTCTGCTGGTTGGAGACGAGGATATAGCCGGTGCCGGGGCCAGTCTGATAAATCGAGATGCCCTCGCGATCTGCGGCGAAGCCGTCCAGTCCGAAGACTGCGACTTCGTCCGCGGCATCCTTGTGCGCGGGGTCAGCGTGGTACTTGCGGACGCCGTAACCCTCATCGGAGTAATAGATGAACCCCAGCTGTTGATCGACCGCGATGGCCTCGATCTCCTTCTTGCCGCTCCACTCGCCGAATGCGCGCGTGAAGACGCCGCGGAGTGTGCCAGCGCCATCGTCCACGAGGCGGTATTGGTGCAAATAGGCCTGCGTTGGCGCCTGGTAGTCGGAGCGGCTGACGATGGCAAAGAGGGCGCCGTCCGATAACCGCGTGTACAGTGCGATGCCCATGCAATCGCGGGCGCGCTCCCCCACAAAGACCGGGATACCGCCACCGTCCACCGGGACCAGGTCCGGGAGGCGGTAGGCGCGGAGGCGATGGGCGTAGCGCTCGGTGACGACGGCGATGTCGGTTTTCTTGCCGCCGATCAGCACATCGTAGGCGATGTCCACGTTGTTGGGCCGGACAAGACCGCGGACGACCTTGTCAGCCTTGATCTTGCCATCGAGACCCCAGACGTAGAGCGCGCCGTCCGTGTTCTTGTCCGTACCGAGGACAAGGCTTTCCGCAGGATTGGCGCGGTTGATCCAGATAGCGGGATCGTCGGTGTCGTGCTTGACGGGCTCGGTGACGAGGCGGGGCTTGAGGGCGCCGGGGGCGGGAGCCGGCTTGCCGGGTTTGGCGGGGACGGCTGGAGTGCACCCTAGGACAAGGGAGAGAAAAAGCAGAGATGCGGGTTTTTTCATGTTCGGATCTGCAGCCTGGCGGGTGAACGGCGCGGCGGAGTACGCCCCCGTATTTTCCTCAGCAAAGGGAAGGTGGCGGTGGCGGGAACCGGAGCAAGGACGGCCGTTAACCGAGGGGCTCTGCGCCGGGTTCGTGGTAAGAATGGCGCAGGATGTCGATCCTTGGCGGAGGGAAAGTCGGGCACTTCGTCCGAGACCGAGCTCAAATTCGCGCCGGCGAGATTCGCGCATTGCGCGAACGCTCAGCGAACTTTGCGCGCGGCGGGACCATTTAGGCAGTAACCTCACTTGATTTCACCGAGATTCTTATGCTTGCGCAGATGGGAGCTTGCGATGGTGCCCCTTGTCAACCCCTCTGCACTAAGGGGCAGGAGGAGTGTGCTTCACCGACTGCCGCGGGAGAAACACCCCCGTAACCTGCGTTTAATGTTCACTCCAGCCATTCAAACTCTCGGTCCGATTTTGTGCCCCACCGGTGCTTCCTCCTGTGCCGCGCAGTGAAGCCGATCCGGCGGGCTTGGGTACAAGAATCGTGTCCGGTCGCTCCAGCTTGTACTGGGAGGGGCAACCTCCCCTCGCGTGGACGTCCCGCGCTGCTGCCAGGAGACTGGATTTTTGGGGGGCCGGGTTAGGGGTCGGCTTTTCCGCTGATCGCCACTGGCGGTGAGATGGAGGCATCGGCCTGGGCCTTTTGTTCTGCCGCCGCATCGCGGGGGGGCCGGCGCGTATCCCTCACGGTCGCGCCCCGTCAGCCCGGCCCCGAGGTACAGTTCGTGCTTGCAAAACCGGAATTGCATGGGCTGCTAAAAAGGTTAGTCCGTTGCTCAGATCCTCCCACGATGAAAGTTCCTCACCGTTGTTTCCGCCCGCTGTTTCTCGCTCTGCTCATCGGGCCGTCGCTTCTGCTGGCGCAGACGACCGGCATCATCACCGGACAGGTTAGCAACCAGGCCACGAAATCCTACCTCGAGGGCGCCGCTGTCGA
>Ga0194130_10003888_pt1 | contig 19561 bp, 12 predicted proteins | sample TA2KigsurfametaG_FD_160084 | JGI IMG/M metagenome (GOLD analysis project Ga0194130, IMG submission 160084) | Freshwater microbial communities from Lake Tanganyika, Tanzania - TA2015050 Kigoma 12 surface | ecosystem: Environmental > Aquatic > Freshwater > Lake | place: Tanzania: Lake Tanganyika... | reverse complement strand
CAACTTGCGAAAGGGCTGTGTTGGCAATAGTCAATGCAGTGTTTACATTTGCCAATGCACTTGTAGCCGTAGCCTGAGCGCTAGAAGCATCAGAAAGAGCTTGTGTGGCATCAACCTGCGCTGCATTAGCAACTGCCAAGGTAGAAGCTACAACTTGGTCTTTGGTGGCTCTTTTCGTAGTGCCACCCTGCTCAACGACTAATAAGTCTGGGCCATTAACCGTAGAGGCCGGTGGTAAATTTGGTATTCTTGGCATATTACACTAGTATTTCTTCGTCTAAATTGGTAAGGATTGGCTCATCACCCTCAGTCAATAAGGGTAAGCCTGAAAGTAAATATGAAGCCCTCGCACAAGCAAGATACTTTTCGGCGAGTTCCCACTTCCCGGAATGCAAAGCATCTAAATAACTGCAAACATTCACATACAAACTAACATTCGGCCCAATAACATTCGGGTCGGGAATAACAACAACAATGTTCTTCCTAGCACATGCCAAATACTCCTCAGCCTTCTCCCAGTTCCCTGAGTGCAAAGCATCTAAGTATTTACACACATACTTGTATGGCTCCATTAGAATCCTAATTCAATGGTCTGTAACTCACAATACCACACAATATTCTTGCTGGCCTCACCAGTTACCGTAATGTCTAAGGTGTCAGTAGCATTGTTCGCCACAGCATTTACATCCCAACCAATAGTGGTAGATTGATAATGCTCTTGCGTAACAATCCGATACACAGAAGTGTTGTCGGGGTTTACCCCCCAGTTTGGCGTTACACTAGCCACCTTGGTAGTGCCATTGTAAGCAATAATCTCTCTGTTCTGCCCAGACCCAGTGCCACTAATAATGTAAATGTAAGCATGCTCAAAAGCATCTGTGGCCGAAGTAGCACCAGACTGCAAGGTAATACTGCCAGAAGCGCCAGCCTGAGCCGTTCCCGTTTCCCTAATAGTCCTTATAAAAGAGGTATCAAAGTTTACCCCACTCACCAAAGAAGTAGTGCCTCCAACATTCTTAACTAATCCAGCCAAATGCCAACTTGCACTATCCCCAGGACTTCCCCCGCCACCAGTATTATCTTGAACAGCACATACAAAAGCCCTAAACGCAATAGAAGTGTTTGAGGGAACGTTAAACGACAAGCCACTATCCCCCAAAAACATTATTGTTGGAGTGGCATTCGTTGTGGCAGCCTGCAATAAGTTACTAGCACTCTTGCGTATTGTTACGGTGTTTGCGTTGTTTCGGGCAAATTCACCCTCCCGGCTAGCTGTAACATCTTCACCCAAAGCAATAGAATTATTACCACTCGCCGTAACACCCTCCCCAAAAGCAAAAGACTGAGTGCCACTTGCCGTAGAACCTAAACCCCCAGCAAAAGAATTGGTACCAGAAGCAACGTTGCCATCACCCACAGCCTTTGAGTTAGAACCACTCGCTGTGTTGGCATTGCCACTAGCCGAAGACCTAGCCCCACTTGTAGTGTTTCCCGCCCCTTGAGCAAGGGAATTAAGGCCACTTGCCACATTGCTCTGGCCAACCGCCCCAGCATAATTGCCAGCAGCCGTAGAGCTACTGCCAGTCTGCACAAAACTACTCGTGCCAGCACCAGCAGAAAAGATTTGACCGCCAAGCAACACCCACACCTGGGCAGCCGTAAGGTCAATGGGAGTGGAAGCGCCCCCCGTATTGTTACCTTTAATAGTCAAGGTAGGCATGGTGGCCAACTGAGCATTTGTAATACTCGCAGCAGAAAGCCTATCCGCAGGCATACTACCAACCGTAACCTTGCTTCCATCAATACCACTAGCAATCTTGGCATCAGTAACCGCCAAGTTTGCAATATCACCAGTTTCAATCCAACCAGTCGCATTGCCAGCAGGCAACACAGACACTTGGTACCCTGCCCCATCCCAAACAACCGCAATCACAGAACTCTTTAGAGCCTCCGTAGCAGTTAAACCATACCCAAATATTGTGAAAGTATTTGCCCCCAAGGTAATGCCCCCAGGAAAGAAAAACATTCCAATCATTCCCGTTGGGGGAGTGCCTGCCCCAGCATACGCAATAGTAAGCGAAGAGGATAAACTCACCCCAGCAGTAGTCATTACATAATACTTCAAAAGGTCGTTCTCGTCCAAGTTTAACGTGGAAGCAGGCGAAGCCCCCTCCAAAGTTAAATTGGCTACACCTATGGCAATCGTTTTGTATGGGCCAACTATCATATCAAGTTTCTTTTAATGGTAAAGTATTCGGCAGTTATTGTGCCAGTGGTAGCGATAACGCTCTGTAAAGTAATCGCAATAGCACCACCACTATCTAAGTTCGTAACAACAGCAGAAGTAGTGTAGTAGTTTTCGGTGGAAAGCAAGTTCCCGGAAACAGTAGAAGTCTCAGACTTTACAGAAATTGCAACAGTTGTTGCACTGAGCCTTGTAACCGTAGCATATCCCCTCTGAACAAAAACACTTGAAGATAACCCTAAGTTTTGAAAGTTAAAGGTAGTACCCCCAATCCCAATACGCATATTCCTTGTGTTTGGGCTGGTAGAAGTGTTTATGTAAAATTCTAACTCTAGTTGTGATCCATTCGGCGCCAACGTACCTTGGGGCATTGAATAAGTGTACAACGTGGCCGAAGTGGTAACAACCTGAGCAGTATGGTCATTGAACAACAACGTAGTGCCACTAACGCCAGAAGTGCCTGCCGGACCAACCAACCCACCTGGGGACACATTACCCCCAGAGGCAACCGTAGCAGCTGGGGCAGCATTGCCAGTATATCCCAAGTTTTGAAGCTGGATAGACACTAGGCTAGGAATACTAACCACCTGGTAGTAACCCCCACCCACAACATATAAAATCTGGCCAACACCCACCCACTTATTATTAAGCTGGCCGAGGTTGGTAGTGGAAACGGTAACATTCGCCCCAACACTAGGCTGGGTGAAACTTGCCGCTAAAGTGGTAAATGAGTTCAACCCATCTACACACGAACAAGGAGTATCTTGACAATTACAGCTCATCAGCAATTACATTTTTTGGCACAACGCCGAGTTAATTCATTAAGTATCTTTTTGGCACAAACAATATCACAACACTCATCGGCGGCCTTCATAGCCTCCAACAATAACAGCATGTCTTGAAGCTCGGCAGTATCACACAAACAATCCCCCTCAACATTCATCTTCTCAATGCAACAAAACACATTGCCGTAAAACAACACGTTCTTACGCTCACTGCTCAACACACCACTATTGCCACCAAACGTGCCCTGAACCTCATACCTTATGTCGTAATAACCATCAGGCAACTTGCCAGTATAACCTATTGACGTGCCTAAAATAGTCTGCTCATCGTTCAGTAAGGCTGTGGCATCTATGATGTAGCTTATGCCACTTGGAGGGGTTATGTATATGTTTGACTGGGAAACGTCAGAGGTAGATGCATTCGGCGCACCCCACCCTTCCGGATTATCCACAGCATCATAATCCCCAGTAGTATCTACCAGGTCAATGTCCTTGCAATTCTCTGCAAGATTGGCGGTGAATTTTATCTGTAACATTAGCTTCCCTTAACCCATTTTTTTGAAGGAGATTTTGTCTTGGAACTAGACCACTTAACCTTATCCGCCCAATACGCAGGACTCATCTTGCCCTTCGCAATGTTCTTGGCATGGCGAGACTTAAAAGCCTCCCTCTGCCCAACAGTCTGGTTGGTCTTAACCCCTTGCTGCCCAAAACGCAAAGTCTTTACCTTATCACCCTCCTTGGCCACAACAATGTGGCTTTTTGTAGGGTGAGAAGGTGTGGCCTTGGGCTTATTAAACCCAGCCACGCCTGCACGCTCTAAACGAGAGTCCTTCTTTTTCATTTTTTCTTAGACATCTTGGCAGCAGCCATTTTGCCCATAGCCTTGCCAGCTTTAGCGCCAGCCTTAGCTCCAGCAACCATGCCAGCAAACTTGCCAGCCATTTTGCCCATTTTAGCGGTTTTGCTACCGCCAGCTTTCTTCATTCCGTACATAATTAACAGGATTTAGTTGTTACTTTTACTTTCTTGCCTGAGCCACCACTAGTGGTAACCTTTGTTTTGGTGGTTGAACCACCCTTGGTAGTTGTCTTCATGATTTTTGTTTCAAAGATACTACTTTTTTTTCTTCTTTCCGGCAATGGCCTTCTTGGTCATAGCCTCCTTACCATACTTCTTGACACCCTGCTTGTACGCCACAGCAGCGCCAATTTCCATGGCCTCTTTTTTACCCTTACTAGCGTAACCCTTGGCTACACTCTTTTGTAATTTTTTGAATTTACTTTCCATTTCTATATTGTTTTGTTTTGGTTGCTATCTTTTCGGGCTGCTTGCTGAACTGCTTGCCCCTCGCAGTATCTTTACGCTTCTTGGCAGAAGTAGCAGCATACTCTTTCGGCGATAACGCCTCCCTGGCCGCCTTGGGTAAATACCTCTCACCAGTAGCCTTTGGCCCTTGTGTTGAAGGCTTGCCACTCTTCGTACCCCACTCCTCCTTGGTCCACTTACTTAAACTCTTCTGGGCAGAACTCTTGCCACCACGATACCCCCCACCCTTATCCTCATACTCCTTGCTCAAAAGCTGTGCCTTCCTTGCCGACCACTGGCCAGGCTTACCCCCCTTGCTGGAAGCCATTATCCTGTCCTTTATGCTTTCCCTTAATTTTGGTTTGGTGTAGTTACTCATTTTTAAGAATGTATTTAAGAAGGATTAAATTGTTGATTGCAGACTCGGAGGACATCATTTTTGAACTCCTGTCGTTTGGGCGAAAATAGTTTTTCTTGTACTTAATTGCACTCTTGCCGTTTCCAATGCCTTCTACAAAAGACAAATCCCTTGGGTGCGCTCCAATTTGTTTTACAATCTCATCATAATCCTCGCCAGCAACAAACTTCAAAGCAACAAGGTATGACTTTCGGTCTCCAGATTTGTCATACTCTTTTTTAATGCCAGAAATCAAATCTTCATTAAATCCAACGTAAGAGTTTTTGGCAAGGTTGTATTCCTTCAACGATGGGTGGCGGAAGATAAAGTTTGGTTTGAAAGCCTCTACCAACTGAATAGACATTCTTGATTGCTCTTCCTTAATAAATTCTTGAATGTTATCAAGGTTTTCGGGCAACTTCTTAATTCCAGCCTTTTTTACCTCTTTAATCAACTCGGCATCAGAAATGTAATTGAAAATCTTTTGGTCAAAGAAACGATCCAACAAAAACGCCTTCTTGTCGCTTTCAGATATTTCACGAAGCTCTTTAGAAACAACCCCCTTAATTGTGTTGGTGTTCCTTTGTTGCCAAGAACCTATCTGCTTTTCCAAAAACTTAAACTCTTCCCTTTTCTTTGAGTTGCTATTCTGAACCGAAGACTCTGGCGTTCTGTAAACACGCATTGTTAGACTGTTTAAGGCAGCCAACTTGTCATCATATAGCGCATCAACCTCTTTCTGATTCTTTTCACCATACAAGCCAGAGATATTAGCATAGCCAGAAGTTATACCTAAATAGTATGGGTTGTTTGAAGATATTGCCTTTTCAATAGCAGCTTGCCATTGTGCTGGACCAGCCTCATCAAACCCAAGAACCCCTTTATCTTCACCTTCTTCATTCATTAGGTCATACGCAGCACCAAACAAATCACGATATATCTTCTTTGTTTCACCTATGTTAAACCTTTCGGGCGACAACACCTCTTCCTTGCCACGATATACCTTAGCGCCCTTTCTGAAAAAATCCTTGTTGGCCGTTAAAGCAAAAACAGCTTGGGTTGTTGGCGAAGCGGCGCCAATCTCCGGAACATAACCACCTTTAAGCGCCTTTGCCATCTGGGAAGTAACCTCGCTAGCACCCCTTGAAGAAACAGTGCCCTCAACAAAAATGTTTATGGACTTCAACATTGCAGGGAGCTTAATAGACACATACGGCCTAACAACTTCCCCCTTTTCATTCTTCTTAGTCCAAGGCATCATCATAACAAAGTAGTTGGCCTTAATGTATTCCGAAACGCCATTGTAGCCAATAATACCCTCTTTCTCATCATCTTCCCCGGACTTGGCATTATATAAAGCAACAGCTAAAGTCATTCCGCCAAACTCAATAAGCCTTGTAGCGGCAACAGCAGGATTCTTGGCAATGAAATCAATTTCAGCCCTAGCGCCCTGAATCATTGCATTTAAGAATGGAAAGATTGTTTGGTCTAACCCTTTTGTCGTATTGGTGCCTTCCCTAAAGTCAATCAAATCAGCAGCGCTCGCAGCAGCAGACTCCTTTATGGAAGTTAAATCTGCGCCAGTAGGCTCAACACCATTTTGCTTCTTGTACTCCTTGATATTCTTTTCTAAAGCAGCCTCGTAAATGATAACCCTTGTGATAAGCTCAGAGCCAGACTGAATGCTATTAAACACAGAAATTATTTTATTTGCATTGTCAACAGCAACAGACTTAGCCTTTCCTAATTGGGACTGAGCCATTCTCTTAGTGTACATCTTTGAGCCAATTTCAGACATAAAAGTCATTCCGCCTCCATGAGCAAAATAGTCTTTTACCAACCTGTCAAACTTTGAGTCTCTTTTTGCCATCCCAAACAACGAACCCCCATAATTTACTGCCTTGGAATAAACATTTTCGGCGGTTATCCCTAATGCCTTTGCCAATATCACACCCAAGTTAGCAGAAAAAGACTTATACAAATCCCTAGTTACCATTGAAGCATGAACAACGTCAAGGGCAAAGTTCCCCAAAGCAAATGCCGGGTTGAAAAATACCGCAGAGGCCTTTATTAACCCAGTTAAATTTAACTTGGATATAACTGAAATAAGCTGCTTGTTTTGAACCGGACTCCTTCCGCTTGCCGTTTGGAAAACACCAGCCAAATCAGACCTTACAGCCATTGACTTCTCAACACCATTAACAAAATAGGAAACCTTCTCAAAACCACTCTTGGGCGCTTTGTTTTTCCCAATACGCTTAAATAAAGTCTGCTCCTTTAAGAACTTCTTTATTTCATCAGGACTAGGATCTATGCCATTTTTCTTTTTAAACTTCTCCTTAAACTTTGCTAAAGCCTTATCCAAGAAAGCCTGCTGATTATTTTTAGTCCACTTGGCAACCTTGTTTATGAAATTGTTTTTGGCAACAGCATCAAAGGTAGCAGCAGCATTTAACTGCAACAATGCCTGAGTGTCCATTTCCAAAGACTTGTCAGTTGAGCCTTCTTTGATTGCCTTTATCTTGGCTGAAATGGAAGGATAATCAACAGCATCAATAGTGCTGGCAGATAAGTCTAAAAAGATACGCCTTACATAATCACGCTTTATCATTGAGTCATAGGCCGCTTGGGATATTAAACCTGCATCTAATCGCATTTTTAATAGTTCGTTGTTGGCCTTAGTGTATATTTCGGCGCGCTCCCTAATTTCAATAGATTTAGCATCTAAGCCACTATTCGCATCAATAACACCCTGGGCAAAATCAACCGTAAGCTCCACCTTCTTCCCATTCAACATTGCAGAGCCATGCTTTATCTCACCCAAATTACCCAGCTTGGCCAGCTCTTCATTTATCTCGGCCTTTCTGTCGTCAGTAGTGGCCGGATCGGCCAACTCTTCATTTAGTTTTATGAAAGCAGCGCCATTTTTTATCTTACCCAAATTACCCAACTTGGCCAACTCTTCATTTATTTCAGTCTTTCTGTCGTCAGTAGTAGCTGGATCGGCCAACTCTTCATTTAGTTTTATTAAATAGGCAACATCTTGGTTTCGCTTTTCCTCAACATCAAGAATACGCTTTGCAATAATATACTCATTAAGCCTTTCCAACTGCCCCCAAGACAACCCGCCAAAAATCTTTTTCTGAACATCAGAATACCAGTTGGCAGCCTTTGTGGAAGCGCCCATACGAGACTTCCTTGAAGCGTAAACTTCCCTCTCTAAAGAAAGCCTGTCCTTAGACAACCTAAACACCCTATCAAAAGATAGTGTTGGTGTTACAAATGCCCTTAAAAAGCCATCATAAAGCCTAGATATTGAATTGCTTCGGCGAGCTACCTCGGTAGCCTTATTGGAATTGCTTATGTCTTGGAACGCCCTATTGCCAAGAATGGCATTGTCTTGGTAGTTCTTTATGTCTGCTTCTGTTTTGTATAACTGGTCGCGATTTGCCGCAGCACGAAGGGCGTCTTGATACATTGCCCTTACTAAAGTTTCTGCTTGGGCAGGATTCAAACCATAATTCCTTTCGGCGCTGTCCATAAATTGGTCAACCAAAGACTGATTTGAAGCAACAAACTCCTCAAAGTTCATATTGATTCTGCCAGACATTGCAGCAATAGAAAAAATAAAATCATCTTTCAACCCCATTATCTCCCCAGCAAAAGCATCATCAATCTCATACATTGAAGCAGATTGGTTGAAAAACAACTCGTCCTGAGCTGTTACCTTAATCTCCACGCCAAACATACGCTTGCTATTCTCCTTCATATCCTTCACAAAATCCTTGAAGGTGTACGCGCCAGCAAGAAACTTGTTGCGAACATAACTCGCTAAGGCAGTCAATATGGCCTTGTCTATTTCAGCCAACCGCTTCGCCCTGCCAAATGGGGAAATGCCTAATCCCCCATTCCTTCCGCGGAAAAGTTTCTTTATCTTTTCTGCATCTTCTTGAGCCCTTTGCTCTGCCTCCTTGGCTTTTTCTTTCAAGGTAGATGGTTGCTTTTCGGCGATGGGTTGCGTTTCGGCGACCTCCGCCGTTCCAGAAACCTCTGGGGTAACTCCCTCGGCAGATACCCCTTCAGGGGTAACTGCTTCGGCAGGTTTACCCAACAACTCCTCCACCGCCTTTACTAACTTAGGGTTTGAATTGTCTGCCTTGGCTTTGTGGTAGGCTTCGGAGATGTAACTTGGATTGCTTAATTGATTTCTATACGCCTCATAAGTAGATTGCTTGTCATACTCAATAACCACTACTTCGCTTAATTTAGGTATATACCCCTCTTTTGTTTTATATCCGTTTCTACCTTCTGTAACACCTTCTTTTGGCAATATGTAAATAATATCTCCTTTTCTGTTACCGTACTGCTGGTCAATAACATTTCTTTCTGTTCCAGTGTAAATAGGCAATGCGTTTACATTAACACCCTCTCTTAGCCCACTTTTTAGTATTTCACCTTTATTTTCTTTCCAAGTATCATTTCTTTTGCCACTCAAATCTTTATGTTGGGCGACATATTTTTTATCAAATTGCCTTTCAGTTAGTGGCGTTTCTATTTTTGATACATCCACCCCCTCCAACGCCTTAGTTGTACTCTCCACATCTTGCAAGGGACTAACAGCAGGTTTTGCTTCGGCAGGTTTGCCCAACAACTCCTCCACCGCCTTTACTAACTCAGGGTTTGAATTGTCTGCCTTGGCTTTGTGGTAGGCTTCGGAGATGGCTTTGTTGCTATTTGGTATTGCTAATGATTTATTAAATACAGCCACATCCCTGTTCAAAGACCTAAACCCTTCTGCATTTTCTAGATAATATGGTCTGTTGTCTATATATATCCCATCATATCCTAATTTTTTCAATTCATCAATAAATCCTTTTGTTTCTAAAACAGACCACTCCCCGGCATCCAAAGCATTTTCAGCAAGTTGTTCATAATCTGGGAATCTACCAACATTTTCAAAATTTCCTGTATTTGCTAAAAGTTCTATGATTTCTTTATTATTACTTTCCTTTTCAGGGTCAAAAATATTTTTTGCTATTAATTTTTTTTCAAAAACATTATTTGATGGTGTGTTCCCTTCGAAATCATTTGTCGCATATCTTTCTGCAATATTCTTGTCTTTTGTAAAAAATAATAAGCCTTTACTATTTACTTCCAATTCATTAATTCCTTCTGTTGGTGTTCCATGATAATATGTTTCCCCTAAATCCACCCCCTCCAACGCCTTGGCCGTACTCTCCACATCTTGCAAGGGACTAACAGCAGGCTTTGCTTCGGGGGTTGCCTTTTTAAGAACAGGTAAATCTATTTTTACAGAAGCAACAGGGGCAAAAGCCTTTTCATTTTGAGGAGTAACTTCTATATTCCCAGAAACCCATTTAATGTTATTTTCATTTAATCCAAATTTTTCTAAATAAGGCAACAACGCTTTTTTTACTTTCTCAAAATCTTCTCTTGATGTAACTCTAATATTATCAAAGGCCCCTTTGTTTACAGGTACACCTAATTCATTTACAATAGCATCCCCATTTATGAAAACACTATTTGTAATTAACTTGCCATTGCTGTCATATTGAAGCTCATATCCCCTTTGCAACTGCTGTTCCCATACCCTTAGTCCGTCTGTTGATATACTTCTTTTTTCGGTATATTCATGTTCTTCTGGCAACATATCTTGGACGCCAGAAATCATTGTCTTAAAGTCTTCTTTATTTCTTGACTGATTTTCAAACTTTGAACTCCATTTGTTTGTAGGCTTGCCATTTTCATACAACCTATAAAACCCTACAAAGTCGTTATCTGTTTTGCCTGTTACAATTACATCAACACTTCCAGTTTCAGGGTGTGCATATTCAACAAATTCAATCCCATTTATTTTTTTGTGAGACACAGGAACAGCAGCCTTATCACTCCCCCCAAGCTGAGTAGAAAACTCCCCAACACCTGTAAATAAATCTTTTCTTTCTATTTTAGGCTCTACTTCTTTTCTTTTTCTTTCTACCTCATCTTTCTTGTCCACTGGTTGCTCTTTAGCCACTTCGGGGGTTGTTTCACTTACTCCCTCAACCTTCGCAACATTCCCCTCAACAAAATCCACAACGGCAACTTCTTCATCGGTCAGCTCCTCCTTACCCTTGGCCTGCTCGTAAACCTCTGCAACATTCTCAATAGTGCCTAACTCAGCAGGAACCTCTACACCTTCCAAAGAAGTTTTTATGCTTTCGGCGTTCTTGGTTGATTCCACAACCGCACCCTCAACCTTATCCACCTCACCCAACACATCAGCACCTATCCCCTCAGGTAACTTGCCACTACGCTTGTACTCGTTGTACTCAGCCCTAGTAATCCTCTGCTCCTTACCATCAATAGTTACAACAAAGTCAAACTTGCCAGTACCTACTAAACGCTTCTTGTCTGCACTTAACCCCTTGCGCTCTTTCATTTGAACGGATACCCTTGGGGTTGGTTGTGTTTCGGCGCTCCCCCTCGCTTGGGGAGGCATAGTGGATTCAACAACACCACGTTCAAAACGACTTAACCCAGCCTCTAATTCCCTAGTTAAAATCTCCCTAGCCTTACCCTCAACCTTTAACCTTGGCAACTCATTGGAAATAAATTCTCTCAACTTGTTGGGAGATTTAAGAGCCTCCGTTACCTTCTCCCAAACACCCTTATCAATAGTTTCGGTAGCAGGTAAATTGTTGGCATCCCTGTATGAAATAGTTACACTCTCTGGAGTCATTGACTTCACAGTAATACCCAGAACATTCGCCCCAAGACCAAAAGCACTAATGGGAACTAGCGCCCTGCCAACCTCCATCAAATTCTCAATATCCAAATCACCACTTTCCTTGAAAATTCCAGCCATAACATCAGCATCGCCAGTAATCAAATTAGTAAGGGGCATATTGGCCAACTCTTCACCAAATTCCGCAAAGAAACCATTCCAGCCACCCTTCTCAGCTAAACGCTTAAAAGCCGTTGGCATATCAATGTTTAACTTGCTCATGTACCAACCAATGTATGCCCTCTTCAAAAACTCGTTCTGCATCATCTTGCTGCCAGCATACTTCAAAGCCCTAGCACCAGCAAAACCCAAGTTCTCACTAAAATACTCCGAAGCAGTTACGCCATACCCCTTCAAAAAAGCCTCAAAGCCCCCCTCTGGGGTACTCTCATCTAACATAGCAACCAAATCATCGCCCTCATCACTAAAAGCTATGCTCATTTGAGGCGTCATTCTTTTGATTGTTTCATCAAGATACCTCTGGGGGTTGGCCGTAGTCTGCGCCAAAGCACCAACCACAGTGCCAGCTAAAACCCTCATTCCCTTAGCAACAATAGTCCTTTCGGCGACTTCGCCAAATAACTTCGCTACAACTTTTTCCGTTGACTTCCTAGCCAAAGAACCCATGCCAGCAGTAAACACAAACTCACCCATAAAAGGCAAACTCTCAGCAGTGGCAGAGCCAGCCTTATACCAATCCGAAGCCATATTGTTAGCCTCATAAACACCCCTGTAAGAATTGCCCAAAGCAACAGCATTCTGCAAATACCTTGAAGCAGGAGTATCATCTTCCAAAGAACGATACAAAGCTAGCGAGCCAGCTAAATTCTTCAACCCAGAAACAAACGGCAAGTAATCAACAAACTGCCCAGAAGTTAACCCATTCCAAAAATTCTTAAACTCATTGTCGGTCATACTCTCAGGCAAGTCTATAATCTCTTGCAGCTTTTCCCTAGCTAGTTGTAATTCCTTTAAACTCTTGCTAGTAAAAGAGTATATTGATGATTGAGGTGTAAACTCACCATAACTAGGACCGACATCTGGCCCTTCTCGCGTAAGAATATTTTTCTTTTCACTTGCAATAGCCTCATCTAACTTTTCGGCCTCCTCAATCGCACGAGTCTTTAACATATAAAGCGAAGGCGTACCCTTCTGGGTGAAATAAGCCTTTGACATTACAGCATCATCAAACTCATTGCGAGCCTGTGCAACAGTGCCATCGTTAATGGCAACACCCTTCTCCCTTAACTGAACAACAACATTCCCAAAAGCACGATCTAAAAAAGCCTTCTTCTGGTCAAATGGCAATAAATCAAAACCTTTATTGTTGATAACCTTTTGGATTGTGGGCAATAACCCACTCTTTTCAAGTAGTGGCGTAGGGCCGGAAGAAGAATCCCTAATAACAGAGTTTATCCTTTCATTGTACTTGGGGGCTAGGTCGCCTTGGATTCTTGTCTGTATGGCCCTTAAATCACCTTCTCGGCTTGTTATTATGCCATTCCTTAACTCATTTAGTTCAGATATGTACTGCTTGTACTCTTCGGTATCTTTAAGGCCAGACTTTATCTTTTCGGCGGCCTTCTCTAATCCAGAATTGTAAGCATTAACAGCACCCTTTTCCTTTGCCAAAAGCTCGGCCTCATAAGCAATACGCCACTTTTCAAGCTCTGCATTGGCAGTGTCAACATCCATCTTGCCATCATTTACCAACAACTGATACTTGGTAAACATTTCGTTATCCTTAGCCAAAACATCATTCTTCGTTGGCAAAGACAACATAGCAGCATCATACTCAGCACGCAACCCAACAGTAGCCTCATCCAACTTAGCCTGCTCTTCAGCATCAATAATCCCAATATACTTCGCATCAATCTCAGCCCTCTGGCGAGCAAACTCCCTATCAATATCCTTATTCAAATTGATATAAGCCCTATCCTTCAACATTGTTTTCTTAATCTCATTGCTCTGTTCAGCAATAATCGGGTCAACACTACCCTTAAACCTTTTGAATGCTTCCGACTGCCCCTCAACACCCTTTTCCAAAAAAACATTTATCTCCTCAGCAGCAGCCTTATCACTAGCAAAATCCCCAGCTAAATAATTGGCAAAAGTGTTGGTGGAAAGGTAGCCCTTAGAAGCTAAATCAACAATCTTCTCTGGCTCATTACTCTTTTCGGCCTCGGCAAAAACACCCCCAATCTGCTCAGATAGCTTCTTGGAAGCACCCTTTTGAAACAACCTCTGCCGAGCCGGCACCAACTCCTCAAAAGGCTTTTCAACACGCTCAAAAGTTTTCTCCCCACCAAGCCAACCGAAAATAGTTTCAAGGAAACCCTTATCCTTCTTATTGTCAACAATGCTAAATTCCTTTAAGCCAACCGTAACGGCTGGGGCTTCGGGTTCACCCGGCTCAATAGGCTCAATGGCTTCACTCACCGGCGCGCCAACAGGCTCAGCGCCAGGAGGCGTTCCACCAGCAGGTGGCCCTACCTCAGATTCGTTCAAGCCTAATCCGGTAGGGGAAGATTCTGCCCCACCAACCTCTGATGGGGCTTCGGGCTTTCCCACGCCAAAAGTCTCAGCGTTAAACTCCTCATAACTCTTCGTGCCATCGTTTACATAGTTCTCAAACAACCCCTTCTTGTACTCCTCATTACCCTTGATAGAGTCAAAATAAGCATCAAAGGTTAAGTCCTCACGAACACCAGCGATGTTCTCATCAAATATTGCTTTTACTACTTCTTTACTCATGCTGTGGGTATGTCTAATAAATTAAATGTGGATTGGGGCGTTTCGGCGCCTTTAGTTGCCGCGCCGATTATATTACCTTGGCCAAGCTTCTGTTTGCCACTGTTAATGTCTTCAAGCATCTTTCTTGTTTCTTTTTCTGTGGCAGGAAGCTTTGAAATAATGGCACTTATGTTTTGCTTCGTGGCAGGAACGTACACAGTGCCACCCTTATCCCTTGTTCCTGCATTTGTTTTATATCCAGACTCTACCTCTCCGACAACAAAAACTTTCTTCTGTTTTTTATCAGCAGGAACCTTATCTAATAATTCGTCTGGTATAATATCCCCCCCTTCAATTCTAAACAAACCGAAAGTCAAAGTCTTACCACCAGTATAAGTTTCAACAGTTTCCAACCTATTAACTTTCATATTAAAAGTGTTTGACTGAACCTTTTCTCCATAACCAGTAGCAGAACCTTCCTCCCCAACAGTAAAAGACTTTTGATTGGCAGGGATTGTTATGCCAACAGAAGGAACATCTAAGTTTAAAGTTTGAATAGCCTCATACTTAAACTTGCCATTATTGGTAAGATATTCATCTGCTTCTGAGCTACTCTTAAACTTTATCGGAACGCCATTTTCATCAGCAAAAACCAGATTCTTTCCGTTAAGCTTTTCGTAATATTGCAAAACATAATAGTCCCCAGATTCGTCTGTCCTTGCCGATGGAGACCAGTTAAATCCAGTATCAGCAGTTAAAGCAGCCCCAGAAACAACTGGGGATGAGGCAACTTGGCCACCACCACCAAAAATAAATGTAGAGCCTCCACCAGAAGTAAAAGCATCAACCTTTGGAGCTAAGAAATCTTGATAAATTTTTGTCCTGCCTTGCGGAGTTGTAACATCATAACCCAAATTTGCCCAGTTTGCCGAAAAAACCCTATTGCCGCTTAAACTAGACAACCAACGCTCGCTTGCATCAGAAGTTACAGCCCTTTCTATTTCTTGACGATTTGCCCTCCCAAGAGTAAACTTATCCCCAAGCGTAGGGTCAGAATTGTAAACAGTGTTTTTCTGCCAATTAAAATAATCTTTTGCAACATCTTGTTTAGGTATATCATTAAAGGCAATACCAACACGCCCAGAGGGGTCAAAACTCAACTCATAACCAAGTTTTGAAGCCTCTTCTTGAAGGCCAGAATTTGGGTCGTTGTAAGCCTCTTCAATGTCTCTAGTTGATTGCAGTGCCGCCAATAGTTTGGTAGGAGGAAGAAACTTGTCATAATATCCAGGAACAAGTCTTCTTCTTACCTCATCTGATTGTTGAATAAGATTATTTAATTGCTCCTTCGTTTGGAAAAAATTTCTATTCACTTCATTCATCCCATTCACTGGGTTGTTACGCAAAGTTTCTGCTGCATTTGCCAAAAAAGAAATCCCTGCCTTTTCATGCCTTTGGCTGAGAGAAGGGATAACCTTGTCAGAGCCGGCAGCAATGGTTTTTTGATACTCCTTTTCGGCATCAGATAATTGCTTCGCCTTGGCCGCCTCGCCAGCAGCCTTTTGTTTAAGCCCTGACATATATACGTTTTCGTACACTGGGGCTTTTCCTGTTAATGCTATACCTGCTACTAGTGGTGTCATTGATTATTGCTTTTCGGCGCGGTTTATTTGTTGGCTGGGAATTTCAAAGGGAAACCCCCACTATAAATGTTCTGAAAGCCAATTCCCCCAAAGTTGGGGCTGCCAGTTCCAATCCCCTTAAATTCTGGAATATCAAATCCAGGCAATCCATATCCACCTCCTCCAGCACTAGTTCCCCCAACACCACCCATACCCTGCTTACCATAAAAATTCATCGCTTGGCTAAAGTTCGCCGCCCCAGCCATTTGCGTTAAACCAGAACTCATTGCTTGGCCAAGGGCACGCTGCTCAGCATCATACTGCTCCATATCTGCCCTTGTTTGCATATCCATTCGGCGCTGCCTCTCCCTTGAAAACTGGTCGGCATACTGAATGTTCTGCCTACGCAAAGCAGCATCTTGACCAGCAAACCGATTAAAAGCACCCATTGTCCTTGCAGTGCTTATCCCGGCCAAAGCCCTAGCCATATTGCCACCAGACATATCAATCCCCCTCCGATAATCCCCAGCAGTCTGCGCGGCAATATCACTCTGGAAAGCTGCCCTCTCCTGCGGAGTGTAACCATTCCAGCCATATACTCTGCCCGACCTGCTGCTTGGGCAAACCTCGGATCTTCCGTAAACCTTGGGCGTCTGCCCATACTCAAAGCGCCAATCAAACCACCTACGGCTTGAATGCCACCTAAAACTAATGAACCTATTGCTAATGGTGCTGGCATAACTATGTTTGTAAGTATCGTGAATTAAATTGCAAACGTATTCTTATATTACGCAAAGATTGGAATTTTTTGGGAGAAAAGAAAACCTTGACCAGCAAGTACCGGCCAAACAACCTACTAGTATCATCATCATTGTTGCCGGTGGGAATGGTGTCGTTCTTGATTGTACTCACCCACATTCCTTCCCTACTTTCAAAGTCAGACAATACTAAAAAGCTCTCATGCTCAGGAGTGAAAAACTCTACCCTGTCTGGGGCAACCTCACTATCTACATACAAAGCGGAAAACTTTTTAATAACATCTGAGTTGTAGTTTATTGCTGGAATGATAAATCCGTCTTCGGCCAACTCCCCCATTTCGGAAGAATACCAAGTGTTGTAATCACCAAAATTCTCCAAATAATGAGGGTACTGCCCCCACTCACCATAACGCTGTGTCAATAAATTATTCCTCCAACGATGGTAAATCAACGGCTTGGGCGAAAGGAAACTCGTAAAGCCATCTTTCATCTCATTATACACCAACGTAAATACATTGTAATAACGACTATCCTTCTCAGATATTGGCTCCCAAGTAACAGTATTCCCCCCAGGCTGGTTGGCAAGAGAACTTATATGGTCTATACGGCTCAAATAAAGCTGCACAGGGACAAAACCATTGCCACCGAATATCACAACATCACCCTTGTCATAAAAGTTGCCCACAGCCCACTCCGGGCTATTCTTGTACCCCCTAAAAGTATAACGCAATTCTTGAAAGCGCTCGTTCCAACCACCACATATCCCCCTGCCTGCTGCTGGGGTGTTGTAGCCATAAACAAACTTGCTGTTTTCATTGAACCACTGGTTTAACCCCTTCGCCATACTCAATGGCTCAGCACCCCTTCCGCCATACTTTAAGAATAATCCGTTTTCGGCGTTGAACCAATAAAGAACATCTCGGCCAGAAGCACTCCGCCCCTTAACACAAGACCACTTATGAAGCGAACCGTAAGAGGTAATCGTAGCACCCTTGCGAGAAAGAACACCAGCATTACCCAATATCACCAACTCATCTGTGTCAGAAGTTATCGTGCCAGTAGTGTTGAAATACTCCCTACTGAAATTCCTGTGCTGCATTACATAAAACTCATCATCAAGAGTTTCTATGTGTACCACTGGGCCATAATTCCTTGAATAATCATTGAACTGCCCAGGAGGGAAAAACCGGTATGAATCAAAGAAACTACCCTCAGGCTTTAAATCACTCCATATTACCCTTGTGGGGAACTCTTCAATAAAAGTTGTATCATCAAAAGCCCTAGACTCAATTATCTTTGTGTTGTTATACGCGCGGTTATACTCTAATTGGTCTCTTCCCTTCAAATTTCCCCATAAGCCATTATTCTCTAAAGGAAATACAGGAAAAGCTCCATTTTCAAGAAGTTCCTCATTGTAAGAACGCATCCTAGCATTTACCTTGCTTTGGCTAATGTAACCAATAGTTCCAGCCCCACCCTTCGCACCAGTTGTAACGCCATCTGGAGAATCGTCAAAAAGATTGGTAGCATACTTTAAATAAAATCTTGAAATAAATGTATCCCCAGCCGAAAACAAAAGGTTGTTTTGGGTGAATACATTCACATCATAATACTGGCCGGTAGATACATATTTTGAGTCTTTTACTAAACCAAACTTTGAATTGTCGGGAGAAGTGTATGGCCTTGGCCTATAAACGGAAATGTAATAAGCCCCATTATCCTCATTGCTATTGTAGCTTGGCTGGCCGGGAACCGTTTCAGTAATAACATCGTCAAGGTTAAGAACTATGCTTTTTTCAAATTCATATCCGTAACGCTTAATGCTCCTCGTTGAGCTGGGTGCAAGTTCAATGCCACAATGATTTTGAATATTTATTTGAGTCTTGCCAAATGAACCAGTTTTTGGGTATGGGTGGTTTTGAATCACTTTGCTTTCCCCGGGAGCAAGAGTAAACCCATCAAGAACACTCATAAACTTAGGCTGAGTAGATAGGTTGTGCGAATCGAAATCCCTCGTGAAAGTAGCCATGTCAGCAGGGTTTGGCTTTGTTTCCAAATAGGCATTTGTGAACGCCTTGCCAAAGTTTATTATTTGGTCTCCACCAGAAAAAGAATACTCTTCGCCACCCAAAAGGGAGTCGTTTGAATATAAAAACATCGTCTTTGTAAGTGGGACAAATGCACCAGCAAAACCAGGATAACCGACAGTTCCAGGAAATATATTCGGAGGATAAACAAACAAACCAGTAGGCCAAAGTAAATTCGGGAAAAACTGATTTATTACATTTGTTTTATACAAAGCAGACATCCCACTTGGAGATATTGTTGAAGCCATGTTTGTGTATGGAGGAAAACCTGTTGACCCATAAGCGTGTCCGCCAGAATTGCTAGTCCATAAAATTTTCTGCCCAGCAGCAAATGGGAATGGATATACATCTGGAGTGTTTCCGTAAAAACCAGTTGTGCTACTGAGCAAATATGCGTAATCAGAAAACACGCTACCAAATTGAGACACAGCCCTTCCAGTAACCCCATCGGAAAATTGAGCAACAGCGCCGTGATAACCTATAACTCCTATGCCATTGAAAAGAACCTCTCTGTAAATTGTAGTTGAAACCATGTCAACAATCATAAACTCAATCTTGTCAATCAAGTCTATAACCCTTTTCCCTTCAATAATATATCCAAAATCAATGTTGCTAAACCTTACGCATGGAACATAATAGTTATTGCCGAATTGGTCTGACAAGTCAAAAACAGAAGGTGTAGTTATGCCGGGAGAAGAAACGCCGCCAGTTCTCCTGTTTGGAGTTGTTATGTTTGTCGTTGAATCATCTACTTTAATATCGTCAATCCAAAAAGTGTCAGAAACGCCACCTTCCTTCAAAGAAACCCTAATGCCAATTCTGTAAGTTTCATACCAAGT
>Ga0194130_10003887_pt1 | contig 19561 bp, 19 predicted proteins | sample TA2KigsurfametaG_FD_160084 | JGI IMG/M metagenome (GOLD analysis project Ga0194130, IMG submission 160084) | Freshwater microbial communities from Lake Tanganyika, Tanzania - TA2015050 Kigoma 12 surface | ecosystem: Environmental > Aquatic > Freshwater > Lake | place: Tanzania: Lake Tanganyika... | reverse complement strand
AGCGGATCACGCAGGAGCCGCAGAAAGCAATCAGGCGATCATCGCTGATTGCATCACCGCGCCGGCATCACCAGCATCACCGGGATGAAGCGAATCCGGCGGTAGTCGTCGGTCTCGGCGAGCACGCCGATGCGGCCGCCACCCAGATCGACCGGCGCGCTGTAGGCGAAGAAGCCGGTCGCGAGCGGCTGCTTGATCGGCCAGCTTGCACCCTCGTCAAGCGAGATCCAGAGCGTGCCATTCATGCGTGCCGTGGTGCTGTCACAGCCCGTGAACGCGAGCACGGGGCGTGCACCCACCGCAACCGACACCAGCCCCGCCTGGCAACAGGGATCCGGCAGCGACTCGACCGGCGCGAGCATGGACCATGTCGCGCCGCCATCCTTCGAGCGCGCGGCGAGTCGCTGCTTCGCGCCGTGGAAGCTGCGGGCATTCAAGACCAGTTCGCCCCCCTGCACTTCTGCCACCTGCACTTCGTTGGCATGCGCCGGTGTTCCGCCCGGTGCGACCGCACCCATCGACCAGGTCGCGCCACCATCGTCGCTGAAGCACGCGTAGACGGTCCATTGGCCGTACGGCCCTTGGTTGAACGGCACCACGATGCGCCCGGCATGCGCACCGCCACGCAGCTGAACCGCCGCGCCCGGGCCACTTGCCACGGTGGGCGCCTCGGCTCGGCGCATGCTCGCAGTCATGTCGCGTGGCTCGCTCCAGTTGGCCCCCGCATCATCACTCGCGAGTAGGTGCACGCGGCAGACGCCAGAGCCATCCAAACCGGTGGCTTGCTTGGCCTCGTGCGTGTTGGCTGGGTAAGACTGCACGATCACCAGCACCCGACCTGCATGCGCACCCGAGTGCAGCGTGACCACGCATGGATTGTTGATGGAACGATCCGCGAGATCGAGCACCGTGCGCGGCGCCGACCACGTGGCGCCGTCGTCATCGCTGGTCGCCAGCACCAGATCGTTCGTGCCGATGTCGCCGAGCGCTGCGCGACCTTCGGCGAAGGCGAGCACGCGCGTACCGGCCTTCGTGATCGCAGGAATGCGATAGACGGGGTTCGGGCCCGTGCCACCGACGAAGACATCGACTACCGCTCCCACCGTGATCGGTGCAGGCATCGGTGGGCAGTTGGACACCTGCGGAACCTGCTCGGCCGCTCCAGTCCCCTGCTGCCCGTGCGTGGCAGAGCTTGCCACCGTCACCAGCAACGCGACCACCCACGCAGCGCGCGTCATGGGTGGCCGCGACACGATGCTCACGCCAGCTCCGCCGTCCCCGTCGAATCGCCGAACGCATCGAGCTTGGCGCCGACCTTCTCAGCGATGCCTCGATGCAGGTTGCAGAGCGGCGTATCGGCCGCGTGCGCGATCACGCGACCGCCCTTGAGCCCCAGCGCAGAACCACCCGCGACCAGGATCGGCAGGTCGGCATGGTTGTGCATGTTGCCATCGGTGATGGCGCCGCCGTAGAGCACCACGGTCGTGTCGAGCACGGAGCGACTGCCTTCCTTGCACGCATCGAGCGCACGCAGGAGCGCGGCGAAGCGTTCGCTGTGGAAGCTCGTGATCCGCGTAAAGGCCTCCATCTTGGCCGGATCGTTGCCGTGGTGCGAGACATCGTGGTGTCCCTGCGTCACGCCGACCTCGGCATAGGGACGGTTCGAGCCTTCATTGGCGAGCATGAAGGTGGCCACGCGCGTGGAGTCGGTCTGCAATGCGAGCGCAAGCACCTGCGAGAGCAGGTCGGTGCGGCGCGCAAGATCGAGTGGGCCACCGGCGAAATCAGGGATGCGATCTGCATCAAGCTGCGACGCTGCGTCCTCGGCCACGCGCTTCTCGAGCCCACGCACGGCGTCCATGTACTCATCAATCCGGGCGCGGTCATCGCGACCCACGGTGCCCGCGATGCGCTTGGCTTGCGCGAGCGCACCATCCAGGATCGAGCGGCGCGAGCGCGCCTGTGCGGCGGCTTGCTCGGGAGTCTGGCCCACGCGACCGAAGAGCCGGTCGAACGCGGCCTTCGCATCGGTTTCCTTGCCGTTGGGCAGGCTCTCGCCCTTCCACGAAATGTTCGCGCTGTAGGCGCAGGAGTAGCCGCTGTCGCAGTTGCCCGCGGTCATCGCGGGCTCGGTGCCAAGTTCGAGCGAGCGGAATCGCGTGGATGCACCCGAGCGTTCGAGTGCATCGGCGATCGCCTGGTCGACCGATTGCCCCGCGCGGATGTCATCGCCGGCGGTCTTCTTCGGCTGCATGCCGGTGAGGAAGCACGCCGCACTGCGCGCGTGATCACCGGGGCCGTCGCCGTTTGCTTCGGCGTGCCGATGACGCAGGCCGGTGTGCACGGTGATCTCGCGACGCATCGATTCAAGCGGTGCCAGCGCGGGCGACGGCGACCAGGTGCCGTTCGCCGCGATCTGCGGGCGCCACGAGGCGGGGTTCACGCCGTTGGGAAAGAAGACGAAGATCGCACGCGCGCTCTTTGGTGCCAGGGCGCTCGTCGTCGCGGCGTGCGCGGCCGGGCCGATCCCGCGCGGCAGCATCGCGTCAAGGAACGGCAGCGCGATCGTGGCCCCCACACCACGCAGCACGGTCCGTCTTGCGAGGAAACCGGGGCGCATGCGTGAACGGTACACCGAACCTCTCTGGACGCCAGCACGAAGGCGACCGAAGCGCATGTCAGTTCGATCATCTCACTGCTTGGGCTGAGTCGGCGTGACCTTGGGGGCCTCAAGCGGCTTCGTCGAAGGTGCCCCCCGCCGCTGCTGGAACGCATCACTCATCGCGATGCCCATCACGAGCGACTCGAACGAGCGGTCGCGCGCGAGCCGCGCGGCCAGTTCAGCCACGAGCGGGTCATCCGCCTCAGCGGTCCCGCGCCCGAGCGCATACACGAGCAGTCGCCGTGCAAGCGAGCGCTCGAAGGCCGTGCCCGCACCGACCATCGTCGCCACACCCGGCACGCCATCAATCGTCGCGCCCCCGGGCAACTCCGTCGTGTCCTCGACCGCGTGACCATCGACCATCGTGCGCGTGCGACCGTTGGCGTCGAAGCGCTCGAACGCCAGCCCGATCGCATCCATGCGCACGTGGCAGCTTGCGCAGTCGGGGTTCGCGCGGTGCATGGCCATCAGCTCACGCATTGAGCGGTGCTCGGTGTTCGTGGCACCCTCGGGCAGCTGCGGCACGCCGGGCGGCGGCGGTGGCGGTGCCTGGTCGAGCAGCGCCTCGAGCACCCACTTGCCACGCTTGACGGGACTCGTCCGGGTGGGGTTGCTGGTGGCGGCGAGCACGCTGCCGTGGCCAAAGATTCCGGGAGGACGCGGCGCACCAGCTCCTTCATAGAACACTCGAAGCTCCTGCGTGCCCGCGGACTCCGTTGAATCGAGCAGGGCGCGCACTGGCAGCTCACCGCGCACGACGCGCCCGCAGAGTTCGCGCGTCTCCTGCTGCATGAGCGTGAGCATGCGCGCATCGAGCCCGGGATAGATCGCCGGATCGAACTGCCGCAGCTCCAGCCCATCGATCCCGAGCCACTGCGTGAAGAAGCGCTCGGCGAGCGCATCGGCGCGCGGGTCGGCCAGCATGCGCTGGATCTGCGCGCGCAGCGGGCCGGGCTTCGAGAGCTCGCCGCGGCTGGCGGCATCACGCAGCGCGCGATCGGGCACGCTTGCCCAGATGAAGAACGCCAAGCGGCTCGCGAGTTCACTGCCGGAGAGGTTGCGCACGGAGCGCCCAGCGGCAGTTGGCGCTTCCACACGCAGCAGGAATCGTGGGTCGACCAAGACCGCAGTCACGAGCGCGCGCAGCTGGTCATCAAAGGGCGCCTTCGATCCGCCGGCGGCCTCGATCGCCGTGCGCGCCAGTGCTTGGCCGTCGCGGTCCTCGACCGGCGCGCGAAAGAGCTCTGTCGCTAGCGCGGTCGCTACGCGTCGCAGTTGCTGTGTGGTCGAGCCCTTGCCGGCGATCTCCGTGGCCCACCGCTGGAACGGCGTGGGCGTGGTGGGTTCGAGTGGGCCGACCAGGCGCATGGCGTGCAGGTGCAGGTTGCGATCGCGCGCGGCTGGGTTCGGTTCGTTGGGGTTGTAGTAGTCGTTCAGGAACGCCACGCCGATGCGATGCGGGCCGGGTTCGAGCGGTCCCTGCCAGACCAGTGTGCCGGGCCTGACGCGCTCGAACGGGATGGCTGTGCTGGCCGTTCCAGCAGCGGGTGGAGCAGTCCCACCGGATGCACCTCGCCCGCTTGGAGTCGTGCCCTTCCCGGATGCGTGGCCTGCCGCAGCACCGTTGGGTTCGGGGGGATCCCACGCTTGGCTCAGGACCGTCGAGTCATCCACCAGCACCGCCGCCTGCGCCAACTCTGGGCCCGCGCGCGATGCCGAGCATGTGGCCTCGAATCGATAGGTACCCGGCAGCGTCACCGTGAAGTTCGCCGTCAGCGACCCGTTGCTGGCAAGAACCTGCACTCCATCGTGCTGGCCGCCTTGCCCGCGGCGCTCGAGCGATCCGAGTGCGGCGTCTTGGGTGGTTTCCTGCGATGGCGGCGGAACGGCGGCGGCGGCGACTGCTTCGGCCGCCACCAGGAACTTCTCGACCAAGAGCGGCGGCAGCGCGAGCGTGGACGCCGTGGTGTCGAAGCCCTCGCCCACGTCATCAGCCGGCAGCGTGGCGAGTGCGATGGCGCGCAGCGATTGCGCGAAGGCGGGCGGCGGGGTGCCTGAAGCGGCGCGCGCGACTGCGTTGGTCGGATTGCTCTCGGATGATGCGGTCGCGGCGGTTGGTTCTTCGCCCAAGCGACCGATCGTGTCGCGGATGCTGTTGGCGACCTGCCAGCGATTGAGTCGGCGCACGAGCGGCACTTCGCGGCGGGCGGGTGGCACGGCGGCGTCGATCGCCGCGATCATCGCGGCGTATTCGGCAGCGCTCGGTCGCTCGGTTTCCTCGATCGGCGGCATGTCCTGCCGCACCAAGCGTGCGCGGACCGCACGCAGCTCCGATGGCTGCGCACCATCGAGCACCGCGTTCAGGTCAAAGCCCCCCTTCCCGCGCACGCCGTCGTGGCAATCAAGGCAGTGGGTGCGGAGGGTGGATGTGAGCGCAGGCGGTGGGAACTGGAAGTCCGCGGGGCTTGCGCTGGCTGGCGCAGCATGCAGCGGTAGCGAGGCCAGCGCCGTGTTCGGGGCGCGTGCCGGCGCGAACGACAGCACCTTGATCCCGGCCACACCGAGCGCCACAACACATCCAGCTGTGCGCAACACCATCACGCACAGACGATACCCCGCAACGCTCAAGGACCAAGCCCGACCCCGGCGCTACATCCGCACCACGAGCTGTAGCACGCTGGGGAGGTTCGACTGCTCGACACCCAACTTCAGCATCGCAAGGAACTGCGGCTCGAAACGAAACAGGCCACAGCGTGAAGCAGGTAGTCCCGGCCTGACCACCGAAAACTGATCCATCCGCTGTGAGTGTCCCGACCGGCCCCGGCTGGGCCCTGCAAACTCTCGATCATTCGGACACGGCACACACCTGAGCAGCTCATCAACAAGCTTCGCGAGGCTGACACCATGCTGTCGTTGGGCCGCTCGATGGCGCAGGTACTACAGGACCTCGGCGTGAGCGACCAGACCTTCCACCGCTGGCGCAAACAGTACGGCGGCATGAAGTCGGAGGCGGCGAGAAGCTGAAGCAACTCGAGGTCGAGAACGCGCGGCTCAAGCGGCGAGGCGCCGAGAAGAGGCTCGACATCTCGATCATGAGGTCGGCGAACGAGTACCTGCGAAAGCCGCAAGCCCCTGGGGGCGGAGGACGGTCGTGAGCCACGTTCAGGGGCATGTCGGGTGCTCGGAGCGTCGGGGCCGCGCGCCCGACGAGCCGGTGCTGGTCTGCCGCATCGAGGAGATCGTGCAGAGTCATCCGCGCCACAGCTACCGCATGGTGTGCAGGCGCCTTCCGCTCGACGGTTGGCTCGTCAACCACAAGCGCGTGCACCGGCTCTGCCGCCGCGACGGGCTGCGCGTGCCGCGGAAAAACGCAGGGAACGGCGCCTCGTCGTGTCGTCGAACGGGATCGAGCGCCAGCGCGCGATGCATGGGAGCGACGTGTGGTGCCGGGACTTCGTGGAGGACAGCGACTTCCTCGGGAGGCCACTGCACCTCCTGACCCTGGTGGACGAGTACACGCGCGAGTGCCTGCTGCTCGAGGTGGAGCGCACCATGACGGGAGAGCGGATTCGCTACCGGATCGCCGGGGTGTTCAATGTGTGCGGCGCGCCGAGGCACCTCAGGAGCGACGACGGCTCAGAGTTCATCGCGACGGAGCCGAGGAAGTTCTTAGCGGCTGCCGGGGTGTAGACGCTGTACATCGAACCTGACTCTCCGTCGCAGAACGGCTACGACGAGAGCTTTAGCGGGAGGCTTCGCGACGAGCTGTGGAACTCGGAGAGCTTCGCGGACCCGCGCGAGACCAAGTCGCTCGCGGTCTACTTGCGGCGCGAGTACGACTACGAGAGGTCGCACAGCGCGCTTGGCTACACTTCGCGTGCGCGCTAAGCGGAACGACTTGCCGCCGATGCGATCAGGGCTGCGCCCCTTCGCTCCGCGGCGACAAGCGAGGAACCTATGCTTCCGATGGAATCAGCCCAACTCTCATTGTGCTGAACCAGATATCGGGGGCAGGTCAAGGTCGCACGGCCAAGCTTGGTCGTGCATAAGATGAGCTAAACTGCTTTGGTGTTATCTCGTACGACTGTGCCCAGCAGACATCTGCAAACCGTATCGCGGTTTTGACGCCGCATGCGCTGTTGCTGGTATCGACAATGATCTACTTCTCGCCGGTACTGTTTGATTCGTGCAAATTCAAAGTACTAGCCGACCCGAGGATCGGCTATCAAACGCCAGCAGCGTACCGATGCATTTTTCACGGGGAGGAAGCGTGAACACCAACTTCTACTCGTTTCAGAAACGGGTTTCGGAGCAGGGACGAGCCTTCCCGATTCTTTGGGGAGTCATCTTTCTCGCTATCGCTAACTGCGTCGTGAGCGTGATTGACTTCGATCGCACTCAAGATATTGCAGCGTACGCTGAAAACATTGACAATCGTTCTGATCAACTGCTGATAACAGAAAAAGGTGGGTGGTATCGATACCTTGTCTTCCCACTGGCTCAAATCACTGGTGACACAGAGGTTTCATTGGTCATCGTCAGGGCGCTCACGTTGACACTGATGTTGTCATCACAACGCCACTACTTCCGCAATCGTTTCAGTTGTGCGCTCTTCCTTGTAGTTCTACTGGTTAGCCCACCTCTTCTCGACAATCTGAATGAGTACCTGCGCCAGGGTACCGCGCTGGGTGTGCTCATGCTAGGAGTGAGCTTGTCTCCGGGGCTCTTGGTCCCTGCGGCCGTAGTGGCGATCTTGATTCATCCGGCAGCGGTCGTGCCAGTTGCGGCAATCGGATTGGCGTTCGTTGTTGATTCCGTGGGGATTAGCAAGATTTGGTACTCGAACCACTTTTTTCCGCTGTGCTTTGCAGCGATTGCATTCACCTGCGGGATATACGGCGTAAATCTTGTTTCATGGCTCGACATAGAAACGGCTAACAGGTTTATGAGCGGCTCGAGAGAAAATCTGTTTGGACTACTTTTTCTCGCTTTGTTGTCCGCCTACACCGGATTGCAGTACACCGCGAATCGGTCCAATGCCCATCTTCCCGTTTTTATAATGTTTGTGATCATTACTAGCAGTTACGCAGTTATCTCAGACTTCGGCCGAACCATGGCGCTCGTATTCCCCTTCCACTTAGCTGCGGCAATGACTTTGCCCGCGGCGAGTAACAGATATGCTGATTTTGCAGTGGTGCTTACCGCAGGTGTCGTCCCTTCGCTCCCAGCGTTGCTGGGGAGTTTCGTTGGGCAGTAACTAGGATGCGCTGAACAGGTACACCTTGGTGCGCTGCACAGGTTCCTGAGACACCCGTCTGGGACTCGAGGACACAATGCAAGACACCATAGAGAAGCCACGACACGAGACGCCATTGACGGCAAAGCGAGCGCGGAGCGCGAGTGCAGGCGACGAGGGCAACTGACCTCCCCCTCTGAAACCGTACCAAGCCGGATCTTGGTATCCGGCGAATTTCAGGAGGTCAGGCCATTCTAGGCAAGTGATTCAAGGCGGAGAGATCGTCAACAAGCTGAGGCAGGCGGACGTCGAGCTCGCCCGGGGGAACACGGTGGCCGCGGTGTGTAAGCTGCTGGGGATCACGGACGCCACGTACTTCCGCTGGCGCAAGGAGTACGGCGGGATGAAGGTCGACCAAGCGAAGCGCCTGAAGGCGCTCGAGCAGGAGAACGCGCGGCTGAAGCGGCTACTCGCGGACGCGGAGCTCGACAAGGCGAATCTCAAGGAGGCCGCCAAAGGAAACTTCTGAGCCCGGCGCGCCGCCGGGCTGCGGTCGAGGAAGTACGGCGCACGCTTCCCGAGGTGAACGAGCGACGGGCATATCGCGTGCTCGGGCAGCCGTGGGCGGCGCAGCGGTACACGGCGCGGGTGCGGGACGACGCGGAGCCACTGACGGGCCGGATCATCGAGCTGGCATCGGTGTACGACCGGTACGGGTCGCCGCGGATCACGGTAATGCTGCGCAACGAGGGCTGGAACGTGCACCACGAGCGGGTGGAGCGCATCTAGCGGCAGGCGAGCATGAAGTTGCCGAGGACACAGCCTCGCCGCGGCAGGCTGTGGCTGAATGTCGGCAGCTGCGTGAAGCTGCGGCCGGAGAGGAGGGACCACGTGTGGGCGTACGACTTTGTCCTGGCCAAGACGCGCGAGGGGCTGCCGCTGCGGCTCCTGGTGGTGGTGGACGAGTGGACGCGCGAGTGCCTGTCGATCGACGTGGCGAGGCAGCTGGGCTCGGACGACGTGCTGGAGCGGCTCTCATGGCTGATGGCTACGCGCGGCGTGCCGGACCACGTGCGCAGCGACAACGGGAGCGAATTCACCGCGACGGCGGTGCGCGAGTGGCTCGGAAAGGTGGGTGTGAAGACGCTCTGCATCGAGCCTGGCAACCCGTGGGAGAACGGCTACGTGGAGAGCCTGAACGGCAAACTGCGCGACGAGCTCCTGAACGGCGAGATCTTCTACACGGTGGCGGAGGCGCGGGTGCTGATCGAGCGGTGGCGCGAGCACTACAACCGTGTGCGCCCGCACAGCGCGCTCGGGTACCGCCCGCCGGTACCGTCCAGCGCCACAAGGCGCTGGCGAACACCAAGCTGCAGGTCCTCGCAAACGATGCCCATGGACATGTCTCTCCGACGAGCAGATCCTCGCGGAGATCCGCGCAGTACTCGCATCCACACCCTTCGTCGGCGAAGGCCACCGCAAGGTCTGGACGCGGCTCCGCCAAGAGCGCGGCATCCGCACCTCGATGCGCCGGGTCCTCAGGATCATGCTCGAGCACGGCATCGTCGCCTGCGACCGTCCGACCGGCGTGCGCGGGCCAGCGACGCACGACCTCACGATCACGACTCCCGACGAGATGTGGGCCATCGACGCGACCGGCTGCTTCACCGATGAGGGAAACGCCGCACTCTTCGTGGTCGTCGACCACTGCACAGGCGAGTGCCTGCGCAAGGCGATCCACTTCACGAAGGGGCGGCACGAGGACAAGATCGCGGAGGCCACGAAGCTCCGCCACGATCACGACAGCCAGTTCATCTCTCACGCCTTCTAGGACGAGCTCAAGACCCTAGGCATCGAGTAGAACCCGTCCTTCGTTCGCTAGCCCGAAGGCAATGGATGCGTCGAGCGACTCATCCGGACCCTGAAGGAACAGCTGTTCTGGCTGCACTGATTCCGGACCGTCGAGGAGCTCGACCAGGCGCTCCGCGACTTTGCCCACCGCTTCAACAACCACTGGAGCATCTGGCGGATCGGCTACCGGCCCCCCGCAGCGCACCGACGCATCCCCCTCCGGGAGGCCGGTGAGTACCAACTTCCACCTGGCTCAGAAACTGGATGCGATACAGCGGTCCTCGAGTGGAAGGAGGCCTAGTACCAGCGAATGAGGATCCACGGCGCACTCAGCCACGTCAGCCCCGAGGCATTCGAGGCGGCCGAGAGAGCCGGATAGGATCGAGAGCGGCTTCCACGGATCTTATGGAAGTCCAGTCCGACCTTACGAACGCAAAGCACCCTTCCGAGACGCCGCCCTATGCCGGCCCGCGTACCCTGCGATGACCGACAGGTAGATCGTGTGGCAGATGTCAGCAATCGCCCGAAAGGAGTGTTTCGCGGCGACCCAGTCATATGCGCCGCTAGATAGCCGATCTCTCAGTTCCGCATCGGTGACGAGCCGATCCAATTGCTGGCTCAAAACCACGTCATTGTCGAAAAGCAGCCCGGATAGTTCGGGAGTAATCAACTCGCGATTGGCGGGAATGTCGGTCCCGATTACTGCCATGGATGCCGCCATTGCCTCAAGGAGGCTGTTTGACATTCCCTCTGAAGTCGACGGCAGGACGAAGATGTGAGCACGCCGCAAGTGATCAAGCACGGCTCCGGACGGCATCTCCCCGGCAAAGTCAACGCGGCTCTGAATGTCCAGCTGGCCGGCCAACTCCTGCAACCGTGGCAACTCTGGACCGTCGCCGATGACCATGAGCCTGGCGGTAGTCCGAGCACGAGTCGTACGAGCGAAGGCACGCAACAGCAGGTGGACCTGCTTTCGCGCGATCAGCCTGCCGGTGTAGACAACTGTGAGAGGGAGCGCGGCATCTCGAATGGGACGCGGGCGAACCACGACTCCATTCGGTAGGTAACAGGTTTGCTGAGTCGGTACACCGAGTGCGTGGAGCTCAGCAAGCGTATCGGCCGAAACAAACAAGAACCTGACCCCAGATGCCCGAATCAGCCTGAAGGCGAAGCGCCTTGCTGCTGAGCTTTGCCATGCACGAATCTGTGAATCTGGTCCACTCCGTGTGACTTTGAGTAGCACCGGGCGTCTAACGAAGATGCCGACCAGCGCACAAATCAAGGCAGCCCCCGAGAAGGTATGGCAATGGATGATGCGATACTGACTGCGTCTCCATAGAAGACAGACTGCCAGCGCGACATGAAACCCTAGTTTGAACCCCCCCGTAGACAAGCGCCTCACTTGATAACCATCTCTGCAATCCTTCCTCGGTCCCACACCGGTATAGCGCGTCACGACCGTCACATCACAGCCACGCGATACCAACTCAGGCGCAAGTCCCTCAAGTTGCCGCTCCGCGCCACCAACGACAGGCGCGAACGACGGGATGACCATCAGGACCTTCATTGGGTGCTGACACGGTCCCGGCGAAGAAGGCGGGCAAACATCTTCCAAACCAAGTACCTCAATCCGTAGTGTAGGTGACGCCGAAACAGAGATAGGGGGACGCCAGGTTTCCGCAGCGTGGTGACGGGTGTCCCGGAATCAGAACCCAGCTTTCGGGCGGTGTACTCAACGACATAGGACGTCGCCTCGTGGGTTGTCAAACTCGACACCACAAAGTCAGGGAATCCACAAGCCCGCCATCCCCGATAGGCGGACAGGGACGATTTCACAACTGCCACACGCCGCTCAACAATAAGGCCTGCATTTGTAAACGCCCGATTGATCGCAGAAAAATCGCCAACCAGAAAGATCCGATGTCCGTGCAAGTGCACAGGGAAGTTGATCACCGCGCACCCACCGACCCTTAACACGCGACGGATCTCCAACAAGGCGCGCTGAAAGCCAACACCGTACTCGTACCAATGCTCTATGGACTGATTCGACAGCACAACATCAAACGTGGAGTTTGGCCACGGTATGTCCTCGACTGACGCTTTCCGGGTAGCAAGAGACGGCCGACCCTTGCGATCATACTCGATGACATCGATACCTTCCCAAGTTGATGGCGCCGAAAGCTTCTGCTGCACCAACGAGTGAGCACCACATCCAATCTCGAGCACAGTCGTAGGTGTGTCGCGATTCGCGAGATCGGCAAGCAGATGCAGATTGAGCAACTCAACGGCGTTTGCCATAAAGGAAAAATCAGTCCTCTCAACAAACCGTGATTGTTTGTCTAGGCCAGGATCTCGTGTCGCCAATGAGCTAACTGCATGGAACTGAGATTAGCTTCCCCCACTCATGAAGTGCGCACTGCAAGATTCTTGGACGGTGCAAGATCGACCGCGGGAAATCAGGCACCACGCACCGGCACCTCCGCCACAAGTACCTCTTCAGCCTGCCTGAACTTCGCAACGAGCTCCTCGGGACGGTGGAGCTACCCGCTCGGCGAGTACTGCTTCAATAACAACTGTCAGCCAAGGTAGTCAACCATGTCTCGCTAGGGGGATAGATCCAACGAACTCACCACTCAATCCGAGAGCAATCCAGTGAGCAAGTGGGCTTACACAAGTTGCTCAAATGCAGATAGAACGACTTCGTCATGTGCAATGCGGTTGATTCGCCGCCAGCACATTTCTTGTGCCGAGGACAGAGCGCACGGACTAACAGACATCCCAGAAATGGCCCGCGCAAGGTCAGCCACATCGCCGTCACGGAAGTCAAAAGTCTCGCCCGGTGGCAGATAGGCTCGGGTTCCACTTTGTCGAGCCACAATCGCAGCGCAGCCACACCATACTGCCTCAAGAGGCGACACCGCTGCAGGCTCCGTCACTGACGGGAGGACAAACAGGTCGTGATTCCGGTAAACATCCATCATCGCGGGATAGGGCACATTGTTTTGAAACGTCAACCTGGCCCCCACGCCGCACTCGGTAGCAAGAATACGGAGGCGGTTGCAATACTCCCGATCGCGATCATCCGCCTCCTCACCGCAGAAGGTCAGTTGGAATTCGATGCGGCCTGCGAGACGGGCGAGCGCATGAAGAAGATCTGCGTGCCGCTTGCGTTCACGGTACTTGGCAACCATCAAGATGCGAGGCGGCCACTGCAAGACGCGCGGAGGTACGTCTGTTTGCGATTCGAGTGAATACGGACAACCGAACGGAATCTGAAGCGCGGCCCCCATCGTGTCACGGCGGCTATCGTCGATTTTCGGAGTGAAGCTTCGGATTCCGACACTCCGGCATAAGGCACGCCGGAGCCATGTCGATGAGAGTGGCGGGACAGAAGCCTCTTGGTCATAGACAACGAGTCTGCGACCCTGGATTAGCGCGATGAGTGCCATCATGCGCATGAACCAACGGGTCAATCCCCGCACGATAACTACATCGGGATTTTCGGCGTTGACATGTCGGTACAGCGTCGAAAAGGCGGGGAACAAATATCGCTCGGCTCCGAAGCGCCTCCCTAGCCAGTCGGACAGGCGACTGGCTCGATGCCACACGGGTGTCAGTTCTGCATAGCTCTCTGTTGGGCCGACTGTCATGCACTGCATCGATACTTTGTGTCCGGCGTGCTGGAGACTCCGCACCCACGGTGCGGCATTGGTGTGATAGCGAGGCAAGCAGAACAGGAACTTCGCCATGACGATCAGTCCGCTTTCTCTTTGTATGTGGCAGTCAGTCTGACAATCTGACCACGCGCGATGAGCGTCAACGAAATGTACGAGCATATCGAACCAAACAACACAGCCAAGCCGCCGCCGACCTGCCCGAGTGTGTGGGACAGGATCAAAGCCGCTATCACTGTCGCCACCGTGATCGTCAGGTTGGCTTTCAAGAGCGGCACCTGTCCGACGGTTCCCAAAATGAATGGGTTAAAGTGAAAGCCGGACCACATCAAGGCCTCGGCAGCTACAAGCAGAGTCAGCGCGCTCGCGGCATCTACGAACTCAGGCCCGGCCACTAAGACCATCAGCGATCTGCTCCCCAAAACCCCAGCGACGATCACAATGAGGGCACATCCACCGGCTAAGAGCGTGATCCGCCCCATCATCTGACGAACTTCCGCCGATCCCTCGCGCCTGACAAAGTGCAGAATCTCCGGAAAAAATACCTGGCTGACGGGCACAATGCAGCGGGCCAACACACCGGCACATCGAGATGCAGCTGCAAAGAGTCCTACGGCTGTGGTGCCAGAGACTCCCGACATCACAAAGAGCACCAACTGATAGCGAGACGTTGTCAGCGTCGAGAGCACGCTGTTGCCTGCTGCCACTCCTATGAAGATTCTGAGGAACCGACGAGTCGAATGCTCTCGCAACGGGTTTGCAATCCGGACACTTTTCTGGCGTAGGACAATGAGCATCGCGAGAAACACAGGGAGACTCGCAAGGAAGTTCGTTGAACCAAGTACAACCAGATACATCTCAAAGGATGCCTGGTAATACCAGAGCAGCATCGCGGCACCCAACTGCAGGACACTATTGAAGACCTGACTGTAAGCCAGGAGATCAAATCGACCTGTCAATCGGAAGTAACCCTTTGGCGTACCAGAGAGTCCCGTGAGCAAACTCAACCAATACGGTACAAGAGCCCATCCAAAAATCCAATCGAAACCCAGTGATATCGAGAGGCACAGGATCGACACACCAGCGATGAACGCGGCTAAAACAGATGCTAAGACATCCAAAGCAAGACCACACCCAAGAACCAAACCAAGTCGGTGGGAAGACCGAATCCCAAACCGTACGATCGGTTGCCAGTTGTCAAAGGTCGTCAATCCGCCGACAAAGGAGACAGCTGCCTGTACCAACGCCAACTGCCCCAAGTCATCTATGCCCAGAGCCCGCGCGTTGAACCCGAATGCCACCATCGAGCACAACAGCGTGAAGGCGGTGGCCGAACCGACGAAGGCAGATGCCTTAGCAACATTTCCCAGCATCAATGCGCTCGACAATTCTCGCTGGCGTCAACCCCTGCGCCACCGTGAGCAGCATAGATTCGGTCATAGAGGCTGAACAGCGCATGCCTGCTGTGATCTAAGTAGTCGAGTGCAAATGCACGATCCTCGGTACTGCGAGGTAAGACATGCGATCGCTCAATAAACTCCGTGATTCGACTCCAGTCCTCGAGATTGACTGCAGTGACGCGAGCAGCAATCATCGAAGGCAAGACGAGTTTCGCATTGACGAGCACACGCATGCCTTGTGAGAGTCCCTCCAACACGGCCTTAGGGACACCTTCAGCGTGGCTTGGGATCATCAAGACATTGCTGCTACCCATCATCCGAATGACCTCGTTGAAGGGTTGCCGACCCATGTACTGAACGGTCAACCCCCGATCGTTGAGCCGACGGAGCCGACTCCGGTCTAACAGGGATAATTCCTCCACAGATACACCGACCACTGCAATCCGAAGCTGAGTCGTCGCAGGAACCGCCTCTGCGAGCGCAATCGGGTAGGTGGGGTTCTTTACGGGCGCGTTACGCAGTACGAACAGAACATCGTGGGTCAGCTTTGAGCTAGTCGTTGGCGGTGCCGGAAGATAGATGTTGGGGATCTCGTCCACCTTCACCGTGGGCGTCGAACACGAAAAACCCACGCCATACGCGGCAACTGCAGCGCGAGTCACCCGCCGTGCCCAGCTGTACGACAGGAACCGCCTGTCGGTCCCATGGAAGATCAGCCAGAACGGCTTCCGCATCAGCCACAGCGGGATACCAAACAAGAAACTATGCACAAAGAAAACACCGCGGCCCTCGAAGGGCAACACCAGAAACAACCAGAGAAAGAATGCGAGTCGTATCGCGCGAATAGGGACCACGCGCTTGATTGACTCGTGGTCAAGGGGGAACAGCCGAACTCGAGCGTAGTGTCCCGTGTAGGCACCAGGCGCGGGCAGTGCCCACACTTCATCACCGTAATGCTTGGCCAACTCCATTGCTTGCAGACCTGCGTTCTCAGCGCATGCACGGGGAACGGCAGTAATGCGGATCGCTCGTGAAGGAGTGGGCGGTGGACCTCTCACCGGGTTGTCTCCGATGGTCGTGCCACCACGATGAAGCATTGGCAAAACCTGCCATTCAATCCGAGGGTAGCCAGTGTTCGCTCGATGGGTCCTACACAGCGGTTGAGAAGTCTCGAGAACAACCGACCGGGTCGCGGTAGCAGGCCGTACCAAATGACCTCTTCGATCTCAAATCCCGCCGCTGTAAGCGTCTGTTCAAACTGATCGCGCGATAGGGTCTTGTGCTTTACCGTGCCAAACAGTCGCGCATAGAGCTCGTAGATCAGCCCCGTGAATGAGTATCTGTTCATATGGATGTTGCAGACGAGGCGACCATCGGCAGCAAGATGAGCACGGATTGTGCGCAGTGCCTCCAGACGTAACTCCTCCTCAGCGTTGAGAAAGAACCGGAAGGCCGTGATCACCCCGAAGTGTTCGTCCAGTGCCTCGTTGGTGAGATCTTGACGAAGAAAGGTAACACCACTCTGCATTCGCGCCTGTTCCAGCATTGCTTCCGAGACATCTACCCCCACGACGCGATCAAAATAGGCACTAGCGATCATCGTGATACGACCGGTACCGCACGCAAAGTCCAACAGCGATCTGTGGGATTGACTCAGTTCTCGGAAGATCCGCTCAAGCACGGGTGCTTCAATCGCACGATGCAGCGCAGCGTAGTACCCCACGGCATAGTTCGCGTCGTAGCGCAGCCCATACCCAGACGCGGAGTGACTCAAACGGTACGGAGTTCGATCAGACATATTCAGGTTCGGGCTTCTGCTTCATGGTAATGCTGCAGAGCCACACTACCGCCGAATGGCACATTCAAGCCCAGCATAACTGTTGCATGCGTTCGCAGCGACACTGAGTCGGACTGGTCGCGACCATTTCGGCAGTAGTGCACCGCAGTGTGTCATGCCGCAGAGGCAACGCCAGGAACCCCGACTGCCTCGACGGTCAGCGCAGATCTCATCCGGACACTTTGGACGGGGCTTCAGGTTTGATGCGCCACGCCCCGGTCGCCCCATGGCCCACGAGGACTTGCGCGGCCAAAGTGCAGCTGAGCCAATCGGTCCCTTCGTCCCCGAAGCACTTTGGACCGTCATCGTGGCGCAGCTTCTCGCAATGACCCGCTCAGAGACGCTTAGCCACTTGATGTCAGCTTCCCGAGAACATCGAGCTTCCGATGCAGTGGGAAATTGCCACGGAAACGGTTGTACAAAATCGTCTGGTGAATAATGCTAGCCCGTCCGTATCGTCGGCGATACTGCGCGTCCGAGGCCGCATACGCAAAGGAGTGCGCCATTCCCAAATCAATCTCGGATCCCACACTCTGATATGAATCGATGAATTGACGCTGTAGCCGATTGACTCGATCTACAGAAGGGCGTTTCAGCTGGTTTGGGATTGAAACCTGCCCCTCTAAGCACGCGAGCATCTTTCCAATATCCACATAGATGGGGCCCTTCGTCCAATCGTAAAATGTCGATCCGCCATTTGCACACGGATCAATAACGACGACCTGCTGAGGAGCATCCACTGTAATGAATACATTTGCAAAACTGTAGTCACCGTGAAGTACGGCACTGGGCTCCACGGTCGTCGCAGGCAGTGGAGCGCCAAACCGTCTGAACGCGCTTTCGAAATCCGGCCGAGCCTTCCAGTGAAGAGTATTCGCCGTTGGCAATTCTCTGTGCAGTAGCGCAAGCACCTCTCCTGCCCGACGCACGGCATGGTCAACCAAAGCCGAGTGAGCCGACAGATAGAGGTCACGAATCGAAACTAGCCCGTGGATTCGTTCAAGTACGAGCCAGTTAGACCGGACATCGAGAACCCGTGGCGCAAGGAAGCCGTACATCGCTCCGACCCGGTGCACCTCGGTGTACTTTCGGGCAGTACAGACAGGGTCATCGACATACTTTTCGACGACTCCCTCTAAGATGCGAACCTGAGGGTTTGGCCATGCCATATTGCTCTTGAGGATATGGTTAATGGCCGCGTATGAAGACTCTAGCTCCAGCCTTTAGCCTAGATACCCACCTTCCATCTACATGATTAGATTGATTCACTCACAGGCTCGGCGAATCCTCCTAGCGCTAAAAACCGCATCGACACGATTCAGATGCCCATAGACCAGTATGAGGCGCTGCAGTTCAGATCGGGAACGCTCGAGTATGTCCATCCACGATTGAAGATCGTCTCGACATTGGTTTGGCTCGTGCCGTGGATAGATCGATTGGCACATGATCGCGCGATTCCCCGAGAACAGGTGACGGTGCTCGATGCCGGCGCGCGCGATGGGTGAACCGTCACCATGCTTGAGCAGTTGGGATTTCCGCTCGCCACTGGCGTCGAATTGGTTGGCGCGCTGGTCGACCACGCCCGCTCGCACGGTCGAAAGGTCATCAAGGGTGACATCCAGAATCTTGAACTACCGAATGGTCACTTTGATGTTGTATTCTGCCGCCACACTCTAGAACACACCATGAATCCGGCGAAGGCACTTTCGGAGTTGATTCGAGTGTGTGTCCCGGGTGGCCTCATCTTGGTCACCCTGCCGATCGAGCGGAGTGCACGAGGGAAACATACTACTGCGATTCCAAATCTCCGTTTGCTCAAACGACTTGCGCGAGGGCAACCTGTGTCTGTGCTCTTCTGTATGAGGTCGGTGTCTACGGGTGTCATTCGGCCCGATGGCGATGAAGCGTTGTTGCTCCTACGAAAGTGCTCGATGCAATCTTGACTCACGCAGCAAGATCGGTCCACGTGCTCTGAGTAGGGCGTGTTGGGACGCCCTATTGTTTGGCTCGGGTCACCTCCGGAGTATCGCTGATGATCAGATTGATACGAGTCACGCCCCTTGTGTCCACTTGAAACTTAGGCATCGACCCGCAAGCCCGTCGTAGACGCAAACTCAGCGATCAAGGTAATGCACAGATACATCCCTTCTGGGATGCTTACTCGAAGGACGCCTACAAAATCGGCTAGCCGCCGTTTCAGGTGCAGTCATCAATCGTGATGAGGAGGTCACGCGCGATGCTCATTGCGCAGTAGCGCTGCTCGGCATACTGCCGACACAAGCTGAGAATCTGCGGGTCGCTGGCGCGACCCAAGACATCCACAATGGCATCTGCCAGCGCATGAGCATTCCGCACCGGGACAATACGCCCATGGACTCCGTCGACGATGGCGTCGCGGCAGCCTGGTGCATCCGTCGTAACGACGGGCCGCCCCATGGCGAGCGCTTCTTGGATCGACCTGGGACGACCTTCCGCGTACGAGGGAAGCACAAGGAGGGTCGAGTCAGCTATGAGTGTCCTCACATCATCGACATGGCCTACATAGCGAACTCCCGATGCCCGGCACTGCCGATCAAGCCAAGCACGAGAGAACCCCCGTGTACTTGACTCAAAGAAGCCTGCGAGAAGAAACTCGATCGATGGATCCGTCGCACGGATGGATCGGGCCGCTTCGAGGTATTCGGCAACGCCCTTCTCTGGGACAATCCGAGCGATCATGAGCACTTGCTTTCGTCCCGTCAGCTGCGCACTCTCATAGTGCGCCAGATCGACACCTGAACCTTCCGTCGTGACTGGAGGACGATGCAACACTGAGCCAAAGCTTGCCTGAAGCGCGCGTGTGTCATCCTGATTCTGAGTCACAACGTGAGTCGAGCACCGGATGGCACGCTGCAACAACGG
>Ga0194130_10003883_pt1 | contig 19577 bp, 12 predicted proteins | sample TA2KigsurfametaG_FD_160084 | JGI IMG/M metagenome (GOLD analysis project Ga0194130, IMG submission 160084) | Freshwater microbial communities from Lake Tanganyika, Tanzania - TA2015050 Kigoma 12 surface | ecosystem: Environmental > Aquatic > Freshwater > Lake | place: Tanzania: Lake Tanganyika... | reverse complement strand
GCGTCGTGGCCGAGAGGCCGCTGGCCACGGTCATGCCGCCGCTCGTGACGTCGACCAGTCCGGTGCCGGAGAGGTTGAGGCCTCCGACCCCAGTGACCAGGTAGGGAGCGACCTGGGCCGTACCGCCGGCGACGACCGCGAGAGTGCTCGAGGCCAGGGCTGCGGCGTCGGAGAGCCGGAGCACGCCCCCCTGGACCGTCGTCGAGCCCGAGAGGGTGTTGGCCTTATCCAGCACGAGCGTGCCGGCGCCGGTCTTCACCACCGGCGTCGAGCCGGTCAGCGTCGGGTAGCCGGCCTGGGTCTGCGTCTGGGTGCCGCTGGGCACGCTGATCGTGATCACGCTCGGGGCCGCCGACGTGAACACCAGGTTCAGGTCGTTGCCGCTCTGCGCCAGGCTGAACGTGCCCCCGCCGAGCGAGTTGGCGAAACCGCCGGTCCCGTTGGTGGCCGACGTGTTGATCAGGAACTTGTCGGCCGCGAAGCCCGAGATGCCCCCCGCCGCCGTGGCGATCTTCCAGGAGTAGCTTTGGCCGGCGTTGAAGTTCAGGGCACTGCCGCTGACGTCCGGACCGGTGCCCGACAGGGTCCAGAGGTTGAGGTTGAACGGGCTGGCCGACGTCGACGCGATCGTCAACGTCCCGCCGACATCGAGCAAATCCCAGGCGTCGGCGGCACCCGACGTGCCCGTCGCCGAGAACATCTGCCAGGAGTAGTTGCCTCCGGAACCGAACGACACGTTGTCAGTCACGGTGAGCGTGCCCGGGCTGGCTCCCGGCGAGACCGTGGCCCCGCCGGCGACGATCACGGCCCCCACGATGCTGCCGCCGCCGGCGAGCGTCTGCGTGGCCGGCACGGCGTAGGCACCTCCGGCGACGTCCGCCACGAAGAAGGAAGCGCCGGCCGCCACGGTCACCGACGGCGAGGAGGCGATCGAGCCCGTTTCGCCCAGCGAGAGCGTGCCGGCATCGACCCGGGTCGCCCCCGTGTAGGGCTGCGCCGTCCCCAGGGTCAGCGTGCCCGCCCCCGCCTGCACGAGCCCGCCGCTCCCGACGACCGCCCTGGTCAGGGTGACGTCGTCCGACCGCTTGAAGGCCAGCGTCGCGTTGTTCACGACCGGACCGGAGCCGAGATTTCCGGTCGTGCCGCCGTTGCCGATCTGGAGCAGGCCGCTCGAGATCGTCGTCGTGCCGGAGTAGGTGTTGGTACCCGACAGAATCCAGGTTCCGGAACCCGCCTTGGTGAGGCTCACCGGTGAAACCAGGCCGGTGTTCGCGCCGCCCGAGGCGTTCACGTTGTCGATGATCACCGTCTGGATCTCGTTGGGGCCGGTGTTGGTGCCGTTGAGCGTCAGCATGCGGCCCGGGCTCGTCACCGCGGCGTCGTTCTGGTTGAAGAAGTCGTTGCCATAGAGCGGGTGCGTCATGTCGCGGCCGACCACGGTGAACACGAGCGGCCCGCTGCCGTTGGCTGTCACCCAGCCCGTGCCCGTGGCCACGGTGTTGGGTCCGCTGCCCACCTGCACGTAGCGGTTGGTGGTCTCGCCGGTTCCCGTGTACTGCAGAATGCCGTACAGCGCCCCCGTGCTGAGTCGCACGGGCAGGTTGCCCGCCCCGAGCGGGCTCGGTTGGCCGACGTTCTCCAGCCGGTCCACCGAGACGGTCGCCACGTTGATCTGCATCTGGCCCGTGAAGATGTTCTCACCGGTCAGCGTCAGCGTGCCTCCCGTCCCGCCCTTGCGAAGGGTTCGAGGGACGCCGTCCTCGGAAATGACGCCGCTGATCGTGAGGTGGTGGGCGAAGGAGCCGTAGGTTCTCGTGTAGATCTGGGTGAAGTCGGCGAACGTGAGCTGCAGGTCATTGGCGATCTCGTCGGTGATCGTCATCGCCGGGGAGGTGACCGCCGACATCGTCTCGATGTAGCCCTTGAGCGTGATCGCGCTGCCCGACAGCCGAAACCCCGCCGTCTTGCCGAGCAGGCCGTCGTTCGAGAACACGATTCCGTTGTTGGTGCCGATGACCTTGGCCATCACGCTCGAGACCGCGCCGTCGTTGATGCTGTTCGTGCCGCTGGTGCCCGAGAAGAACAGCATCGCATCGGTGCTTGGCGGAACGGGGGTTCCGGGCGGCCCGGCCCAGTTTGCCGAATCGGACCACAGGGCGGTGGTCCCGCCTCCGGTCCACGTGTTCTGGGCGTCAGCGGGACGCAGCCCCAACCCCAGGGCCACGCCCAGCCCGAGCACGATGCCCGCCCGTACCGCCGGACTCGTCAGCCGCGACATTGCTCCGCCTCCCTTGCCCACCACGATTCTTGTCCGCCACGACTCAAGAGCCACTGCGGCGCCGCACGGCGAGCAGGCCGGCCGTGAGCGCACTGGCCACCAGCCAGACCGCCGTCGTGGGCTCCGGAACGACCGTCAGCAGAAGTGAGTTGCCCACCATGTCGAACGTCGCGGTGTTGCCGCCGCCGAGATTCGTGTAGCTGAAGTCCGAGGAAGCGAACGACGTCGTCCCCGTCCACGACGCCAGCGTGAACGTGCCGAGCTGCGTGCTTCCGCCGAAGTCGAATCGGTAGCCGCTGCCGGTGCCGGTCTTGGTGAACGGCCCGGCGATGCTGATCGCATCGGACTGATTGGCGGCCCCGAGGTCGTAGATCCAGTCGGTCGCGGCCGAGGCGGCCGAACCGCTGTTCCAGAGGAAGCTCGACGCAGCGAATGACAGCGTGCCCAGTGCCCCGGCGTTGCCGGGCGAGAGGATGCCCGACACGGTGGTGGGGCCGGAGAGCGTGCCCGTTCCGGCGAGCGTCGCCCCTGCCGCGACCTGGTTGGTGAAGAAGGCCACTCCGGTGAGCCCATCGAGCACGAGGGTACCCGCGTTGACCTGCGTGCCCCCGGTGTAGGTGTTGGCGCCGGAGAGAATCCACCTGCCGGAGCCGGCCTTCGTGACGCCGACTCGGGCCGACCCGTCGAGATTGTCGACGATCACCGAGCTGACCGCGTTCGAGCCCGAGTTGGACCCCTGGAAGGTGAGGGTGCGGTTGATGCCTGCCGAGATGGTGTTGTGCCGCTGGTTGAACAGGTCGTTGCCGTACTCGGGGTGGCTCGGGCGACTCGCAGCCGTGAACACCAACGCACCCGAGCCGCTGTTGGTGATCGTGGAACCGCCCACACCACTGGGGCCCATGCCGACCTGGATGTAGCGGTTGGTCGTCTCTCCAGGGCCGTCATAGATCATCTCGCTGGTGTTTCCGGCCTGCCCGACCTCGATCGGCAGGTTGCCGGCCCCGAGTGGGGATGGATCGCCGATGTTGCCCCACTTCGGAAACTGCACCTGGCCGGCCCGCGGCGCGAATTTGCCGATGAACGTGTTGTTGGCCGTGAGGATCAGGCGGCCGTTGTCCACGACCTTCCTGAACTCGCTCGTCGCGCCACCGGAGACCGTCCCACTGATCTTGAGGAAATGACCATTGCCGCCGACGTTGACCGAGACCAAGGTGGAGCCAAGCGTGACGGGAAACGAAATTTCCTCGGTTCCGGCGGTGCCGTTCGCCGTGAAGATGCTTCCCGTGACGGTCACGGCCGTCGCCCCGCTGAGCACGAAACTGCCGCTCGTCGTCGTGTTCGTGAACCGGATCGCCCCGACGCTCGAGACGGCGCCGTCGTTCACGGTAAGCGTGTTCGTCGTACCTGAGAACACGAGCGTGGTCGCGGTCGATCCTGGTGGTGACGACCAGTTGCCGGCCGTGCTCCAGAGGCCATCGCCCCCCGCTCCGACCCATGTCTGCGCCTCGACGGATGGCGCCGTCACTCCGGCGATCAGGACCATGGCGACCGCAGTCGCCCAAAACCGACGCGTCACCCCAAACATGAGCATCCCCTCCTGAAAAGGCACCCGGACAGCGAACCAAACCGGACGGAATCAGAGATTAGTGAAGGAAGTTTATTATCGATGCGAGAAGACTGTCAAGGTCTCGGTCGCTGCCACCAGGGACGGCCGATCCCTCCGCGAGCCACGGCTACCCCACCGCCAGACGCACCCCATGCGTGATTTCGTGGATGATCGCGGAAATCGAGGCCTGCTCCTTCGTCGTGGTGGAGCGGGCGATCGTGCAGGACGCGAGCGAACCCGTGAGCGCCCGCCGCTTGACCCGGTCGAGGGCGTCGGCCAGCCGGCCCGGGTCGGCGGCGAACAACTCGCTGTGAACGAAGAGGTTCGTCGGATTGAACAGGTTCACCACGGCTGCGATCGCGATCGCGACGTGTTCGGTGACGACGGCCACGTCTTCGGCGAAGGCCGCCGGATCCGCGGACAGCGCGTCCTTGGCCTCGTCGAACCTGATCCCGCGACCGATCCGCCTGCCGATCATCCGCACGAGGGCCGCGTCGGTTGCCAGGGTCTCGAGGCAGCCGCGATTGCCGCAGCCGCACCGCATGCCGTTTGGGTCCACGGTGACGTGCCCGATCTCGCCGGCCATGCCGCTGTGCCCCGCGACGACCGCTCCCCCGGCGATCACGCCGAGGCCGAGGCCCGTGGTCATGTCCAGCACCGCGATGTCGTCGTGGCCACGGGCGGCGCCGTGGCTTCGCTCACTCAAACAGAGGGCCGTCGTGCCCTTGATCAGGCGACCTCGGAGCCCGAATCGCTGTCCGAGATCGATGGCGGGATTCCGCTGATCGAGAATCGGCAGGTTCGCGCAGCAGACGACCTCGTCGGTGCGGTGGTTGACCAGCGCGTTGACCACGACACCGATGCCCTGTGGCGCGCCCGGAGCCTCGCCGAGGGTCGCCCGGCCATGGTGCTCGAGCGCCTCGATGAGGCCGGCGTAGCTGTTCGGGGTCGGCATCCGTCGGGTGAGCGAATCCTCGATCTTGCCGTCGAGGCCGGCGACCACGACGGTGCACGTCTCCACGTCGATCAGGACGCCGAGCACGATGGCCGAGCGATGGGCCATCCGCACCAACTTGCCGGGCCTCCCCACCGCGGGACGCACGGGGTCGAGCTCCTCGAGCAGGCCTCGCGAGATCAGCGAGTCCACGGCCTTCGACACGGTGGGGGCCGTCATCCCGACGAGCCGCCGGAGCGTCGCCCGAGACTGCGGGCCATGCTGCTGCAGCGCCTCGATCAGCCGCCGCTCGTTGATGCGGCGCAGCAGTGTCGGTTCGATGCGGAGCTTGCTGCCAGGCATGGATGTCTCAGGGGCGTGCGCGGCCGTCGCGGCCATAGATCGGATGATCATCGGCGACCACCTGCGGAATCATTTCAGCGTACCATTCTTCGAAGGCCCGCTGCATGGCCGCCACCCGGCCTGGTTGGACCGGTGAGAGATCGTGCCGCTCTCCCGGATCGGTCTGCAGGTCATACAGACCGACGGGCCGGTCGCCCGCCATGACACACTTCCAGCGCCCCTCGCGCACGGCCGCGAGCCGCCGGGCCCGATTCGTATCCTGATCGGTGCGCCGCCAGTCGGCGTGGTCGTTGTAGATCCAGAACAGCCGCTCGTGTGGCACGCCTCGCGTCTCGCCGCGGAGGTACGGCAGCAGATCGACGCCGTCGATCTCCACCGCCGGCGCGATCCCGGCTGCCGCCACCGTGGTCGCGAACACGTCCATGCAATGCACCGGCGACGGGAACCGCAGTCCCGCGGGTACCACGCCCGGCCAGCGGACGGCGAACGGCACGCGAATGCCTCCCTCGAGCACGTCGAACTTCTGGCCGCGGTAGGGCCCGTTCGACGTGCCGAGCACCGGCGGCTCGCCTCCGTTGTCGCTCAGGAAGAAGACGAGCGTGCGGCCGTCGAGGCCGGCGTCGCGAATGGCATCGACGACGCGACCGACCGCGGCATCGAGCCGGCTGATGATGGCCGCAGCCATGCGCCGCTTGCCGTCGAGGTGGGCGAAGCGGGCCAGATCAGCCTCCTCGGCCTCCTGCCTGAGATGGGCCGCCATGAAGCCGACGTGCAGGAAGAACGGCTCGGCGGCATGCTCGCGGATGAAGGCCGCCGCCTTCGCCGCCAGGATGTCGTCGACCCAGCCCGCGTGCACCGCGCGGGTCGTGCCGCTGAGCAGCGGGGGGTCGAGGTACTTCCCCGAAGCGCCGATCCAGCCGCAGAACTCCTCGAAGCCGCGGGCCATGGGCCCGTACGCGCCCTGGCCGAGGTGCCACTTGCCGAACAGGCCTGTGTGGTAGCCGTGCTTTCGGAGCAGCTCCGGCAGCAGCACCTCCCGGAGGTCCAGGGCCGCGGTGGGGCCATCGAGCGGCCGGTTGTCCTCGATCCCGAACCGGCTCGGGTAGCGGCCGGTCAACAGGGCGGCTCGCGTCGGCGAGCAACTCGGCGTCACGTAGGCATCGGTGCAGACGGCCCCCTCGCGGGCCAGACGGTCGATGCACGGCGTGGGCACATCCGTGCCGCCGGAGAAGCCGACGTCGCCGACACCGAGGTCATCGACGAGCAAGACGACCACGTTGGGCGGCCCGCCGAGCAACGGGCCCGCGTTCCACGCGACCGTCAGCCACAAGACCGCCCGCAGCAGCATGCCGGACCGCTCAGCCCCGCCCGCGGGGACGACGCAGCCGCCGTCCGACGGTCGCCATGACGAGCAGGCCTGCCGCGCCGAGGCCCACGGCGGCAGGCTCCGGCACCGCAGACACCACGACCTGCAGGCTGCCCTGCTGGAAGTACGCCCACTTCCCGGCACCGAGGCTCGCGGCGTTTGCGACCCCCAGATTGGCCAGGCCCGCCGTGTTCACGGTGCCGGCCATCAGGGTGTACGTGCCCAGGTTCACGCTCGAGTCGAGCCCGACGATGTCGTCGACCCCGAAACTGCCCGGATCGGTGAACGACACGGATCCCGCAACCGTCAGCGGCGTGGAGGCGTTGAACAGAAACCTCGAGCCCGAATCGAAGGTGATCGCGCCTCCGAGGCTGCCGATGCCGCCGAGGATACCCCCGCTGGCAACGGTGGTGCCGCCGCTTCCGGCAGTCGTGCCGTTGACGAGCAGCGTGCCGGCCGTGATCGACGTCGGTCCGGTGTAGGTGTTGTTCGCATACAGGCTTACGGCGCCGGCCGCCGCGTCGGCACGATTCACGACCAGAGAACGAATCTTCGTGGCATCGGACGGCTGATCCTGCACGATGGCGTAGATGTCAAAGGTCCCGGTGCCGGTGCCGGAGAAGGTAAGCGCATGGGTGCCGGCGACCGAGTCGGCCCCCGGGCGGATGAACACTCCCGTCGTCCAGTTCGACTGGCCCATCTGCAGGAAACTCGCGCTGGTGTTGGTCAAAGTCTGAGCGTCATTCACCTCGAAGGCGAACGTGCCCGCGGGCGTCGTCGGCGCAAAGGCATTGCTCACGTAGACGCCCAGGCTCACATTGCCCGTCGCTCCGGAGGTGGAACTCAGCGTGATGCCGGACGTCGCGATGCGCAGCGTATGGTTGTTCGGATTCGCGTTCACTCCATTGCCGGAACGGAAATACTTGGCCGTCGTGTTGGTGAACAGGATTCCGGCGGCAGATCCGGACACGTTGCCCCTCAAGGTGTCGCTGCGGAACGCCATCGCCGCGGTGAACGTGTTGACGCCGACCAGGACCTCCGTCCCCGCCGATGGCACCGGCCCCGCACCGAGGTTCCACGTTCCCACGTTCCCCCAGTTGCTGAATGAACTCGCGCCATTGGTCCACGACGTCGGCGACTGGGCCGTCGCCGAACTGGCGGCGATGGAGAGCATCAAAGCCGCGACCACGCGGGTGCGAATCAGAACCTTCATGACATGCACCTCCATCTCCCGAGGAAAAGGACCTGCCTGCGGCGACACCCTGGAAGATCCCCCACGACTTCGCAACGAGTGTTACCTTAATGGCTCTTCCGAACTGTCAACGGGGCGAACCATGAAAAGTGACGAATCGGGCATGGGCGGGGACGAATCGGCGCAGGCTGGGACGAATCGGGCAGATTCAGGGACGAATCAGCGCGGCGGTTTTCGTCGAGAGCCCTGCGGCGACTCCCGGCGCGTGGCCCGGCGAAGGTTCATCGCGGCCACCGGAACGGTCGTGCTCGCGGCGCCGGCCCGCCGCGCAGCGGCGGCGCCGAGCCCGGATCGCATCCGCGTCGGCGCCATCGGCGTCGGCGGCCGCGGCCGGCTGCTCCTCGATCAACTTCCCGACGACGCCCAGCTCGTCGCGCTGGCCGACTGCAACCTGCCGCGCGCGGAGGCCTACGCCAAGGACCATGCCGCGAAGCACGGCACCACGCTCGACGTCGTGCAGGATCACCGCCGGCTGCTCGACCGCCAGGACATCGACGCCGTGATCGTCGCCACCGGCGAGTTTCAGCGGGTGCTCCCCTGCATCCACGCCTGCCAGGCGGGCAAGGACATCTACGCCGAGAAGCCGCTCACGCTCACGGTGCAGGAAGGCCGCGCCCTGGTCGGCGCCGTCCGGCGCCACGGCCGCGTGCTCCAGGTGGGCACGCAGCAGCGGTCGATGGCGATCAACCGGCTGGCCTGCGAGTTCGTCCGCTCCGGCGGCCTGGGCACGATCCGGGAGGTGCGTGCCGTGAACTACCATGGTTCCGCCGCCGAGCCGGTGCCGCCGCCGGCCGCGGAGGCCGTGCCCGCCGGCCTCGACTGGAACACCTGGCTCAACCAGGCGGCCGATCGCCCGTTCAGCCCGGTCTGGATGGCCTGGATGCAGTGGCGGGATTTCGCGGGTGGTGAGATGACCAACTGGGGGGCGCACGGCATCGACCAGGTGCAGTGGGCCCTCGGCATGGACGACACCGGGCCGGTGGCGATCGTGCCCCACGGCGCCGCGCCGAATGCGGCGGTCGAGATGCGCTACGCCTCCGGCGTGCCGCTCACCTTCGTGCTCGACAAGGGGCCGATGGGGGGAGCGGTGTTCATCGGCGACCGCGGCAAGCTCGAGATCAACCGCAACAAGGTCGTCTCGAACCCGCCCGAGATCGCCGCGGCGATCCTCGCGAGCGTCGACGTGGCGGAGGAGGAACGGGCCTGGAGCGACGAGACCGCCCTCTGGCAGGCCCGGCAGCACCTGCAGAACTGGCTCGACTGCATCCGCACCCGGGAGCGGCCCGTGGCCGACGTCGAGACCGGCCATCGCTCGATCACGGTCTGCCACCTCGCGGGCGTCGCCCGCAGGCTGGGCCGACCGCTCGAGTGGGATCCCGTGGCCGAGCGGTTCGTCTCCGACCCCGAGGCCGACGCCCTGCTCGCGCGGCCCCGCCGCGCCGGCTTCGAACTTCCCGAGGTCTGACGAGGTGCGCCGCTGAACCGCCCGCTTCCGCTACGATTCGGCTCGACCCCGGGGGATCGTTCCATGACGTCCACGAGCGCCTGCTCACCCCTGCCCCGGTTCGTGCGGCGACTCTGCGCGGTCCTCGCCTGGGCCGCGACCTGGCCGGGCGGCAGCGTTGCGGTCGCCGATCCGGCCCCGCCGCGACCCAACATCGTGGTGATCCTCGTCGACGACATGGGCTTTTCCGACCTCGGCTGCTACGGCGGCGAGATCCCCACGCCGCACCTCGACGCCCTCGCCGCCGGCGGGCTGCGGTTCTCGCAGTGCTACAACACCGCGCGGTGCTGCCCCACGCGGGCGAGCCTGCTCACCGGCCTCTACTCGCACCGGGCCGGCATCGGCCACATGATCGAGGACCTGCACCTTCCCGGCTATCGCGGCCGGCTCAACGACGACTGCCCGACGGTCGCCGAGGCCCTCCGCGACGCGGGCTACTTCACGGCCATCGCCGGCAAGTGGCACGTGGGGCAGGAGCATGGCGTCACCCCCGTCAACCGCGGCTTTCTCCGCAGCCTCAATCCCGCCGCCGGCGGCTTCTATTTCGCGGGCTCACCGCGCTACGACCTCTCGCTCGACGGCGCGGCGATTCCCGCCGACGATCCGCGGCTGCCGGCCGACTGGTACACGACCGACCTCTGGACGACCTTCGGCCTGAAGTTCATCGACGAGGCCCGGGCCACGGGCAAGCCGTTCTTCCTCTACCTGCCCCACAATGCGCCGCACTTCCCCCTTCAGGCACGGGCGCAGGAGATCAGGGCGTTCCGCGGCCGCTACCGGGAGGGCTGGGACACGCTCGCCCGCCGCCGCCTCGGGCGGCAGCGCGACCTCGGGCTCGTCGACCGCGGGTGGACGCCTGCCGCGCGGCCCGACGCCGTGGCGGCCTGGGATTCGCTGCCGCCGGAGGAGCAGGAGCGATTCGATCACCTGATGGCCGTGTACGCGACGACGGTGCACCTCATGGACCGCGCCATCGGCGACCTCGTCGCCGGCCTCCGCGATCGCGGCCTGCTCGACGACACCCTGATCCTGTTCCTGAGCGACAACGGCGGCAACGCCGAGAGCGGCCCCGCCGGCCGCACCGTGGGCGACCCCACCACGCCCGACTCGAGCTGGTTCTGCGGTGAGAGCTGGGCCTATCTGCAGAACGTCCCGTTCCGCAAGTCGAAGCACTTCGTGCACGAGGGGGGCATCGCCACGCCGCTGATCGCGCACTGGCCCAGGGGCATCGCCGCCCGCGGCGAGTGGCGATCGCAGCCCGCCCACGTGATCGACGTCATGCCCACCTGCCTCGACGTTGCCGGAGCCAGCCCCCCTGCCACCCGCGCGGGCCAGCCGGCGCCGCCGCTGGCCGGCACGAGCCTGGTCCCCGCCTTCCACGGCAGGTCCCTCGATCGCGACACGCTGTTCTGGGAGCACGAGGGCAACGCGGCGGTGCGGGCCGGTGATCTCAAGCTCGTCCGCACCGGCCGCGACGGCAGCTGGGAACTCTACGATCTCGCCGCCGACCGCACCGAGCAGCACGACCTCGCCGCCGCACGGCCTGCCGACGTGGCGGCGCTGGCCGCGACGTGGAAGGCTTGGGCCGACAGGGTGCGCGCCGAGCCCGCGCCGGACCCTACGACGAAGCCCGACCCCAAGAAGAAATAGCCTCCGCCCCATGCACCTCGGGCCGCTCGACTGGTCGATCATCGCCACCACGTTCGCCGTCTACCTGGCGGTGGGCCTGTGGGCGGGCCGCACCGCCGGCAGCGGCTTCGAGGCCTTCTTCCTGGGCAACCGCGGCCAGCCCTGGTGGCTCCTCGGCACGTCGATGGTGGCCACCACGTTCGCCACCGACACGCCAAACCTGGTGGCGGGCATCGTCCGCGAGTACGGCGTGTTCGGCAACTGGCTGTGGTGGGCCTTCCTGCTCTCGGGAACCGTGACCACCTTCTTCTTCGCGCGGCTCTGGCGGCGGAGCGGCGTGCTCACCGACGTCGAGTTCTACGAACTCCGCTACTCGGGCCGAGCCGCCGCCTGGCTCCGCGGCTTCCGGGCGGCCTACCTCGGCATCCTGTTCAACGTGCTGATCATGGCCAACGTCACGCTCGCGGCGATCAAGATCGGCGGGGTGCTGCTGGGCCTGTCGCCGCTGGTGTCGGTGGCGACGGCTGCCGGTATCACGCTGGCCTACTCGATGGCCGGCGGGCTGACGGGCGTGCTGCTCACCGACCTGGTGCAGTTCGCGGTGGCGATGGCCGGCTCCGTCGCCGCGGCGGCCTGGATCGTCGGCCTGCCCGACGTCGGCGGGCTGGCGGCGGTGGTGTCGCATCCGGCGGTCGCCCCGCGGCTGGCGCTGCTGCCCGATCCCGCGGCGGTGTCCTTCGACGCCCTGCTGACCGCCTTCCTGCTGCCGCTCGGCGTGCAGTGGTGGTCGGCCTACTACCCCGGCGCCGAGCCCGGGGGCGGCGGCTACGTGGTCCAACGGATTCTCGCGGCCAAGGACGAGCGGCACGCGGCCGGCGCGGCGCTGTTCTTCAACGTGATGCACTACGCGGTGCGGCCCTGGCCGTGGATCCTCGTCGGGCTGGCGTCGCTGGTGGTGTTTCCCAGCGTGGAGTCGCTGCGGCTGGCGCACCCCGATCTCGACCCGCAGTACGTGCACCACGACCTCGCCTACCCCGCGATGCTCGCCCGCCTGCCGCCCGGGCTGATGGGCCTCGTGGTCGCCTCCCTGATCGCGGCCTACATGAGCACGATCTCAACCCAGATGAACTGGGGATCGAGCATCGTCGTCAACGACCTCTACCGGCGGTTCGTCGATCCGGGGGCGAGCCCCGCCCGGCAGGTGCTCGTCGGCCGCGTGGCCACGGCCGCGCTGCTCGCGGCGGGGTGCGGGCTGGCCCTGGTGATGCGCGACGCGCTGAGCACCTTCCAGCTCGTGCTCCAGGTCGGCGCGGGCACCGGGCTGTTGTTCATGGTCCGCTGGTTCTGGTGGCGGATCAACGCGGCGGCGGAGATCGCCGCGATGGTGGTCTCGTTCGTGGTGGCCGCCGCCTTCTTCGCCTGGCAGCAGGTCGACCCCGCGGGCGCGCCGGCCGCGTGGCAGCAGATGCTCCTGGGCGTGGCAGCCACGACGATCGCCTGGCTCGCGGCCACGTTCCTCGGGTCCCCCACCGACCGGGCCACGCTCGAGTCGTTCGTCACGCGGGTCCGGCCCGGCGGACCCGGCTGGCGGGCGGTGACCGAGCGCATGCCGGCGGGGAACGCGGCCGTCGACGCGGGTGATCTCTGGGCCGCGGCGCTGGCCACGGTGGCCGCGACGGTCGCCACCTGGGGCGTGCTGTTCGCCATCGGCCTGCTGCTCTACGGACAGGTGGCGTGGGCCGTTGCCGCGGCCATCGCCTCGGCCGCGGGCTGGCTCGCGGTGCGCGCCTGCTGGAGCCGCCTGGCGTTTCATTGACATCGCGAGCGTCTTCCGCACCAATACCTCACCATGCCGCAGACTCAGGCCGAAACCACTCTCGACGCCCCCTACGACGTCGCCGCCGACGCAATCGCCGCCTACCGGCGGAATGGCTGGGTGCGGCTCGACGGGGTGCTGCCCCTTCCCGACCTGGCTCCGTACCGGGATGCGATCAGCTCGCACACGGTCGGCTTCGCGTCGAGCCTCAAGCCGCTCGCCGAGCGCGACACCTACGGCAAGGCCTTCATCCAATACACGAACCTCTGGACGGCCCACGACGACGTGCGGCCGTTCAGCCTCGCCCCGCGGTTCGCCCGGATCGCAGCCGAGTTGATGGGCGTGCCGGCCGTCCGCATCTACCACGACCAGGCGCTGTTCAAGGAAGCCGGCGGCGGCCTGACTCCCTGGCACCAGGACCAGCAGTACTGGCCGCTCGACGGCGCGCGGTGCGTGACGATGTGGATGCCGCTGATCGACTGCCCGCAGGAGATGGGAACGATGCGGTTCGCCGCCGGCAGCCAGCAGCTCGGCTACCTCGGGCCGCTCGACATCTCCGACCACAGCGAGCGGCGGCTGGAGCGGCTGATCGACGAGCGGGGCTACGCGGTGACGGAGGCCGGCGACATGCGGGCCGGCGACGCCACCTTCCACGACGGCTGGTGCATCCACGGCGCGCAGGGCAACGCATCGGCGACCATCCGCGCGGTGATGACGGTGATCTACATGCAGGCCGACGCCGTGGTCACCGAGCCCGACCACCCGAGCCGCGAGAAGGACCTGCGCACCTGGCTCCCGGGCCTGCGCGCCGGCGACGTGGCCGCCAGCCCGATCAATCCCGTCGTCTGGCCGCCGGCGGAGCCGAAGCCGGGCCGGACGCGGGCGGGCGTCAGTTCGCGGTGAGGTCGTGGAGCACGAGCCCCGCCGGCGGGGGCACGGCCAGGCGCCTCTCGAGCAACGCCGCGTGATCGGTGACGATGGCCGCGTGCCGTGGATTCGCGGCCAGGTTCTCCGTTTCGAGCGGGTCGTCGCGCATGTCGTAGAGTTCGCGGCCCACCACGGTCTCGTCCCGCCGCCGCCATTCAACGAACCGCCAGCGCTCGGTGCGGACCGCATGCCCGAGGAGCGGGCCGTCTTCGGGCGTCGATCGCGGGTAGACCTGGAAGGCCGCCTCGCGGCCGTGGCCGTCCTCGCCGTCCATTAACGGCACCAGGCTCTCACCCTGGAGGTGCGCGGGCCGGGGAAGTTCCGCGAGATCGCAGACCGTCGGATAGATGTCGACGAACTCGACCGGGTCGGCCACCCGCCGCCCGGCCGGTCGGCCGGGCGACACCACGATCAGCGGAGCACGGGTCGCCTGCTCGTAGGTGGTGTGCTTGCACCACATGCCGTGGTCGCCGAGATGCCAGCCGTGGTCGCCCCAGAGGACGATCACGGTCTGGCCCGCCAGGCCGAGGTCATCGACCGCCTGGACGAGGCGGCCCACCTGGGCGTCGACGTAACTCGTCGCCGCGTAGTAGCCGTGCACGAGCGTCCGCTGCAGGGGCGCCGGTAGTCCGCCGGTCTCAGGGATGCCCCGGTAGTTGCGAAGTTCCCCGCCGAACTGCGATGCCCAGTGGGGCGCCCCGCGCGGAGGCACGGTCGGCTCCGCCAGCGGCAAGCGCGCCGGATCGTGCATCGCCCAGAATCGTTCGGGCACGGAAAAGGGGAGGTGGGGCCGCAGAAACCCGACGGCCAGGAAGAAGGGCTCGCCCCGATCGCGAAAGCCGCGGAGCCGATCGATGGCGAGCGCGGCGATGCGGCCGTCGGCGTAGGCGTCGTCCGGCACGTCCGCCCGCTCCCAGGCGGGCCCCTTCGCCAGCCCGCGGATGTCTCCAGGTTCGTTGCCGAACAGGGCGGCTTCGCGGGTCGTTCCGGTCCCGCTGCCGGGAACGTGATACTCGATCGACGTCTCCTGCACGTGCGGCACGCTCCATGACGCCGGGTCCTCGCGGTTGCCGTGGCCGACGTGGAAGATCTTGCCGAGGCCGTGGCTGGCGTAGCCGTGCTCGCGGAACCACTGGGGGAGCGTCTTCACGTCCGGAACGCGGCGGCGGAAGTTCGTGCCCAGGTCGTAGATCCCCAGCACCTCCGGCCGCAGTCCGGTGAGCACCGCGTTGCGGGAAGGCGCGCAGACGGCCTGCATGCAGTACGCCCGCTCGAACACCGTGCCGCGGGCGGCCAGGCGGTCGATGCCGGGCGTCTTCGCGTGCGGATCTCCGAAGCATCCGGCCGCGGGCTTGAGGTCGTCGACGGCGATGAACAGCACGTTGGCCGCCCGCCCGGCCTGCGGCATCAGTCCCCAGACGAGGAGGATCGCGAGGAGCCGGCGCATGGAGAGTTTTCGTCCTTGCCCGCAGACGACCGACCCGATCGGTGACACGCCAACGGACTCAGGATACACTTTTAAGGGGTTTTCCTTCCGATGCAGCCGACCCATGCGAGCCTGTTCACGCGAAGTCTCCGCGGCGTCCATGCGCCGCGGATGGCGGCCGCTGTCGCGTTCCGCCGGGGCTCGGTCGCGGCCTGGTCGGCCGTCGCCGCCCTCGGACTGGCGGGCGTTTCTCCGGCGATGACGACGACCGTCGCCTATCCGTTTCTGGGCGTCACGCACACGCGGATCACCACGACGGTGCCGCGTCTGCTGTCGATGCATCTCATCGAGGTCGACCTCGCCGTGCAGGGCATCGGCTTCACGGTCACCCCCTCCAACGGCGCCGCCGTCGGGGAGACGGTCGGCCGGACCACCCGCCAGTTCGCCGCCGAGAAGACCACGCAGGTGGCGATCAACGGTGGGTTTTCGGCGTGGACCAGCGGCTCCAACTACCTGGTCGAGGGCCTCGCGGCGGACCGCGGCACGGTGTACTCGGAGTTCCAGGAGTTTCGGACCTTCGCCCTCAACGTCTCGGCCGACAACGTGGCCTCGATCCTCCGCTCCGTGAGCGGCACCGGCACCGTGCGCACGCCCGACATCCCGCTCTACAACGTGCTCCCCGGGGAGGCCCGCCTGCTCCGCAACGGCACGATCATCCAGTACGCCAACGAGACCCTCCACCCGCGGACCGGGGTCGGGCTGAGCGGCGACGCCAGCCGGCTCTACCTGATGACCGTCGACGGCCGGAACACCGGCCACAGCCTGGGGGTCACGCGGCCCGAGTTCGCCGACTTCATGCGGATGTTCGGGGCGACCGACGCGGTCAACCTCGACGGCGGCGGCTCGACGACGCTGGTCTTCTCCGACACGACGCCCCGTGTCGTGAACGTCCCGGTGGGTGTCAGCGACGTGCCCGGCACGGAGCGGACGGTGGGGAGCAACTTCGGGGTGTTCGCCCTGCGGGTGCCCCCCCCGGCAGCGGTCACCGTGGACGTGTCATCCGGCACGCAGACGCAGACCAGCGCCGGCCATCCGCTGTTCGTCAGCACGACGTCCCTTGCCAAGGCGGGCCGCGGCACGCTCGTGCTCGACAGGGCGAACGTGTTCTCGGCGCCGACGACGGTCCGCGAAGGCACGCTGCGGATCGCAGCTCCGCGGGTCCTTGCGAAGAGTCCCGTCACCGTGCTCGCCGGGGCAACCTTGGAGATGGCCGAGGGCGTGGTGATGACCGGGCCGAGCCTGACGATCACCGGCGGCACGCTGGCCGCTCAACGGCTCGAGGTCGGGGGCACGGCGGGCCTGGGAAGCCTCACCATCGCCGCCGGGACGCTCGTGGGCACGCCCGATCTCGCGGTCGGGGCGGGCGGCACCGCGTCTGTTTCAGGCCCCGCGCGGGCCGTGGCGCTGGGGTCGCTCGCCGTCGACGCGGCCGTCGGCGGGGGACGACTCGACATCGGCCTCTCCCGGATCGAAGTCGCCCGAGGCTTCTCGGCGCCCGCGATCACCGCCGATCTCGCCGCGGGCCGCGGCGGCGGCAACTGGGACGGTGCGACGGGGATCGTGTCCCCCGCTGCGGCCGCACTCGGGCTGAGCGTCGGCTGGCGGGACGAGGGAGGCGGCGTGGGAGTCGTCGCAGCCGCCTATCCGGGCGACTGCAACCTCGACGGCGTGTTCGACATCCTCGACATCGGCGACTTCGCGGCTGCCGCCCGCTTCAACGGCGGCGGTGCCGCCACGTGGGCGGACGGCGACTTCACGTACGACGGCGTCGTCGACCTGCTCGACGTGGCGGAGATGGTGGCGGCGGAGGGCTACGCGGCGGGCCCGGTGACGGCCGCGGGCTTCGCGGCGGTCGCCGTGCCCGAACCGTCCGCCCGGGCTGTGCTTGTGGCGAGCACGGGCGGCGCGGTCGCCCTCCTCATCGGCCACGGCCTCGGCGCCGCAGCATCCTCGCGCCGCCGCAGGCTGCCGCTGCGACGACCATCGCATACATCGACGGCTCCGGCACGGCAAACAGGCCCACTCCCCGAAACGCCGTGTTCGTGGCTGCAGTGGCGAGCGTGGTGAACGAGCCGGTGATGGTGGCGTTGTAGCCGCTGGTGTCGGTGAGAACCCGAAGATTGGATCCGGTGGTGAGGTAGAGAGTCACCGCCCCGCCGACGTTCGTCGCGGCGAGATCGATGCCAGAACTCGCGATCGACCCGCTCGTGAGCCAACTCGTGCCGTTGGAGGAATACTTCAACAGCTGGCTCGACACGGTGCTCAGGGTGTACATCGTGTCGACCCCCGGGATTCCCGCATCCAGGTCGAGCAGCGCGAAGCCGTTCATCGCGTCCGTGGTCAGGGTCGTCACCAGCGGCGTCGGCGTTGTGGACACCGTGGGCAGGGTGCCGTACGACTGCACCTTCGCGGCGGTGCCCGTCGAGCCGTTGGTGGCGTAGAGCACATTATCGGCAAGGTTGACCTGGCGGCTGTTGCGGGAGTCGATCAGCACGCTCGTCGAGGAGGCGATCGGCGTGGGCACGTACCGAACGCCGGTGCTCGTCGCCAGCCAATACCTGGAGCCGTCGACGGTCGTCGCACTCCGTGGAACGGCGCTGGTCATGTCGGTCACGGCGATCGAGGTGTCGAGAGTTCCTGCGACGTCGAGCGTTCCAATCACGCGGGGCACCGTCGAGCCTCCGGGTGTCACGCCGGTGGTGTTCCGATACCCCATGAACACGAGTTTCGCGCCGTCCCGCGAGCGGCTGATGATGCCCTCCGTGGACGCGTTTCCGACGGCCACCATCTGCTGCGTGGTGCCGGTGGTCGGCACCGGGATCGTCTGCACGAGCGACCCGGCCGTCGTGTATTCGTCAAGAAACACGGCAGTGCCCAACGCGCTCAGCGTGCCGGACACACCATCGCCGACACGGTAGATGAGGAGGTTTCCGGGCGTGATGGGCGCCGCGATCGCGGCGAACGGATCCGCCACGCCGATCGCAGCGGCTGCGAGCGACATCGTCACGGCCAACCGGATGTCTGAGCGCATCGAAAAACTCCTTCGTGGGTGCATCGACGAGCGGGCGGCTCCACTTCGCCGCACAGATGGAAAAGCCGCCTCCAATGCGGAGTTTCGCCGCCACACCACGGTCGTCAACACCGCGAAGGTCAAAAGGGACGAATCGGGCGCCGGCAGGGACGAATCGGGCACATCCTGGGACGAATCCGTGGCGCGGTGGGACGAATCGGCGCCGAGGCGGGCGCGGCCTGCCCGGCCCTGCTCCAGCCGGGACGGCCCGCGCAGGCTCACTCGAACTCGACGGCAAACAGCTTGGCGTGCTTGAGTTGGAACCGCAGGGTGAGCGGCTTGCCGTCGTGGTTGACGATGTCGTCGCCTTGCCACGTGACCGGGATCGCGGGGCCGTCGCCGATGATCCTGTCCACATCGGCGTGGGTCCGCCCCGGCAGGTCCTCGGTCTGGCCGAACAACCGCACCGCGACCTTGATGTACCCGGTGGGCAGCACGCTCGCGTTGAGGCGAATCCGCTCGCCGGGCGGAACGATGGCGACGGTGGCGAACTCCCCTTCCTCGTCGCACTGGAGCGCCACCAACCGTCCCAGCGGCCAGGTTGCCAGGCCGGAAACGCCCTCGACGCCGGGAAACAAACCCTGGCGTCGGCTCAGATCGCGCCCCGGATACTTGTGCGGGATCGGCACGCCGGTGTATCCGATGCCCCAGACGCCTCCGGGGTAGGCAAGCAGGTTGCCGGCGCACGTCACGAACGATCCGTCGCCTTCACCCGGGGGCCCTGGCGCAAGGATCGGGCCACCCGGAACCCGCGACCACGTCCAGCCGTCGCTGCTCGACAGCAGCCACACCGACCCCGCATCGCGTTCCAGTTCCCAGAGCCAGGGAAGCATCACGTGGTTGTCCGGCGCGTCGGGCAGCGTCGTCTTGCCGTTGGTGTACCAGACGTGGCTCGGCGGCGTGTCGGCTCCGGTGCCGACGACCACCTCCGGCTTGCTGAAATGAAGGAAGTCGCTGCTCACCGACCGGCCGATCGAGCGCCGGCCGACGCCGATCCAGACGTCCGCATCGTCGGGCACGAACCCCGGGGCCCGCTCGTCGACCTGCCACGTGCGGACGTAGGCGACGTACTGCCGGCGATCGACGTCGTACGAGCAGACGTTCTGCGTGTCGGCATGCTGGATCATCAGCGGTTCCGGCAGCGACTTCCAGTGCAGGCCATCGGGCGACACGGCGCCGAACACCGCGTAGACGCAGCGGAACCCGCCGACATCGGGGCGTCTTGGTTCAGCCTGAACTGGAATCGCGTGGGCAAGGCGTAAGGGAACACCGTGCGGCTCCATGCCGCTGCAGTCGCGGCCTCCGGCCGCAAAGGTTTATCGCATGAGTGCCGATCCCGAAGGGAA
>Ga0194130_10003879_pt1 | contig 19585 bp, 20 predicted proteins | sample TA2KigsurfametaG_FD_160084 | JGI IMG/M metagenome (GOLD analysis project Ga0194130, IMG submission 160084) | Freshwater microbial communities from Lake Tanganyika, Tanzania - TA2015050 Kigoma 12 surface | ecosystem: Environmental > Aquatic > Freshwater > Lake | place: Tanzania: Lake Tanganyika... | reverse complement strand
GCCTCGAGCGCCTCCTCGTCCGTCGCCGAGACGTAGTCGACGCGGCCGGTGTCGTGCAGCCAGGCATGCTCGGGGCCGATGCCCGGGTAGTCGAGGCCCGCGGAGATCGAATGCGCCTCGGTGATCTGCCCGTCCGCGTCCTGCAGCAGGTAGGTCTTGTTGCCGTGGAGCACGCCGGGGCGGCCTCCGGTCAGCGAGGCGGCGTGCCTGCCGGTCTCGATGCCGTGCCCGCCGGCCTCGACGGCGACGATCTCCACGCCGCCGTCGTCGAGGAAGGGATGGAACAGCCCCATGGCGTTCGATCCGCCGCCGATGCAGGCGACGATCATGTCGGGCAGGCGGCCCTCCTGGCGCAGCATCTGCTCCTTCGTCTCGCGGCCGATCACCGACTGGAAGTCGCGCACCATCGCCGGGTAGGGGTGCGGGCCCGCGACCGTGCCGATGATATAGAATGTTGACTCGACGTTCGCGACCCAGTCGCGCAGCGCGTCGTTGAGCGCGTCCTTGAGCGTCCCGGCGCCCGACGTCACCGGACGCACCTCGGCGCCAAGCAGCTTCATGCGGAAGACGTTCGGCGCCTGCCGCTCGATGTCGGTGGCGCCCATGTAGACGATGCAGGGCAGGTCGAAGAGCGCGGAGACGGTGGCGCTGGCCACGCCGTGCTGGCCGGCGCCGGTCTCCGCGATGATCCGCTTCTTGCCCATGCGCCGGGCGAGCAGGATCTGTCCCATGCAGTTGTTGATCTTGTGCGAGCCGGTGTGGTTGAGCTCGTCGCGCTTGAAGTAGATCCTGGCGCCGCCGAGATGCCGCGTCAGGCGCTCGGCGAAGAAGAGCGGGCTCGGCCGGCCGACATAGTGCTCGAGGTAGTAGTCGAGCTCCCTCTGGAACGCGGGGTCGGCCTTGGCGGCCACGAAGGCGGCCTCGAGCTCGAGGATCAGCGGCATCAGAGTCTCGGCGACATAGCGGCCGCCATAGGCGCCGAAATGCCCGCGCTCGTCAGGCTGATTGCGGAAGGAATTCAGGACGGTAGCCATGCCGAGGTTCTAGGGCAGGCTGGCGGGCCGGCCAAGCCCGAAAACGCCCGCCTCAGCCCTGCGCGGCGCGCAGGAAGGCGGCGATCCGGGCAGGGTCCTTGCGGCCCGGCGCGCTCTCCACGCCCGAGGAGACGTCGACCGCGCGCGCCCCGCTGGCCGCGACGGCGGCGGCGACGTTCCCGGCATCGAGCCCGCCGGAGAGCAGCCAGGGCAGGGGAAGCCGCCGCCCGGCCAGGATCGTCCAGTCGAAGCTCGTGGCGTTGCCGCCCGGCAGGGCGTCGGGCCTGGCCGGCGGGCGTGCGTCGAAGAGCAGCCAGTCAGCGGCGCCCGCGAAATCCGCCGCGCGGTCGAGGTCCGCGGGCTCCGAGACCGCCATCGCCTTGATCGTCCCGACGCCGAAGCGCCGCCCGACCTCGGCCGCGCGCGCCGGGCCCTCGCGGCCGTGGAGCTGCACGAGGTCCGGCGCGAGGCCTGCCATGATCGCCGCGATGGCGTCGTCGTCCGCGTCGACGGTTACGGCGACGCGCCGCACGCCGCGCGGCAGCGCCGCGGCGAGGGCGCCCGCCGCCCCCGGATCGACATGGCGCGGCGAGCGCGGGAAGAAGACGAAGCCCGCGAAATCCGCGGTCGACGCGGCCGCGATCGCGGCGGCGTCGTTGAGCCCGCAGATCTTGACGAGGACGCTCACGCGCCGGCCTCGATCTCGGCGCAGATGCGCGCCAGCGCCTCCGTCGGGTCGGGCGCCTGGGTGATCGGCCGGCCGATGACCAGGTGGTCGGCGCCGCTGGCGATCGCCTCGGCCGGGGTCGTGATGCGCTTCTGGTCGCCCGAGGCCGCCCAGGCCGGGCGGATCCCTGGCGTCACGAGGACGAAGCCGGGCCCGCATTGTGCGCGCAGCGCCGCCACCTCGTGCGGCGAGCAGACGACGCCGGCCACGCCGGCGCGCTGCGCCAGGTCGGCGAGGCGCCGCGCCTGGTCCGCGACCGGCCCGCGCTGGCCCGTCGCGTCGAGGTCCGACGCGTCGAGGCTGGTGAGGACGGTGATCGCGAGCAGCCGCGGCGCCGCGTCGCCCGCGGCCTCGCGCGCGGCCTCGACCGCCGCGCGCATCATCGCCATCCCGCCCGAGGCGTGGATGGTGAGGAAATGCGGCGCGATGCGGCAGGCCGAGCGCGTCGCGCCGGCGACGGTGTTCGGGATGTCGTGCAGCTTGAGGTCGAGAAAGAGCCTGTGGCTCGCGGCCGCGGCGCGCACGCCCTCGGGCCCGTTGGCGACGAAGTACTCGAGGCCGAGCTTTACCGCGCAGCCCGAGCCCGCGAGCCTGCCGATCTCGCGCGTCGCGCCCTCGCGGTCGCTGCGGTCGATGCCGACGAAGATGCGCTGCGCCGTGTTCATGCTCGCGTCCCTCCCTGCGCCGCGAGGAGACGCGGCAGGTCCGTCATGTCGTCGAAGGATAGCTCGGCGCCCGCCGCGGCGAGGCGCGCGGCATGGCCCGGCCCGCAATGCCCGCCGCCCACGAAGCCGAGGACGCGCATGCCTGCCGCGCGCGCGGCGAGCACGCCAGGCACGCTGTCCTCGACGACCGCGCAGCCTCGCGGGTCGACGCCCATGGCAGAGGCCGCATGCAGGAAGATGTCGGGCGCCGGCTTGCCGCGCGCCACCATCGTCGCGCTGAAGAGATGCGGCTCGAGGCGGTTGAGCAGCCCGGCGATCTCGAGCGATCGCCGGATGCGCGGCGGCGACGACGAGGAGGCGACGCAGCGCGGGAGGTCGATGGCGTCGAGCGCGGCGGCGATCCCGGGGATCGGCTCGAGCTCGTCCTCGAAGGCCGCGAGGACCGCGTCGAGCAGGCGCTGCGCGATGTCGGGCGGCAGCGGCCTGCCGAAGCGCGCCTCGATGTCGGCGCACATGGCGGCGGTCGGGATGCCGACATAGCGATCGCGCATGTCGTCGAAGCCATGGGGGAAGCCGAGCGAAGTCAGTATCCGCGCGTCGACGCGGCAGGCGATCGCCTCGCTGTCGACGAGGACGCCGTCGCAGTCGAAGATGACGAGACGCGTGGTGCTGTCCGGCATGGCGGGCCGCGCCTTAGCACGGCGCGCGCCGGGCCGTCATCGTCAACGCCTGCCGGAGAGCAGCGCCGTCAGGCCGGGCAGGATGAGCCCGACGCCGAGGCCGAAGACGCCGTTGATCAGCGGCGCGCGCCACATCGCGACGAGGTTCCAGCCCTGCGCGACGGGCTGGCCCTTCAGCGGCGCGACCACGAACCAGCCCACCGCGGTGGCGCCGATCGCGCCCATGAGCATCGCGGCGACGACGCGGCCGCGCTCGGAGCGCATCGCGTCGGTGAGCAACGCGATAACGATGCCCCAGACCCCGCCCCAAAAGGCGGCGTTGACGATGGCCGGTATCTCGAGCGGGCCGACCGCGGCGATGCGGAACGGCGGCGACCCGACCAGGCCGTAGGCGTTGAGGATGCCGATCGTCGCCTGGTGGAAGGTCAGGACGGCGAGCAGCCCGGCGAGGAAGCCGATGGCGGCGCGGCGAAGGATCATGGGTGCCTCCCTGCGCGCGTCGCGTTCATCGCGGCGCGCCCTCGTAGACCAGCACCGCCCCGGCCAGGTCCTCGAGCGCGGTACCGGTGGACTTGAAGAGCGTGATCTCGTCGTCGGCGCGCCGGCCGGGCGCGGCGCCGCGCGCGAGGTCGGCCAGCGTGCCGGCGATCGCGTCCTGGTGCAGCGCGCCGCTGGCGAGCGGCATCGCGAGGTCGCCCGATTCGAGCAGCGCCGCGGGCGTGTCGACATGCACGCGCGCGCGCGCCACCGCGGCATCGTCGGATTCGCGCATGTCGCGCGCATAGCTGCCGACGAGGTCGACATGCTGGCCCGGGCGCAGCCAGTCGCCGCATACCAGCGGGTCCTTCGACAGCGTCGCGCAGCTGACGATGTCGGCCGCGCGCATCGCGGCCTCGAGGTCGTCGGCCGCGCGCGCGACGAAGAATCCGCCCGACAGGCGCTCGGCGAGGGCGCGTGCCTTCGCCTTGTCGCGCCCCCAGATCGCCACCTCGCGGATCGGGCGGATCGCGGCGTGCGCGCGCACGAGGTGCGGCGCGAGCGCGCCGGTGCCGACCATGAGCAGCCGCGCGGCGTCGCGCCGCGCCAGGTAGTCGGCGGCGAGCGCCGAGGCGCAGGCGGTGCGCCGCAGCGTCAACATCCTGCCGTCGACCAGCGCCAGCGGTTCGCCGGTCGTGGCCGACATCAGCAGGTAGTTGCCCTGCACCGAGTCGAGGCCGCGCGCGGCGTTGCCCGGGAAGACCGAGACGACCTTGACGCCCATGTAGCCGCCCTCGGTCCATGCCGGCATCAGCAGCAGCATCGCCTGCGGCGCGCCGGGCACGTCGACCTTGTGGTGGTGGCGCGTGGGGGTCCGCGTGTCGCCGCGGAAGGCCGTGCGCAGCGCCTCGACGAGGCGGGGCGTGTCGAGGATGGCCGCGACCTCGTCGGCGCCAAAGCTGCGCATCATGGATGGGTGACCACGGGGACGGGGGATGCGGGCGGGACGGCGGTGACGGGCAGCGCCGCGGGCGGCGTGGTGGCCTTGCGCAGGCGGGCGATCTCGGCCTCGAGCTCGCCCGCGCGGCGCCGCGCGCCGCGGGCGGCGCGACGGCCGTGGCGGCCCGCCCACCAGGCGACGAGCGCGCCGATCACGAAGCCGGCATAGAGCGCGCCGACCAGGGCCGCGAAGAGCGGCACCGTGACGGCGCCCCAGAGCGGCCAGAGGTCGATGCGGACCTCCTCGCGGTTGGCGATCGCGAAGAAGGCGCCCGCGAGCAGCAGCGGCACGCCGACAATCCAGAACACGGGTCGCATGCCGCCATGCCCTCCGCAGCCCGGCCAGGGGGCTCAGGACTTGGGGTTGAGCTTTTCGCGCAGCTCTTTGCCGGTCTTGAAGAAGGGGATGTACTTCTCCGCGACGTCGACCGAATCGCCGGTCCGCGGGTTGCGGCCGACCCGCGCGCCGCGCTGCTTGACCGAAAAGGCGCCGAAGCCGCGCAACTCGACGCGCTGGCCGCGCGCGAGCGCGTTGGCGATCTCGTCGAAGATCGCGGCCACGATCCGCTCCACGTCCCTCTGGTAGAGCTTGGGATGCATGGAGGCGAGGCGAAGGATCAGTTCGGACTTCGTCATGCGGGATCGGGCGCCGTTCGGGTGCTTGGTACGGAGGATCGGCCGCGCGCTTCCGTCCGCCCCCGGCGGAGGTCAGCGCTGACCGAGGTCAGGGTGCCAAAGGGCCACCAGCCCGTCAATGGTAAGTCGTTCCGGCAGATAGGATTTTCCGGTCAGAGCGGAGAATGCGCGCGACGACAGGTCGCGCCAGCCCTCGCCCGGTCGCGAAACGCGGACGTCGCGCACCGGCATGTCCCGCGGCACGCCGCGCTCCCGGGCCAGCCAGTCGAGCGCGGCGTCCTCGCCGCCCAGCTCGTCGACGAGGCCGAGCGGCAGCGCCTGGCGACCGGTGTAGACCCGGCCGTCCGAGACGCGCAGCGTGGCGTCGGCGTCCAGCCTGCGGCGCTCGGCGACCATGCGCACGAACATCGCGTGCATGTCCTCGATGATCTCGCGCACGGCGCGCCGCCCCTCGTCGGTGAGCGGCTCGAGCGGGTTCGGGACGGCCTTGAGCGGCACCGAGCGGATCTGCTCCATCGACACGCCAAGCTTGCGCAGCAGGCCCGAGACGTCGGCGGCCTGCATCAGCACGCCGATCGAGCCCGTCACCGTGCCCTCGCGCGCGACGATCCGGTCGGCGCCCAGCGCCACCATGTAGCCGCCCGAGGCGGCCGTCTGGCCGAGCACGGCGACGACCGGTATGCGCTCGGCGATCGCGCGGACCTGCCGATGCAGCTCCTCGCTCGCGACGACCGTGCCGCCGGGGCTGTCGATCCGCAGCAGGAGCGCCTTAACGCGTCCATCCTCCGCGAGCGCGCGCAGCGTCCTCAGCCGCGCCGCGTCGTCGGTGATCACGCCGCTGACCGCGAGGCGCCCGACATGGCCGCGTCCCCAGTGCGGCTCGCCGAGATGGTAGGCCGCGGCGAGGCTGGCGCCGAGCAGGATGAGGATGGCGGCGAAGCGCCAAAGCGACACCTGCCGCTTCAGGCGGCGGCGATCGACGAGGAGGTCGGCTTCAGGGAAGGGCATGCGCGGATACTAGAGCGGCGACGCATCCACAGGCAAAAGGTGCGCGTGCGGCCGCGTTGCGCCGCGACCCCGAAAGCGAAGGGCCCGGCGCGGGCTTTCGCCGCGCCGGGCCCCGATGGACCACCCTCGCTTGCGTCAGGTCTGCTGGATCGCCGACAGGATCCAGTCGCCGCCCTGGCTGCGCATGAAGGTCCAGACCTCGGTGTGCTCGCGCCTGTCCTCGCGGCTGCCCGCGACGACGCGGCCATCGGAGAGCGAGGCGTCGTAGTCGAGCGCGCTGAAGCGCATCGCCACCGCGGCGTACTGGGCGGAGCCCTCCTGCCAGGCCTCGGACAGATCGCCCTGCTCGAGCTTGACCTGCTCGACGCGGTTCTCGATGCCGCGGCTGGCGTTGGCCGAGAGTTCCTCGCCGAAGTAGCCGACCATCTCTGGCGTCGCGAAGCGCTTGAGGCTGGCGAGGTCGCCGCGGCTCCATGCGTCCTGCACCTCGCCGAGGCGGCGCTCGAATATCGCGAAGTCCTCGCCGGACAGTCCGATCTCGTCCGCCGCCTGCGGCGCGATCCCGCCGCCCGCGCCGCCACCGGCCGCGCCGGTCGGCCGCGCGTCGAAGGTCTCCTGGCCGCGCGCCATGGCGTCGGGCACCGGGCCGGAGGCGAGCGCCGGGCCTGAGGCTGTCTGCGCCGCCTCGCGACGGCTGCGGATGAAGCGCAGGACCAGCATCGCGACCGCCGCGAAGAGCGCGATCTGGAGGGCCATGCCGAGGAAGCCGGCGAGGCCCTCGCCGAGGTTGAAGCCGCCGCCCATGAGGGCGCCGATCAGGCCGGCGCCGAGCATGCCGCCGAGCAGGCCGGTCATGAACGGGTTGCGCTGGAACCAGGACTGCTGCTGCGGCGCCTGCATGCCCTGGGCGGGGCGTTGCGCCTGCTGCGGGGTCGTCGCGCTGCGCTCGACCGGGCGCGCGGCGTTCGGGGTGGTCGGCGTGGCCGGGGCGGCCTGCATGGTGCGCGTGCCGCGGCTGCCGGCGCTGCGGCTGCCTCCGGCGGCTGCCTCGGCCAGGACCGGCGCGAGGGCGAAGGCCGCCGCGGCCAGGATGGCGAGGAATTTCGTCGGGCGTCGGATCATGTCGGGGACCTCGTCTGGTGGGGTCTCTACACGGGCCATATGGTGGTGATCCCGAGCGTGAAGATCAACATTACGCGAATTAGGGGATTGCGGCCCCGGCGGGGCGCACGGGCAAAAAAGAGGCGGGAGCCGTGGCTCCCGCCCCCCTCCGTCCCGCCGGCTGGCGGTTCAGGGCTTGTCCTGCTCGCGCTGGCGGCGCAGCGCGGCGCCGAGGATGTCGCCGAGCGAGGCGCCGGAGTCGGACGAGCCATAGGTGGCCATCGCCTCCTTCTCCTCGTCGATCTCCTTCGCCTTCACCGAGAGCTGCACGCGGCGCGAGCCGCGGTCGATCTGGGTGATCTTGGCGTCCACCTTCTCGCCCATCGCGAAGCGGTCGGGACGCTGGTCGCCGCGGTCGCGGGCCAGGTCCGACTTGCGGATGAAGCCGATGACGCCGTCGGCGAGGCTGACCTCGAGGCCGCTCTCCTGGACCTGCGTGACCGTCGCGGTCACGACCTGGCCCTTCGAGAACTTGCCGATCGAGCCCTCGAACGGGTCGTTGGCGAGCTGCTTGATGCCCAGCGAGATGCGCTCCTTGTCGGTATCGACGTCGAGCACCTTCACCTTCACCGCGTCGCCCTTCTTGAAGTCCTTGATGGCGTCCTCGCCGGAGCGGTTCCAGTCGAGGTCCGACAGGTGGACCATGCCGTCGATGTCGCCGGGCAGGCCCACGAACAGGCCGAACTCCGTGATGTTCTTGACCTCGCCCTCGATCTCCGTCCCCGACGGGAACTTGTCGCGGAAGACCTCCCACGGGTTGTCGAGGCACTGCTTGAGGCCGAGCGAGATGCGCCGCTTCACCGAGTCGACGTCGAGCACCATCACCTCGACCTCCTGGGAGGTGGAGACGATCTTGCCCGGGTGGACGTTCTTCTTCGTCCAGCTCATCTCTGAGACGTGCACCAGGCCCTCGATCCCCGGCTCCAGCTCCACGAAGGCGCCGTAGTCGGTGATGTTGGTCACGCGGCCCTTGAAGCGCGCGCCGGCCGGGTACTTGACCGAGACGCCGTCCCACGGATCCGCCTCGAGCTGCTTCATGCCGAGGCTGATGCGCTGGGTCTCGGGGTTGAAGCGGATGACCTGCACCTTGACGTGCTGGCCGATCTGAAGCGCCTCGGACGGGTGGTTGATGCGGCGCCACGCGATGTCGGTGACGTGCAGCAGGCCGTCGACGCCGCCGAGGTCCACGAAGGCGCCGTAGTCGGTGATGTTCTTGACCACGCCCTCGAGCACCTGGCCTTCCTTGAGGCTGGCGACGAGTTCGCTGCGCTGCTCGGCGCGCGTCTCCTCGAGCACCGCGCGGCGCGAGACGACGATGTTGCCGCGCGAGCGATCCATCTTGAGGATCTGGAAGGGCTGCGGCGTGCCCATCAGCGGGGTGACATCGCGCACCGGGCGGATGTCGACCTGCGAGCCGGGCAGGAAGGCCACGGCGCCGCCGAGGTCGACGGTGAAGCCACCCTTGACGCGGCCGAAGATCACGCCGTTGACGCGCGCGTTGGTCGAGTAGGACTTCTCGAGCTGGCCCCAAGCCTCCTCGCGCTTCGCCTTCTCGCGGCTCAGCATCGCCTCGCCGTTCTTGTCCTCCATGCGCTCGACGTAGACGTCGACGAAGTCGCCGACCTTGATCTCGGCGGGCTTGCCGGCGGTCGCGAATTCCTTGAGCTGCACGCGGCCCTCGGCCTTGAGGCCGACGTCGATGATGGCGAAGTCGCCCTCGATCGAGATGACGCGGCCCGTCGTGACGCGGCCGTCGAAGCCGCTGGACGTGCGGAGGGATTCCTCGAGGAGGTCGGCGAAGTTCTCGCCGCCCGCGGAGGCGGGGTTGCTGCTTGCCATGTCTTGGGACGCCTTTCTGTGAACCCGGTCATCCGTCCCGCGCGATGCGGGGCCGCCGATGCCGGGGCCGGGATTCCGCGCCGAGGACCACCCGCGGCGCGGGCCTTCCGGGGTCAGGAGGAACGGGACCGGACGATCCCGATTGCCTGCGCGAAGACCTGGTCGGCCGTGAGGTCGGTCGTGTCGAGCACGATCGCGTCCTCGGCCGGCTTCGCTGGCGCGGTCCCGCGGGCTTGGTCGCGGGCGTCGCGTTCCTGGAGGTCCCGGAAAACGGCTGCGTATGTAGCCGGTTCCCCGCGCCCCCGCAACTCGTCGTGTCGGCGGCGGGCCCGGACCTCGGCCGAGGCGACGACGTAGAGCTTTACCTCCGCCCCCGGGCAGATCACCGTGCCGATGTCCCGCCCGTCGAGCACGGCGCCCGGCGGCTGGGCCGCGAAGCGCCGCTGGAACTCGACCAGCGCCGCGCGCACGGCCGGGTTCGCGGCGACGACGGAGGCGGCGCGGCCGACATGCTCCTCGCGCAGGCCCTCGCGCGCGATGTCGGCGTGCCCGAGCTCGCGCGCGGCGCGGCCGGCGGCCTCGGCGTCGGCCGGGTCGATGCCCGCGGCCAGAAGCCGCGCGCCGACCGCGCGGTAGAGCAGGCCCGTGTCGAGGTGGTGGTAGCCGAGCGTCGCGGCGAGGCGCCGGGACAGCGTGCCCTTGCCCGCCGCCGACGGGCCGTCGATGGCGACGATCATGGCTCCAGGAAGCTCGCGCCGAGCCCCGCCATCAGGCCGCGGAAGCCGGGGAAGCTGGTCTCGATCGGGCTGGCGTCGTCGATCTCCACCGGCGCGCGCGCCGCCATGCCCATGACGAGGAAGCTCATGGCGATGCGATGGTCGAGCTTCGTGGCGATGGTGGCTCCGCCGGGGGGCGGGCCGCCGCATCCATGCACGGCGAGGTCGTCGCCGTCGACCTCGGCGCGCACGCCGCAGGCCGCGAGGCCGCGCGCGATGGCGGCGAGGCGGTCGCTCTCCTTGACGCGCAGCTCCGCGAGGCCGCGCATCACCGTGCGGCCGCTGGCGCAGGACGCGGCGACCGAGAGCACGAGGTACTCGTCGATCATCGACGGCGCGCGCGCGGCCGGCACCTCGATGCCGCGCAGCGCGCTGGCGCGCACGACGAGGTCGCCCACGGGCTCGCCCGCCTCGACGCGCCTGCCCTCGACGCGGATGTCCGCGCCCATCTCCAGGAGCGTGTCGATGATGCCGGTGCGGCGCGGGTTCAGGCCGATGTCGCGGATCTTCACCTCCGAGCCGGGCACGAGCAGCGCCGCGACGATCGGGAAGGCGGCGGAGGAGGGGTCGCCGGGGACGCGCACGACGCGCCCCGTGATCTCCGGCTGGCCGGCGACGCTGACGCGATCGCCGTCCGGTCCCGGCTCGACCGTCACGTCGACGCCGAAATGGCGGAGCATGAGCTCGGTATGGTCGCGCGTCGGCTCGGGCTCGACCACGGTCGTGCGGCCAGGCGTGTTGAGGCCGGCGAGGATGATCGCGGACTTCACCTGGGCAGAGGCCACGGGCAGGCGGTAGGTGATCGGCACGGGGCGCGCCGTCCCGATGACGGCGGTGGGCAGCCTGCCGCCCTCGCGGCAGACGAAGCGCGCGCCCATCTGCTCGAGCGGCTTCGTGACGCGCGCCATGGGGCGCGAGCGCAGGCTGGCGTCGCCGGAGAAGAAGCTGACGAAGGGATGCGTCGCCACGACGCCCATCAGGAGCCGCGTGCCCGTGCCGGCATTGCCCATGTCGAGCACGTCGGAGGGCTCGGCGAGGCCGCCGATGCCGCGGCCATGGACGCGCCAGGTGCCGGCGTCGTCGCGCGACACCTCGGCGCCCATGGCGCGCATGGCCGCCGCGGTGCGCAGCACGTCCTCGCCCTCGAGCAGCCCGTGGATCGTGGTCTCGCCGACCGCCAGGCCGCCGAGCATCAGCGCGCGATGCGAGATCGACTTGTCGCCGGGCGCGCGGATCTCCCCGCGCAGCGGCCCGGAGGGCGCGCGCGCGGAGAGCGGGACGGGCTTCGCGCTGTCGGATCTGCTCACCTTGGTACCCCTGTCTGCGGCCAGTGCGCGCGCGCCTCTAGCACATGCGCGCGGCGTCCGCGAGCGCGCGGCCCCGCGTAATTGACAAGCGCGGATCCTGCGTGGCAAGAGGCGCGCGATTTTCGGTGCCGGCGACGAATTCGCCGCGCGAATCACTCGGTTGGGGAGCACGGCACGTGGCCAAGGCGGAATGGGGTCTCAAGCGGGCCTGTCTTTCCTGCAACGCGAAGTTCTACGACATGAACCGGTCGCCGATCCTGTGCCCGAAATGCGGCGCGGCGTTCGACCCGGAGGCGCTCGCCAAGGCGCGTCGCACGCGCGTCGCCGCGCCACCGCCCCGCGCGGCCGCCGCCGCAGCGGAGGACGAGGAGGTCGCGGTCGAGGCCGACGAGAAGGAAGAAGAGGAGGGAGTCATCGAGGATACCTCCGAGCTCGGCGAGGATTCCGACGACGTCGAGGACGTCGTCGACAGCGCCGAGGAACCTGGGGAGGAGCGCTGAGGGCCTCCCTTCCATTTTTCGCTTGCACAGCCGGGGCGGGCGGCGCTTATTCCCCGCCGCGGCGGTTCCCAGGACCGCCAGCACATGAATCCGGGGCCGTAGCTCAGCTGGGAGAGCGCGTGAATGGCATTCACGAGGTCGACGGTTCGATCCCGTTCGGCTCCACCAAAAAAAGGGGGCTGGCGCCAACTGGTGCCGGCCCCTTCGCTTTGCGGCTCCCCGGCTTCGGCTCCCCGGCTTCGGCTCGCCGCTTGTCGCGCGATGCCCGAGGCGGCGAGTTGCGCCGCATGCAGATCTGCCGGGACCTCTCCTCGCTGCGCGCGGCCTGCGCCGCACTGCGTGCCGGAGGCCGCCGGCTCGGCCTCGGGTGCCCTCCACGACGGCCATCTCTCCCTGCTGGCGGCGGCGCGCGCCGCAGGGGCCGGCGCGGTGGTCGCGTCGATCTTCGTCAACCCGCTGCAGTTCAACGCCGGCGATGACCTCGCGCGCTACCCGCGCGACGAGGACGGCGATCTCGCGAAGCTGCGCGACGCGGGCTGCGAACTCGCCTGGCTGCCTCCCGTGGACGCGATGTATCCGCCCGGCAGCTGCAGCACGATCGAGGTCGCCGGTCCCTCGCGGGGATTCGAGGGCGACGCGCGACCGGGGCATTTCCGCGGCGTGGCGACGGTCTGCGCCAAGCTCTTCCTGCAGACCGGCGCCGACATCGCCGCGTTCGGCGAGAAGGACTGGCAGCAACTGCAGGTGGTGACCCGCATGGCGCGCGGCCTCGACATCCCCATCCGCATCCAGCCCGTGCCGAGGATCCGCGAGGCCGACGGCCTCGCGAGGTCGTCGCGCAACCGCTTCCTCGGCGCGGCCGAGCGCGCCATCGCGCCGCTCCTGCACCAGGTCATGCGCGACGCGGCCTGGGCGATGGCGGGCGGCGCGCCGGTGCGCGCGACGCTCGCGCAGGGCAGCGCGAGGCTGGTCGCCGCGGGCTTCGCGCCCGACTACCTCGCGCTGGTGGCGGCGGACAGCCTCGAGCCCCTTGACGTCCTCGACTGCTCCGGCCCGATGCGGCTGCTTGCGGCCGCGCGCCTCGGCACCGTGCGCCTCCTCGACAACATCCCCGTCGACGCCTGAGGCGGGCCGCCCTTTACCTCGACAGCGCGAAGACTTCGACCGGCTCGAGCTTCCCCTTAAGCAGCACCTGCCCCAGGGGCTGGACCCCGATGGCGTCCGGCAAGGCGCGCCGCGTGGCCAGGTCCATCAGCACGTCGCGCGCGGCGGCGCGGATATGCGTCTCCAGCCTCGTTGCCACGTTCACCGTGTGGCCGATGCAGGTGTAGGTGGCGCGCCTCTGCGTCCCCGTGTAGCTCGCGATGACCTGGCCCGTGGCGATGCCCACGCCGATGCTCAGCGCCGGGCTGCCGGCCGCGCCGCGGTCCACGTTGAGGAGATCGATCATGTCCAGCATCTCGCTGGCGCAGCGCGCCGCGCGCAGGCCCGCGTCGGGCAGTGGCCGCGGCGCGCCGAACAGCGCCATCAGCCCGTCGCCGATGATCTGGTTGACCACGCCGCCCTGCCCCGAGACGGCCTCGAACATCCGCGTGTTGTAGGCGTTGAGCAGTTCGATGGTCTCCTCGGGCGCTTGGCGCTCGGCGAGCGAGGTGAAGCCGCGCATGTCGACGAACAGCACCGTCACCTCGCGGCGTTCGGCGCGCATCGCGAAGCCGCTTGCCTCGAGGTCCTGCGCCACCTCGGTGGCGGCGAAACGGCCGACCTGCGCCTTCAGCTGGTCGCGCAGGCGCTTGCGCTCGAGGCTCCCGCCGATGCGCGCGCGCAGGATGACGGGATTGACCGGGTTGCCGAGGACGTCCTCCGCCCCCAGCTCGCGGCAGCGCACGACATGCGCCTCGCCCTCGAGCGCGCTCGTGACGATGACCGGGATGTCGTGCAGAGCAGGGTCCGCCTGCATGCGCTCGAGCACCTCGAAGCCCGACATCTCCGGATCTCCATGTCCAGGAGCACGAGGTCAAAGGGCTTCTGGCGCAGCCTGCGCAGCGCGGCGACGCCATCCTCCGCCTGCACCACGCTGTGGCCCTGGAGCTCGAGGTTGCGGCCGAGCAGCAGGCGGTTGACCTTGTTGTCGTCGGCGACCAGCAGTCGCGCCCCGCGGTCACTCACGGCACAGCGCCTTCAGTGCCTGCACCGCGTCGTCGAGCGCCGCGCGCAGCGGCGCCGCGTCGAACCCGTCGCGCGGGGGGTCGGCGGCGGCGCTCCCACCTACACCATCACCAGGGACACGACCCCCTCATGGCCTCGCGATGCGCGGGCGCCTCCTCGAACCGACCCGCGAACAGGGTGTTCAGGTGGAGCATCCCGTGGAGATCGAACTGCGAGCTAAGGTCCCGCGCGCGCTCGTGCGCGGCGAGCGCTAGGCGCGCGAGGCGGGCGGATTGGCCGAAGAGGCCCAGCGACCGGTAGGCGAGGGCCAACTCTCCCTGCGCCGCCGCCTCGCCCCGCAGGTCGCCCACCTCGCGGCAGTCGACGAGCGCCTACCGCAGCCCGCCGAGGCGCAGCGCGTGGTTCAAGTGGCGTCCGTAAAAGTCCTCGCAGGGCGGCGGCCGCGGCGCGGCGGTCCCCGCGCGCACGCGCCGTCGCCAGCGCGAGCTCGAGGGATTCGCCCGACGCAGGCACGGCGCCGGCCGCGCGCCTAGGTGCGCGCGGCGGCGCGTCGCGGCTCCGCTCCGTTCCCTTCCTTCCGGCCGGCCTTCCCTTGCGTAGCGGCATGCAGCCTCCACGAACGAATGAGGACGCCGCCATTATCAAGCATGTGCGGACGTCCGGGGCACGTTATCGATCGGCTGACTGGCGAAGCCGGACGCCCGGCCGGCAATGGTCGCCCTCGCCGCCTCCTGGCGCCGGCGCGGAGGGCCTAGGCCGCCTCGCGGCGCGGTGCAATGGCGCATGCCTCGGCCAGCAGCGCATAGGATCGGCGCCGCGCCGCCGCGTCGTGGCAGATCGACACGACCATGGCCTCGTCGACGCCGTAGGCGGCGACCAGCTGCTCGAGATGCGCGCGCGCCTGCTCCGGCGCGCCGACGATCTGGCGGCGGCGGTTGCGCTCGACGACCGCGCGCTCGCGGTCCGTGTAGGGATAGGCGAGCGCCTCCTCCACGGTCGGGATCGGCCCCAGCTCGCCGCGCTCGAGGCGCAGGCGCCAGAGGTCGCGCGAGCTCGCGAGGCGCTGCGCCTCGGCCTCGGTGTCGCCGACAAGCACGAAGACGCCGATCGAGCCCATCGGCGCGCCGAGCGCGCGCGACGCGCGGAAATGGGTCCGGTAGAGGTCCATCGACTCGAGGCCGCCCTGCGCGGTGATGAAATGCGCGTGGCTGAAGGCGAGGCCGAAATGCGCGGCGAAGCGCGCGCTCTCGCCCGACGAGCCGAGCACCCAGAGCTCGGGCATCGTGGGCCCGGCGGGCTGCGCCTTCACGCTCGCGAAGGGATGGTCAGCTGGCAGGCTTCCCGCGAGCCAGTCGACGAGGTCGGCCATGCGATGCGCGAACTGCTCGACGCCATGCGCGTAGGGCCCGGTCTGCAGCGCCATCGCGGTGCGCCCGTCGGAACCCGGCGCGCGCCCGATGCCGAGGTCGATGCGTCCCGGGTAGAGCGCCTCCAGCACGCGGAACTGCTCGGCCACCTTGAGCGCCGAGTAGTGCGAGAGCATGACGCCGCCCGAGCCGACGCGCAGGTTCCGCGTCTCCGCGGCGATGCGCGTGATGAGGATCTCGGGCGCGGTGCCGGCGAGCCCGTCCGAGGCGTGGTGTTCGGCGACCCAGTAGCGGTGGTAGCCGAGCGCGTCGCAGTGGCGCGCCAGCTCGATCGTCTCGCGGATGGCCTCGGCGGGCGTGCCGCCGGCGCGGATGGGCGACTGGTCGAGGACAGAAAGCTTCATGGCGCGCATCCTCCTGCGCGGCCCCGCGCCCGGCAAGCCCCTCGCTAGGGGCCCCGCCGCGGCCCGCGCGACGCAGGCAGCGCGATCGATGCGAGCGCGCAGGCGGCGAGCATCGCGGCCGAGCCCCAGAGGCAGGCGACGAGCCCGCCGGAGGTCGCGAGCACGCCTGAGAGCACCGTGCCCACCAGCCTGCCGGCGGCGTTCGCCGCGTAGTAGAAGCCGACATCCTCCGCCGCCGCGTCGCGCCCGGCATAGGCGAGCACGAGGTAGGAATGCACCGCCGAGTTCGCGGCGAAGACGAGGCCGAAGGCGGCGAGGCCGAGGGCGAGCACGGCATCCGGGCTCGCCCGGTCCGTCGCGAGCGACATGGCGATCGCGACCGGCACGCCGGCAAGCAGGGCGGCGAGCAGCCGGGCGGCAGGCACCTCGCGCGAGAGCCCGTCGGCGCTGCGCGGGATCGCCGCGGGTGCCGCGGCCTGCGCGAGGCCGTAGCAGATCGTCCAGGCGGCGAGCCACGCCCCGACCGCCGCCATGCTCCATCCCGCGGCCTGCAGGTGCAACGGAAGGCCGAGCGCGAACCACGCGTCGCGCGAGCCGAACAGGAACAGCCGCGCGAGCGACAGCCGGTTGATCGCCGCGTCGCGCGACAGCAGGGCGCGCACGGATCGCGAGGCACGCGCCTTGCCGAGGAGCGGCGGCAGGCCCGCGGCCGCGAGGGCGAGCGGCAGCGCCATCGCCGCCGCGAGGATCCAGAGCGCACCGCGATATCCCGCGGCCTCGAGCAACGCCGCGCCCAGGAAGAAGCCCGCGCCCTTCGCCGCGTTCTTGCTGCCGGTGAACCACGCGACGAGGTTCATCAGCCGGCCCGGCGCGCCGCCCGCGGACAGGCGCACGGCGGACTTGCCGGCGGTCTTCGCGAGGTCCTTCGCGATGCCGCACATACCCTGCGCCGCGGCGACCCATGCGATCGACGCGCCGACGCCGAGGTCCGCGGGCAGCGCGGACAGGACCAGCAGCCCGGCCACCTGCAGGAGCAGTCCCGAGACCAGCATGCGGGCCATGCCGAAGCGCGTCGCCAGCCATCCGCCCGCGAGGTTCGCGGCGATGCCCGCGGCCTCGTAGAGAAGGAAGAGCAGCGCGATCGCGAGGGGCGACAGGCCGGCGCGCGCGAAGTGCAGCAGCACGAGCATGCGCAGCGCGCCGTCGCCCAGCGTGAACCCGAGATAGGTGCCGGAGACGACGAGGAACTCGCGGGTCCCCGCAGCGGGCGCGCTCACGGCGTCGGCCTCACAGGGCCGCGCCGGCGAGGCTGGCGAGGTCGACCATGCGGCAGGCATAGGCCATCTCGTTGTCGTACCAGGCATAGACCTTGAGCAGCGTCCCGTCGGTCACGAGCGTCGAGGCCGCGTCGACGATCGCGCTGCGCGTGTCGCCCGCATGGTCCGCCGAGACGAGCGGCCGCGCCTCCAGGGCGAGGATCCCGGCGAGCGGCCCGGCGGCCGCGGCGGCGAAGAGCGCGTTGGCCTCGGCGGCGGTCGTCGCGCGCTCGAGCTCGAACACGCAGTCCGTCAGGCTGGCGTTGAGGATCGGCGCGCGGACCGCGTGGCCGTCGAGCCTGCCCCTGAGCTCGGGATAGATGAGCCCGATCGCGGTGGCGCTGCCGGTCGTCGTGGGCTGCAGCGACAGCAGCGCGCTGCGCGCGCGCCGCAGGTCGCGATGCGGCGCGTCCACGACCACGTTCGTGTTGGTCGGCGCATGGATCGTCGTGACCTGCCCGTGGCGGATCCCCAGAGCCTCGTGGACCACCTTCACGACCGGCGCGAGGCAGTTGGTCGTGCAGGAGGCGGCGGTCACGATCTCGTGGCGCGCCGGGTCGAGGAGGTGGTCGTTGACGCCGACCACCACGTTGAGCGCGGCGGCGTGGCGCACCGGGGCCGAGACCACGACCCGCTGCGCGCCGCGCGCGAGATGCCCGCGCAGCGTCTCGGGCGACAGGAAGCGGCCCGTGCATTCGAGGACGACGTCGACGCCGGCGTCGCCCCAGGGGATGTCCTCGGGCCGCGCGTGGGCGGAGAAGCCGATCCTGCGGCCGCCGACGACGATCGCGTCCTCGCCATCGGCCATGGCACCCGAATCGCGCCAGGGGCCCTGCGTGCTGTCGAAGGCGAGGAGATGCGCGCAGGCCTCGCTCCCGCCCTTCGCCTCGTTGACATGTACCACCTCGAGCCGGTTGGCGCGCCGCGGGTCGTCGGCCGGGCGCGCCGCGCCCCCCATCGCCGCGCGCAGCGCAAGCCGCCCGATGCGGCCCATGCCGTTGATGCCGACCCTCATCGGCCCTTCTCCATGTGTCGCGCGACCGCGTGCGGGTCGGCGAGTTCATCGAGGCGCCGCGCAAGCGACATCGCGTCCAGGGTGGCGAGGGGCAGCGACACGAATATCTCGAGCCTGCGGCGTAGGCCCGCATGCAGTTCGTTCAGGAGCGTCGCGCGCTCCGCCGCCGACCCGGAGAACTTCGCGGGGTCGGGCAGCGGCCATGCGGCGGTCGCGCGCAGGCCGGCGAAATCCGGGCAGGACTGGCCGGAGACGACGTCGCAGAGCGTGACGACGAAATCCATCCTCGGTGCGTCGGGACCGGAGAATTCGGTCCAGTGCTTGGAGCGAAGCCGGGAGACGTCGTGTCCGAGGGCACGCAACTGCGCGAGGATCTCCGGCATCGGTCCCTCGGGCGCGGGCTCCGTCCCCGCGGAATGCACCACGAACCTGCCATCGCCGATGCGCGCGAGCAGAGCCTCGGCGATGATCGAGCGCGCGGAGTTGCGGGTGCAGAGGAACAGCACGTTGAACGGCGTCGCGCGACTGCCATCGGCGCCCGCCTGCGCATCGCCGCGGCCGACGTCGCGGGTCAGGTAGGCGGCGAGTTCCCGCAGCGCGCCTGCGCGGGCGACGTGGATGAGGCTGCGGCCTTGCCGGCGGACATCGATCAGGCCGACCTGGTCGAGCGCGCGCAGGTGGAAGGAGAGCGTCGAGGGCGGGATCGCGAGCCGATGCGCGATCTCGCCTGCCGTCAGGCCTTCGGCGCCGGCGGCCGCGAGCGCGCCGACGATGTCGAGGCGAGTCGCCTGCCCCAATGCTGCGAAGGCAGAGCTTGCCTGCAAGGATTCCATTATTCGACAATAGTCGAAATCATCGGTGGATCGAGCTAAGTTTTGGTGACAATCGGTGCCGGGCCACCGTGCTATGGACCTCGCATCCGGCGCCGGGCCGGTCGTGGATGCGGGGGACGGCAGGGCATGGAAGGCTTCGACACGGTGATCGGCGGGGCGGATGTCGTGGACGGCACGGGCGCGCCGCGCCGGCGCGCGGACATCGGGATCCGGGACGACCGCATCGCGGCGGTCGGCGACCTCTCGACGGCGCGCGCCGGGGCGAGGATCGACGCCACCGGGCGCTGCGTGGCGCCGGGCTTCATCGACGCCCACACCCACGACGACAACATCGTCTTCGCGACGCCGGACATGGCGATGAAGGTCAGCCAGGGCGTGACCACGGTCGTCGCCGGGAATTGCGGCGTCAGCCTCGCGCCGCTGCGCCTCGACGGGCCGCCGCCGCCGCCGCTCGACCTGATCGGGGACCGTGCCGACTACCGCTTCGCGCGCTTCGCCGAGTACATGTCCGCGCTCGACGCCGCGCCGCCGGCGACCAACGTCGTTGCCATGGTCGGCCACTCGACCCTGCGCGCCGGCGAGATGGACCGCTTCGACCGCGCCGCGACGCCGGCCGAGGTCGAGGGCATGAAGCGCCGCCTCGACGAGGGGCTGGCCGCGGGCGCGATCGGG
>Ga0194130_10003873_pt1 | contig 19613 bp, 8 predicted proteins | sample TA2KigsurfametaG_FD_160084 | JGI IMG/M metagenome (GOLD analysis project Ga0194130, IMG submission 160084) | Freshwater microbial communities from Lake Tanganyika, Tanzania - TA2015050 Kigoma 12 surface | ecosystem: Environmental > Aquatic > Freshwater > Lake | place: Tanzania: Lake Tanganyika... | reverse complement strand
CTTTAAAAAGAGAATACTAGATACATACAAAAATTTACCAGGACCTTCTATAGAAGCCGTAAAGAAAACTTTAAGAAGAGAACTGGATATCTGGAGTGCATATGGAGCAACTCCTGATTCCGATTACCTTGGAGCAACTCCTGAAATACTTGAGATTGCTGATATTGAATCAACAACTCCTTACTTTGATTTTTCTGGAAAACCAAACAAAGAATTCAGAGACTTTGTAAGATCATTGAATGAAAAACACCCTTTAAACTGGGGATATGTTAAATGGGGCGAAGGTTATTGGGACTATGCTGGTAGAGATCAAAGTGGTGTTGGAAGAATACCAGCAGTATACGATGACGCTACACCCCTTGGTAAATATTACCAGCCAGGAATTGGAGATATATCCGATGCTAATTTAATAGTTCAAGAACCATCAGAAGCTATTATAGATTTTAATGAAAAGTTTAAAGCCTATGGATCTCGTTACCTAGGAAAGGTAGATGATTACGCGCCTGTTTTTGTTGAGTATGAATATTATGGAAGCTATACCCAAGACTATTATGAAAATAGTGCAGCAACTGTTAATTTTAGGTATCTGCTAGAAATGCCCGTACATGGGTCTTACACACAGGCAAAAACTTTTTACGTAGACGTTACCCACTATCCAAAAAACTCATACGGTCCCAATCATCCAGCAAGTCCCGAGTATGAAACAATTCCAATTTTTGACCAAGACGGCTATGCATATCCTAAGTATGTTTTTAAAGATATTGATACAAACGAGGTATATCTTGATACGTCAATAACTCCTTCAAATTCAAGAGCTAATTACTACTTTGCCAATAAAGCGTCTGCTATGCCTAACGCAGGTTCAAATAACTTTAACATATCTTTTACTGGAGCAACACCTTATTCTTCCACAATTGGATCTCCAATAAGTCTTTTGAATTCTAAATTTATCAATGGTGGAGCAAATATAAAAGTATCCTCAAATTCATATAGTAAAAAGAGAGGAACTTTTGAGACTACGCCAAGGTTAATGGGAAAGTTTTTATTAAATAGCGAAAATGAAATATCATATACGAGTAATTATATTTTAGACAAAGACTTTATAGACAAGACATTAATCTTTCCGCCAGGCTCAACACCAATTTATTTCCATATAGATAACGTAAAGCCTTCTGGATATGAAGAGGTCAAGGATATTTACATAAGCCCTACTTATGATGGTTATGGTGGACTTTCTGTTGATGGTAATCAAATTAAATTGGTTCCAGCGTCTCCAAATATATTTGCTCAGTATATTAATCCCAACTTTGCAACTCCAACTTATCACTCTGACTACGTCAGCAACGATGGTGCAACTTATAACTATTACTTTAGACAGTTAAAATACCCATATGGATCTACTCCAAATGTAATTAACTTTAAGACTTCAAATTCATCTACTCCTATATATCCGTTTAAGAAGGATTCTTGGGAAAGTTTTACCGCTGAATCAACACCAATGATAAATGGCTCAATCAACAAAAATGGAATTATTAGAACCAATGCGGAAAACTTTGATGACAATTTTAGTCTCAATTCTGATTTTGTTGGAACATATGAATTAACATATGATAGCTTTGGCGTAGATTGGCAAGATCATTATATAGAAAAAATTGAAGTAGTAAATTCTACGGATGGAGTATTTTTGACTCCATCTCAACAGTTTGTTACTTTGTTTGGCCAAGATCCAAAATTTATTAACTCTTCAATCATTGAAGACGAACAGGGAGCACTGTCACCCGTTAGTGTAACCGCTGAGTTTGAAGGTATATACAGCTCCTATCTGAATGTTGGTTGGTACCATCAAAATGGAGAAGACTATTATATATACGCTTATCCAGTTACGGAAACTTTTGCTACTCCCGGTTTTTATTTAAACCTAAGTCACGCCGTAAAACAAGGTGCGCCAATTATAGTAGAAAGAAATTCTTCTACTCCTGCGGTATTAAGAGAGGTAGCGTTCTACGATGAGGCCTCTCCAACATATGTGTCTTTAATAAATTCTGAAACTGTAACTGCAAATAAATCAAATAATTTATATTTGGGTTATGAAAACGTTTACGATGTACAAGTAACAGATTCAATAACTGGATATGTTCTTATGAACGGCGGTAGCACTACAACAAATACTATTCAAGTATTTAGCTCATCAACACCTTCCGTATATGGAAGAGAGTATTATGTTTCTTATAAGGTTAAAGATTCTTTTGTGGTTGATAATGATTATTATGACTCAAGTAAGACCAGTTATGTTACAGCTATAAGATTTGATTCTACTCCGTCTTCATTCTATGAGTATGATATAACGTATGAAAACTCCATTGTATCCCATGCCACTCCAATAGCCCTTAACGTTAACCCAATGGAACTTTGGGATCAAGAGGGGTTTGTTTATTTAAGTCATCAAGATTATGATTTTTCTGACGCAGAAATAAAATTAAGTCCGGCAAATATAATTGCAGACAACGATGATTTTATGGTGATTACGATAAAGTCTTTGGACGAGAATGGAAACTCAAAACCGTATCAAACATTTGCCATAACTGGAGATCACATACAAGCAGAGGAATCCTATTATAATACTGATATAAATGGTTTTGTTAGCGCAAGAATATATTTTCACGGAAGCACTTTAACAAACGATACTTATGGAGTTGTAACTGTTCAGGGTGTTGTCAACGGATCCGCAAATGCTCACCAGAATTCTCAGACTCAAGGATTTTCTAAGTCTATTACATTTGAAATTTCAAAGGAATATCAATCAGAATATTCGCTTAAAGCTATATCAGAAAACTCTGTAATTCCAGCTGACGGAATATCAAACAACTACATTAGGGGATTCTTAAAGAAAATCAGTACTCCACAGGCTAATAAAGTCATTTATTGGAGAAAGGGAAGAACACTACAGGACATTTTTCATGCCACGCCATATTATTCATACGTAGTCTCCGATCAATATGGAAACTTTGAAATAGGACCCTTCGTATCTGCAAACAAGAATCACCCAGGAATGTGGTTAGTTGCGGTAGAGTCAGAAGGTGCCGCTACAGCAAATATTAACCCAGTGACTGTAGCTGGAGATATAGTTTTTTGGAATGAAAAATATGATAATTTAAATTACGCCTACGGAGATTCGGTATTTTACAGTCCTGATTTACTATATATAAATAGAACGGATATGTATTCAACTCCTTCGTTTACAGTTCAATACTTTGACGGAGAATATGCAACTCCGTATTCAGCGACTCCGGACTGGCTGCCCCCAAAGTGGTACCCAGTCAATAGATATGACCAATACATGATGGGGCTGCTAGGTTCTACGCCAATGCACGTAAGCGGCTATCAGAACTTAATGAAAGACTATGAGGAAGAGTAAATGAAGAGTTTTGTTGACAAGACAGAATCGCTAAAAGAACCAGCAGTAAAGACTGGCAATTTTATACCAAAAGACTCAATTAACCTTCGGTTGGTTTTCTTCTAAAGAGATAAGTCCAGAAAACAACCTTGCTTTTGTTGACTTATCTTCAACCATTGAACAGAATGTCAATGAAGACTCTTCTTTTAATAAGCTTATGTTTGCAAACGAGCTTGGAATGCTGGAAGACGAAAATGGAAATCCATATATTCCCTCCGATGATGTTCTAATTAGTGATATATTTTTAAATGAAGAAGTAGTTCTTCAAAATTATGGGCAGAGTGAATTGGCCCAAAAGCCGTATGCAATGAATTACTACGTAAGCAATCACTTTACCTTACTTAGAACCGGAATGCATGTATCTAGTGGTCTAAATCATTACGTTGAAGATAGATTTATACCAAACAACATTAAAGTTGTTGACAAAAATGGTAATCTTTATTCTAATCTTGAAACTGGTAGATTAAAGTATAGAATTTCTTTTGAGTCTTTCGTTACTGATGAGAATATTATATCCAATGAAATACCTCATAAGATAATTATTTTTATCGAAGACGCCTACCCAGAAAATTTAACTTTAGTGTATGATAAGGTTGAGGTAACCAAAGACGGCTCTTGGTCTAAACAAATTCTAAAATATTCTGAATCTATAAATCCAGTTCCATTATTTAAGAAAATTCAAGAAGAAGCTGAAGTTGTAGATCCTTCTAATCTTTTTGATAAAACGTATTCTATTAAAAGAAATACAAAAACAAAGTCAATTAATAATCATGTTATGGGTTCTGAAGACAACGTTGTTTATGTTAATAAAAAAGCAATTGATGATAATAGAATATTTGAACTTCATAACTGGAGAATTGTTGCAAGAGTTCAAAACTCAGTAGATTTTTCTGATATAAATTATGGCAGAGATTTTACTACTCAAAATATTCAAACAAAAACAGTAAAAGTTGGTGTCCTATACTCTGATTCCGTAACAAGGGATCTTAGTAATATAAACCCTTATGTCTTTTTAAATCTTCAAAACTCAGTTTTTAATTTGGCAAATTTTGTTTTTGAAAATCCTAATTCAACATTAATAAACAAAAGCCTTGCCAACTATTGGCTTGTAGATATAGAGTCTGTAACAGATGAGCAAATCAAAAACTATGATATTTTGGCATGCTCGCTGCACTGGTCACTAACGGATCCCCACGCCGCAAAGATCAATTCTTTTCTAGAAAATGCGGGAACATTTATTGTAGATACAATAGGTGCTCCCACTGATGCTCTTCTGAAGCTAAATCCAGCCCTAACTATAGCCGGAGCTGATATTAACACCACTCCAACTTCTGCTCCCAGCACATACGCAACAAGCAATCTCTTGTTAAACGCTCAAAAAAATAATGCATTCTCTATAACAACTTCGGAATTTGCTACAGACTGTGGAATTTATGGCTTTAGCAAGGGGGCAACTAATGCTCACAAAAAATATAATTACTTTACAAATAGCGGACTAGAATCTTTATTAGAGAGAAATTCTCAAAAATTTTTCGTCCTACTTAGAACTGTTAAAAAAACTGACAGGTTAATGGCGAGTAATGTAGTTGCGTCAACTACTGGTTTTTTAAAGTATTGCAATGATTTATACTCAGCCAATACCGCTATATCAACTCCAAACAATGGAGAATCTTCTATACCAGTGTCTACTGGTTCTTCATTTTCTAACTTTGTAGAAGGTCCATATAAGTTTTTTTACAACTGCATTTCAGTGGGCATAAATGACAAGATTGAATCAACTAGATATAGATTTGATCTAAGGTCTAGCGTACACTATTACAGTGGTCAGTGGTATAGCGATTGGGTAATTGATCCTAATGCACTGTTTGAAGACGAATTGATTTCATACTATAAAAATGGAATAGTTTCAGGCGAAAGAAAGTATGTAAGAGAAACAATAGCTTCTCCAAAAAATCTTTATAGGGCAGAAATATCTTCAACTGTTTCTAATTTGTCTGATGTCTTTCTAGACCAAAGCGATGCTAACACCACTCTTTACATAGAGTATACAAACCCTAATGTTTTGTGGACAAATACAGTATCAGTATCAGACTCTGAAAAGAGAGAAGTTTCATCGTCTTATAACTTAGTTAAAATTGTAAATAAGAGTGTAGCCTGTGAAACTCACACAAATAAAGTGTCTCCAAAGTTTACTATTCCAGGTGGATTTGGACCATATGTTGTCAAAAGTAAATTAATTCCCTCTAAGAGGAGCCAACTAAAAGTTGCCCCAGTTGCTCCAGTTAGAAACTATTCTGTAAACCTTGCCTCAACGCAATCTATTACATCTGGATCTGACACTCCAGTTAATTTTGACGCAACGCTGAACGTAACTGCAACGGCAAAGTTTACCCAAAGTCATACTTACCTTAGGAACAATCCAGATGAATTAGTTTCACCAGAGATACCCGCAAAGGAACAGGTAATAGAACCTGGTGAAGAAACTACTATTGCAATAGGTTCCATAGAGACATCGCAAACTGGTGATTATTCTCTTGTTGATCCTCAACTCACTAAAATATCTAGCTTCTATAATGCATTTAATTATACATACGATATAGATAAGGGTAATACATGGGATGAATATTTTGCTGGTAAGGGAACTCCAACATACATTAAGTACATACAGTTAACCCTAACAGCTGCTGGAAACAACTTTGCTACATCAGTAGATGGAGTTTTTGGAGCAAATACTACAACTAAGTTAAAAGCATTCCAAAAAGACAGAGGCCTTAAGCAAGATGGCATAGTAGATTCTCAAACAAAAATGTGGTTAGCAAGAGTTTGGGCAAATATGAGCGAAGAAAGATTTGACGATTATAAAAGGAAAATAAATTCAAACACCTATAAAGATAAAAACATAGACAAATATTTAAATGGAGCAAGACAAAGTAAAAGTGCAAAGCGTGCACTGGAGAATGGTCAAGGATTTAAATTAATCAATTTTAGCGGTATCTCAAATGCAGAAAGAGATCCTGACACAATCAGAGTATGGGTTGGATTTAAGTTACCAGATTTAGAATCTATAAACGATATAACAGCTATAACTATAGAAGGTGGAGATTTTGGAACACAAGTAGTGTCACCTTCGTACGATGGCTATAAAGTTTTACGTGTAGTAACATCTGATACATATGCGTTTACTAAAGATCAGAATTCTGGGGCACATGCTAGGTACACAAAAGGTACTACCAGAATAGATAGTGATGGAAGGTTCACAAAGGGTAGATATGTCTCAATCTTACTCCAGGGATCTAGATTAGGTGGGGCATTTGGCTCTACTGCCGAAGGTCTAGCTATTGCGGGAATAAAATGTTTATGTAGATTTAAAAAAGTTATTACACCAGGTCAAGATAAAGTACCTGCAGTACATAGATCAGTCCCGCCATCAGAAGTTGCTGTTTCTAGAGAGGTAGAAGGAACAGTTTCTATATCAGTTCCAGTCAATGCAGTTTCATTTGCTCAACAGAATATAGGAGTTAATTCAGATTTTTTAAGAAATGCCACATTAAATTCTATATCTGTTTATAGAATAGATGGAAATGAATTTAGTAATATTTTACTGACTAAAACTGGTTTGGCTGAAGCTTTAAATCAAACGGCATACAAGCCTGATTTAAATAGAATAGAAAAAGTAAATTTGTCATCAATTATATCTGGTAGTATTTCCCTGCAAACAGCAACAGTATCTGCTGTGAAGCAAGCTGGTACCAATATTTCGTATCAGTCATCTAACATTGACCTTACAACCAGCGGAAATACAGTGTTCTTAAAGAGTAACTTATCGTCATACAATTCCTCAACAACGAAAGTAACAAGTGAAAGTATTACTGGGTACAACGTAAGAAATGCAGAAAGTGCTATTGTAAGACCTGGAAAAAATTCTTTCAATTATTACGATGGAGTTACACTTATTTGTAAGCCTGATGGTTCTCCATATGGAATAAATCTAGCTTCCGGTATGACATCTGCTGATCCAAACCTAGATGTTTATTACTCTAACGTTGAATTGATAAATACATTGCCCGCTCAAGAAGGGCTTCAGTATGGTTTTTACGATGCTAGAAATAAACAATTTATTGGCAAAAATATAACATACACAAAATATCAAGAAATTGGCCCGCAAAATCTATACATAGGCCTTTATGCTTATGACTATGACGGAGACCTAAGTACACAAAGGGAGTACACTGGTTCTGCAAATGGAGATATGTATCAGCCAACACAGGTTCCAAGTAGATCGGCCTATCCAGTATTTAGGGTTTCTTCAGTCCCTAGAAATAAAATTCAACTAAGTAAAACTTCTTCAAAACTAGATAAAACTGAACCATGGCCACTATCTATAACTTCTGGATCATTTGTTAAAGAAATATCACTACAGCTAGATAGGCCTAAGGATTGGTTAATTAAATATAACGGTCAAAAGCTAAGAGCTAAATACGATACATCCGACATTAACTCCGTAGGGTGGTCAAAAGTATTTGGCAGAGGATACTACGATATTGTAGATGAGATTCCAGTTTACAATAATGCCCAGTCCATCACTGTGAGAAATGCTCCAATACATGTTGTTCATGAAAAATCGGATGATTTATTCCGCTTTGCTGCCGACTTTAGGCCAATTATAAAAGTGTATACGAGATCTAGTATCAATGCCACCTGGCAGCAGGTGCCGTGGACTGAGTTTAGAAACGTAAATTGCAAAACTGGTTTGATAGAATTTAACTCTTCAATTATATCTTCTGATGAAAGACTAACAAAAGTTAGCTATACAACAAAGTCTTCAGACGTTATGGTCAGAGGTTCGGGAGGAAATCCAATTCCATTGAACCCATTTTTAAACAAAGATACAGTAAAAGTAAATAAACCTCTTTATATTTATCTTAAGCCAACAGAAATATACAAATCTGCATCAACTCCAACAGATCAAATATCTATAGCTGTTATGAGAGATGTAATAGTTGAAGACTATATACCTGGTCCAATTGTTAATTTTACCTACAACAACAATATATTTAACAAGTACGATGCCTCAGAATATGACCCCTTTGCTCTCTTAATAGGAATAGTTTATGTTATTAATACATTTTCTGATGAGAACTTTTCTTTCCAAGATCTTAGAACAAGGGGTGGCGGAATATCTGCAAGCTTTAGCACTAATAAAATACTGAACGATATTGAAGAATCTATTTCTTATTGGGACGTGTACCCAGCTCTTGGCGAAGCTTATCCTAAGGGCGGTTATGTTATTGTAAAAATTCCAAAACTTGTAAAGAAAAACTTTACAAATCCCAATGAAGTATATACAATTGTTAGAAACAATATTACAGCTGGTGTAGTGTTTGAACTACAGGACATGGAAGGAAAGGATTGGGGCAGCAGTGTTACGACAACTTCCTGAGGTCTTAGAAACTTTTTCTTCCCAAAGTAGAAGAACGGTAAGTTCTCTTTTACAAAGCGTAAAAGGCGATAAGACTCAAATATCTGTTTTAGTTCAAAATCTAAACAATTTTGATAACTCAATAAATTATAGTCCAGCTTTAGCATTAAGCTATTCAACTATGAATGTTGAGTCAGTTTTAGAATTCTTTAGAGATTCTGGATTAAGGGTGTCACAGTTTTTTTCAGCAGCGTCTTCTATATCTAATATACTAAATTCAATGATGTCTATTTTTTCTTCAGAAATAAATAAATTAGAAAAAGATATATTGTTTTTAGAAAATTTTATAGACAACTATCAATTTATAGTTGGTGAAGATGATCTTTTCAACTTCAATTATATTGAAAACTTTGATAATAATATCAACTCATTTGCTAATGAAAATACCAACATAGGTTTGTTTGATAGAGACGGTATTAACTTTGAAGAAAATGGAAACTATAAAATAGATACAGTTCTAAGTAAAATGACAATATCAAATGGAGCTAGTTTTATAAATACAATTAGCAACATTAAGCAAACAACTGAATATAATAATTATTCAGAATACCTAACTAATAATAGCGGATTTGATCTATTGTTTAATGACAGTAAAGTTGACAATTGGTCTGTTACAGTTAAGGCTCCATATCTATTAACATCATCTGTCCTTGAACTCCCAAAGTACGTTACATACGATACGTCTTATATTAAGGGAGCGCAATCTTCTAATTTAGTTTCTTTTATTACGCCTGTAGAAATAGATTTCATAAGAATTACCCCAAATGATTCAAACGGTTTACAGCTTCTACAGGTTGTTTTGGAAAAAACAAATCCAACTGTATCAATGGGTACAGTTTCTGTTCAGAATGAATATATTGATTTTCCAGTTCTTCATTCGCCACTTTCTTTAAATAAACCAGTAGATATTGTATTTGAAAAGTCTAAAGTTAAAAGTATATTATTTATCTTTAATCAATCAAAATACACAAGAACAGAAAATACTTCAATTAAACAAGAAATGAACTCAAAAGCACTAAGGAGTATTGTACAGACAAGAAAGAAAAACAAAAATCAAAAATCATACACGCTGCAAGATATAGTTTATTTTTACTTCAAAGGTTATTCTAATGACTTCAATTTGAAAAAAGATTTAAATAAATACCCTGACTATTACTCAAATAAATATCCTGTTTCGCAAGAGTATAACGATTTTGGTTTTATAGAAAAATTCTATGGCTGTTCGGACAGTGAAATAAATGCTAAAATATCAGATGTTATTGACAAAAAAAATACAACAGCTATTGAAAACATAGTTCACAGCATTGTTCAGCATGTTGTTGATACTAGATCTAATTTATTCAATACAAAGATATATCGTTCAACTAGAGCAAACGCAAATGACAATCTAATTTCAACCACAAGAACAGATGGTTTTATTCCTGTTAAAAACGATTATCAAAATTATTCGTTAGACTTTCAAAGTCAGGATCCACTTGCTCCAGGCCTGTCAATAGACGACGTAACAAAATACCTTGAAAACAAAGAAGTATCAAATTCATATGAATATTCTTTTTCTTTGAATTCAATTCTATTTGGAGTTAATCAAAATCAAACTCAGAATAAAGCTTGTTTTATTTCTAAAAAAATAGAAATGGATGGCGCTCCTTTGGGAGTAAAAGGAATTGTTAATGTAGTAAAAGAAAGAAGAGATTTATCTTTTACTAGATATGATCTAAAAGAGGCTGGGTCTTACGAGTTGAGTGTTGCGTGGACAGATGTTATTGATTCAGAGTCATCTTGGACCCCATTAATGGCTGAAATAGATGGGAAAATAGATTCAGAAGTTTTATTCTTTGACAGGCTGAACATAGCGAAATTAAGATTTGCGCCTAACGTCAGTTCTATCAAAATATATAAAAATGGATACTTAGAAAATCCAAACTATTGGTCATATTCAGAGTTGGGTAATCTTGTTACTTATTCTACTCCCGTTGACTCAAAAGCAACATATGTTGCAGAATATGAAGTAGATTTAATAAGTTATAAGCAGAATTTAGTAGATATAGATTCTTTATCAAATTCAAGCTTTGCAGTTAGGGTTTACGCTTCAAATGGCACACCTGGAGAAAAGTTTTTAGGAACAAGTTCTGGTAACAGACTACTTCTATCTTATGTTCCATATGTAGAAGATAGATTTGCAACAGCTGTATATAACAACTTGTATGGTACTATTAATACTACAGAAAACGTTGGTTATTCTCCTATTATTGTTACCCTAGATAATGGCACAACTGCCGTTAACTTAACAAATTATACAAATAATAGCTTTGAAAAAGGCTCTTTCTATAATACAGATGAGTGTTTATTTTTTCAAAACGGCAAAGAGCTTATATTCAATAAACCAATCTCAAATCAAATTAACGTTAAATATAGTTATATTCCTTCATCATTAAGATTTAGGTTGATTATAAGAAATAATATTCCAGGTGTATACAACGGAATAGCTATTGATAATGTAATATTAAAATGCAAGGTGAAAAACCTTGATCCGTTCTCGGAAAAACTTTTAAGGTTAAGTTAAAATGACTCAGTTATCAACAAATACGATTGTATATGACCAAATAATAGCCAAAGTTTCTAAATTTATAATTGACTATAGAGAAAATAAATTTCCTACAAATAAAAAATTTCTTGAGGAATATCAAAATTTAATATCATTTTTAAATCAAAGGATTTCTGGACCACTGACAGAGTTCAATCCATACATCAAGGGTGAACCTCCAGTGTCTCAAAAATTTAATGAGTTCACTGCAAGCTATTCAAACGATATTAATATTATATCCAAGCAGTTAGACTACATGTCGGCTAACATTGTTAATTCTTTTAATCTATTTAGTTCTGAAATTGAACAAGAAAATAGTTTTATGAATAGAATTAAAAGCAAGATAAAAGTTTTACAGATGTACTCAAGCGGGCCATCTAACGATCTGTACTACTTTGGGAACTCTTTTGATAGTTCTGATTATATAGATTTTTCTAAAATAAAAGACTCTACAGTAATGCCGTTGATAGAAAATGGTCAAATGACTTTGTCTATAGGGCAAGTTAAAAACTGGGCTACTAAATATGTTTATATAGCGCCAGAATCAAACGGCTATGCTGGAAATAATCACGAAGCAATTATACTAAAAGATACGGACTTAGACTATCAGTATGTATTTAAGAATACTCCAACTTCAAGAAATAAAGAAAATATAAGAGACAATAATCCAACTACATTTTTTGAATATGAACAAATCAACATAATAAACAAGCCGTCAGCAGCCCAAGATTTTGAGTTTAAATATATAAATTCTTCTACTGGTGAGTCAAATGTATCTTATGATGATTGGTCTTCGTTTAAGGGTCAGAAGCTTGTTTTATGCCTGGTGATGGAATCAGAATATGCGCAGCCTGCAAACTTTGTAAATATACTTCCCTATTTTGGAAGTGGGAATTCTACCGCCAAAGACGTAATAGTTACAAAGTTGGAGATAACAGATGAAAAAGACACGGTAGAAAACATATTAACAGAACCAATATGGATTAGTTCTAGCTTTATTCCATCATCTTTAGATAAAGCAAAGTATTTCTTTTATAGAGAAGCAAAAATCAGGTTTGAAGAACGTAATATTAAAAAAATTAAAATAACATTTGAACAGTCAGAATCTTCAGACGTAAAGATAAAACATCTCTATTACAAGCCAGACTCAACAAAAGCGGGCAACCCTTACTACGGACAGCCAAGGTTTAATCCACAAGATCCAACAATAGTTCAAGATTTGTTATTTCCTAACATACCTTGGTCCTCAAAAACATTTGATCCAAAAGCAATAGTTCCTAGTATTAATACTCCAAACATTTTGAAGTCAGAAGTTAATAATACAAATTCAATTGACGTAAGACTTCAGAGGTCAATACCAAACTCACAAGGTTATTGCCTTCAGGCTGAGGGAACCGATGGAAAAATATATAGAATAACTAATGGATTCTATGAAAAATTTAGTCAAGAGCTTACTCGACTACAAGGATATGCATCAATCAATGAAAGGAACAAGGCTAGTTACATATCCAGTGGAAATGTTATCAGTAATTCTTATAATAATGATTCTTTTCCATATGTGACATCAAGTACTACTGAAGAGTTGAAATCTCTTCTTGACACAATAAAAAACTGGTTTAATACTGAAAATGCAGATGGAACTTCAGGTCAGAAATATGAAAAGTTTGAACTTGTTGTAGGGACGGCACAAATAGTAGAAACAAATAGTTTTGATACAGCAAATCAAACAAGAACTTACAAGGTTAATTTGACTAGACAGTACGAGATATTGAATGCGGAAAGAAGGTCTATAGGTCTTAGGGACGTGTCAGCTGGCCTTGAGTCCTATTCAGAAAATGCTCAAATTGTCTCAAAAAGATATGATGTTCCATCAGAAATAGAATATATAACACTGTCAGCTGAGTCTTCGTTTTCTGGTTCAGTTTCAGCCGACATTAATGACTATATTGAATATAGTCTATCTTTTGACGATGGAACTAATTGGGTAAAAATTTCATCAATTGAAAGTCCATTCAAAAATACTCCAGAAATATTGGCTATCAATCAAAATATAGAAGAAAGATTTAGACTTCCTGGTGTTAGCTATCTATTCTCTCCAAAAATTCCTGCTTCTGTAAAAAATTTCTTATTGAAGATAGATATGAAGAAACCATTTTCAAAAAATATAACACCAATATTGTATTCTTATAAAGTAGGAGTAAAGGTTAAGCAGTCGTGAGTATATCAGAGATACAAAAAAGAAAATTTCTAGAGAATCTTTATAGATCATTATACTCTTCTGGAGTAACTGAGTCTGACAGGGTGTCTAGACAGCCAAATGATGATGAAATAAAAAAAGAATTTGACGCATATTTTTCCGCTAATAGGATCGGCGTGCCACTAAGAGTAGATCCAACTGTGCTCAGAAACACTAGGGTTACTAGCCCTGATATTATGAATGAGTTTATGGCTAGGTATATATTCAACTTAGACGTGTTGTACGATTCAATAGATGATAATACAGAAAAGTTAATGGACTCAATAACTTATCTTAATAAGAAATTAGATTTTTTAAAACAAAAAAGAATTGATTTAGAAAAAAAGATAGACTCAATTTTGTTTACAATGTCAAACACTGATGGATTTTTTTACTCTTTTTCAGAAAGTTTTGCTAGCTTAACAAACATAGACTTGTCTTTAACTAATGCATTTGTTGACGTAGAAAATAGAAAGGCTACTCTTCCAAAGCTTAAATCTAATGCCTTAGATTTTAATGCTCCTGGAAAAATCAATTATTCCAATGTTCAGTATAGAATAATGTTTAACGGCAACGTTGTCGTACAAGATAAGCAGATGCCAGACGTTAATAATATGTTTGATGGACTGAATAATACCATGTCTAAAGTTGAGTTTGATTCAGATGTGATTGGGCCATGTGCACTTATATTAAATATTCCATTAGATGTTCCTTTTGTTATTTCTAAAGTTGATGGAAGAATGTCAACTGGCTCAGCTGTAACTACAGTCGTAGAATTAATCAATCAACAGAATTCAAGCAACTCGCAATTTAGAAGAAAACAATCTAGCTCTGATTACGACAGATTTTCTTTTGATTTTGATCCGCAGCTGTCTGGTAATCTTAGAATTACTTTAATCAAATATGAGCCAGATTATGTGAATACCGCTAATACAAATAACAAATACAAATATTCTTTTTGTATAAGAGATTTAATAGTTAGCGGACAGTATTACGACAGCAATGCTACATTAATAAGTTCGCCAATATCAATACCAGCAGGCGATGCAAATAAAATTATAGATGCGGTGAGCATTGAAGCATCAAATGGCAATCCAGGTGTAGGAAGTGTTAATTTCTTTATAGCAGCTGATGTAGAAAATGCTACAGGAGTATCGGATTTTAATTGGATTCCAATTTCATCTTCCGTTTCTAATTCACCCTCATTTGATCAAGTGGTTTCTTTCTCTGGGTCTAATAAAGTGTTCAAAAACATTAAGAAATCTCCATCAGCTGGAGAGCTAAAACTATATGACCTATCTACAGATAATAATCTATCTATAAAAAATCCTTCAAATTCAATTTACAATGGAATATCCGTTTATAGGGTGGCAAAATTAGAGGAACAACAGTCGCCATATAACTCATATCTTCTTGACTCGGTAAATTCCTTTAGCTTTAAATATACATCTTATTCTGATGGATTATATTTAGACACAAATAGATGGTCATCTATTATTAATAAAACTCTTGAAAATGTTCAGGTATTTGAACCTGGCAATATACCAATAACAAATGTTCCATCAATACCAATATCTTTAAATTTAACAAAAATAAGTGGATTTTTGCAGACCTCATTGTTAGTAGAAGAAGATACTCAAGCAATAAATTCTATATCAAAATCAGATACATCAGTTAACTGGGATATGGCAGTGTATCTGAATGGAACTCTTTTAGCAGATATTCCATCAGGCGTTTCCACAAAAGAAGTTTCTTGGTCATTTAAAAAGGGAGTAAATAATATAGTTGTCACTTTTGATGCTGCAGGAACTTCATCAGGATCAATATCTTTAATGAGCGGTGTTTCTATAGCAAACTACGGAGTACCTTTTGTTAAATATTATTCATATGTAGATCCATTTGACTTTAGAATTAATAGAAATGAAAGTGATTTAGTTTTTACTATAGATAATTATCTTGGTAATAATGAAATATTTTGTCGATCACAAATAAGTAACAATTCAAGAATTGTGTTTCAAAATAATTTAATAAATCCTGTAAAATCTATACGTTTTAGAGCTGATTTTTCAAGATTTTCTAATCCCTTTGGAACTCCGTCTTTAAATTCTTATAGAATTAAATTTAAAAATAGCAATTAGGATTGACTATGGCAAAAACTTATACAGAAATTAAAAGAATAATTCAACCTTTATACCAAAGGTATAGAAGTGTTTTCAGAGGCCCAAGAAATTCCGAAATGGAAAACATGGAAATGAATAAAATTCTTATAGACATGCATAGGCTAGACGAATATATTTTAAATATAGATGATAGAATATATGATGAACAGAGAATATTTGTAGGTCAGGTTGATCCACAAAAACCACAGATACATGAAGAATATGACGATGGAAAGTACTATATATTTAGTGATGTCCAATTTGAGTACTATGGCGACTCTGCTACTCCAGATTATTTGCAAATAGACACAGTAGATACCGCAGCATCTAAATTGAGTAGGCTATCTAAGAAAATTAAAATGCTAGAAAAAAGAAGGCTAAACGGATAAAATGTCTGAATTTATATATACACAAAAAAGAACCAGACAGTATAACGGCCCAGTTGACAGCGCTGACCATAATGCAAGAATAGAAGAAAATTATAAAGATCTAGTTTATTTATATAATAAATATAACGTAACGGACCAAAAACTGTCTGAAGCATTTCAAAGAGTTTTAAAAGATCACATATTTTTAAATCAATACATTAAAGATATGGACGATAGAATTACTGCATTAGAGGCTGAAGAGAATTTAATATCAATTCATAGCTACTCTCAGATTGATAACATAGCCATACCCAATGGCGAAGATGGCATTCAGGCTGACGAGGTCCTTTCCTATGACCCAATTTACAACGTTATTACTCTACCTAAAATAGATGGAGCTTCACATTCTAAATTAAAGTTTTTTACTGGCGTAGAGGGTCAGATTATTCCAGATTTTTTTGAGACTAAAATATCTAATACACTTCCAGGTGTCGACACACAGGGCGCCATACTTGATAGTACAAATGTATACAATGCTATTTTGGATAGATCTGATAAGTACTGGAAGAGAAGCATTATCACCGATACAACATCACCATACGGCGCTCAAACTTATTTGTATATAAAAATACCAGCAGAATATACTGGCTCAAAAAAGACAAACTTTATTAAATTAAACCCATTTCCTTTATTTGGAGTTGACATTCTTTCTATTGAATACACAACTAATCTTAACCCAACAATGACTGAACAGGATGGATGGTATCCTTTAAATAGGGATAGATTATATGATGGAAACTCTGAGGCTGTTGGTAAGGTTGCACCAGGAGCATGGACAACAGTGGGTTCTGATTATATATTAAATTCTGGCCCACTTGCATTCTATTTTCCAGAGTTAGAAATTACTGCAATAAGAATAGTCATGAGGCAGAAAAACTATCTTATTGAGAATAATAAAAAGATTTATACTTATGGTTTAAGCGATCTAGATATAAGGTATGATAAGTTTTTGCCATCTGGAAGAATGATTCTTAAATTTGATGCCCCAGAAGGAGAATTAATAAGCTCAATCACAAGCGTAACTCCTAAGATTTACAATGTGTCTCCAGCTTTATTGTCTCAAGCATTTGGCTATAGAGTCATCTACCAAGATGGATCCATTTATACCCTAGAAAACCCTGGATCTTCCAACAATGTTTGGATAGAAGTTACGTTAACTGGACTAGCAGACGGCACTGCCCCTGTATTGTCTGATTTAATCGTAAATTATAACTAAACATAGCACTATTGATAATTACTATATAAGATTAAGAGCTTATCCAAGGAGACTATAATGGCTACTTTTTATGTAGGACCTCGTCCTGTACTTAAGGGTCAAAACACTGCACAAATGGTCAACCCATATACCACAATGACTGGTAAGACCAAGGGCGCAGGGACCTATTCATACTACCCACTATACAGCACCAGCCACGTTTTGGATGGCGCACCAGACAACGCACACACTCCAGGTACAGGTTACCATCCTGGTAGCGTGCTTCTTTCTCAAATTTTTAATGGAACTACCCTTTATATTCACCCACTTTCTGGCACATTTGCCGATGGTGTTGGTTATGATGGCGCTAGATTCCGCCCAATGGAGTACAAGGGTCTAGCAGGTTCCGCTGCATTCCCAAGTGGTTTCGGTCATGCCGATAGAACAAGCGATTACAGCTACAATAACTACATCTTTGATGGTGTAAACTCAGCTAACGTTTTTGCCAACACAGGCCACGCCGCAAGAACTGATGCACAAGGAGCTCCAGCTTCATTTGGATCTTTTAGACCAGACGAGTATAATGGACTTCCCAGCACAAAGGTCTTTACCGCTGGTTATGGACAGGCTATTCCAACAGATTATGATAACGAATATGGCAAAAACAAGGTTCAAGAGTGGAGAGGTGTACCCTCTTCAAGAGCTCTCTAATTATTTTAGCTCTCCTATTAATCTAGAGAAAGATTCTAGGTTAACAGGTTTAATTGGATGGGCAGCCTTAATAGCTTTTGTTGTTGGATATGATATATTCGCCATCAAAAGTCAAAAAGCAGAAACTCTAACCAGAAGTTTCTGGAGATTATCAGACGGTAAACTGTCTAAGTTTCCAGTTCTTGCAGCTTGGGTGATCGTAACGGCTCACCTAATGTTAGAGAAGGATGTTAGAAGAAAAATAATCAAATAGTTTTCACACTGAGATTATATGCGCTAGTAATGGTATACTATTCTAGGCGGACAGTGAGAAATTCCCGCTCATTATGAGCGGGTTTTTCTCTTTTATAGTCTCTTTTATAGGTTTCAGTAAGTTTAGGTAGAGGTATAAGGGTAGCATGTTAATGGAAGATCTGCAGAAGGTTGTGTCCGGTGAATCACTGCCAACAAACGTTGCAGATATGTACTTGAGAATATACGTTGCCGACATTGATTGGAAACCCCACATTGCCAAGTTTTGGGCAAATACTACAAACAAAATAGCTGAAGAAGATGCAGCAAAAGCTCACGTGCGAAAGTCAATAGCCTGCGCCAGTCTTATTCCAGTTTTTGATAAAAAAGCTATTCCAGATCCACCTCAAAACCTTTTATTTTGGTGCCCAACATGGTCTCAGTTTAACGAAAGAGATTGGGTTGATATATACAAAAAAGTTGTTGAAGACGATATAAAAATAAGAAACAATAGGAAGAAACTTTTACAACACGGTGTTGTAGACAGCATAGATTATTTACCTTTAACCAGGCAGGCTTTCAACTGGTTATATATGAAAGCAGAAGAGTCAAAGTCAATAGGTGAAAACAAAGAAGATTTAGTAAAGAAGTTTGAAAACTTAGTAAGAATATATGGCGGAGCTGTTATATGCAATGTTTTTGCCAAGCATGAAAATAATATTTCTAAAGTTTTGAATTGGAGAAGTGGCTATTTTATAGAGAAAGAAATATATAAGATTTATACGCCAGAACAAATAAGTAAGATAAAACAAACGGAAATATCAAAGATAGATCCAAAGTACGTAAAGAAACTAATAAAAAACAAGGAGTCATGATGTCTATTGAGACAGCAACGCAAGAACAAACAACCACCAACTTTAACCCAGCGTCGGTCAACACAAAAGTTACCAACATGTTCTCTTTTAAAATAAGTGATGAATTTCTTTCTGGATACAAAACCAAGACTCCTCCTTTTGGCTACAAGGATGCTGGCGGTAACTCTGTAGGTGAAATAACATTTCTTAGAACATACTCTCGCTTGAAAGAAGATAACACTAAAGAAACATGGGTTGATGTATGTGAAAGAGTTGTTAACG
>Ga0194130_10003869_pt1 | contig 19621 bp, 16 predicted proteins | sample TA2KigsurfametaG_FD_160084 | JGI IMG/M metagenome (GOLD analysis project Ga0194130, IMG submission 160084) | Freshwater microbial communities from Lake Tanganyika, Tanzania - TA2015050 Kigoma 12 surface | ecosystem: Environmental > Aquatic > Freshwater > Lake | place: Tanzania: Lake Tanganyika... | reverse complement strand
GATGGAGTCCTGAATGCCCTGGGAAGTAAAGCGGTGGGGGGCACCTGCGGCGGAAACCACGTTCTCTTCAATCATAATTGAACCAAAATCATTGGCACCGGCATGCAGACAGATCTGGGCAACGGACTTGCCCACGGTTAACCAGCTGGCCTGTATGTTTTTAACATTGGGCAGCATGATGCGGCTGAGGGCAATCATTCGGATGTATTCATCGGCTGTTACCCGGTTGGTTATGCCCCGTACCTTACGCAAGAGGGTGCCATCATCCTGAAAAGGCCAGGGAATAAAGGCAATGAAGCCTTTCGCATCGGCGGGTTTTTCAGCCTGTACCTCACGCAGCCAGACTAAATGTTCAAAACGCTCTTCCAGGGTTTCCACATGCCCAAACATCATGGTGGCCGAAGTGGTCAGTTGGAGTTGATGGGCCGCACGCATCACATCCAGCCATTCCTGTCCCCCGCATTTGCCTTTAGAAATCAGGCGGCGTACCCGATCGTTCAGTATTTCGGCTCCGGCTCCGGGTAAGGAATCCAAACCGGCATCCATTAAAGCTTTCAGAACTTCGGTATGGCTCATGCCTTCGAGTTTGGCAATATGGGCAATTTCCGGCGGACCGAGTGAGTGTAATTTAAGGGTAGGATATAATTTCTTTAATTGTTTGAACAGATCTACATAAAAAGATAAACCCAAATCGGGATGATGACCCCCCTGTAAGAGCAGCTGATCGCCGCCAAAGCGGAAGGTTTCTTCAATTTTTTGTTTGTAGGTCTCGATATCTGTAATGTAGCTTTCATCATGTCCCGGCCGGCGGAAGAAATTGCAAAATTTGCAATTTGCAATACAGACATTGGTGGTATTGACGTTGCGGTCGATGATCCAGGTTACTTTTCCATGGGGGACCTGCTTTTTACGAAGCTCATTGCCGGTGTACATCAGCTCGGATGTGGCCGCATGCTTGAACAGAAATAATCCTTCTTCGGCAGAAAGAAAATCAAAATTTAAGGCCCGGATAAGCAGATCGGAAGTGAGCATGTTCAAAGATAGCGAGAATTAGCAAATTAGTTAACGAGACAAGGAGCAAATGAAGGAATTTGACAATTGGGTGGTATCTTAATCGTTTTATGTTTGGAAAGATCTGATTTTATGAGTACGATTTTCCTTTGTAATTTAACCTCAGTTCGATAATAGAAATTATCCTTTTGATGGATCTCCTATTGCTCCGGAGGCCTATGATTGGATTTTGGAAAGCAATACCTGCCTGTTATCGCTTTCTGCAGTCCTTTCCTCCGGAGTATTTCCGGCAATAAATGGTACCTGATTTCAAATGCTTCATCGCCGGAGGATACCTCCTTCGGCAAGGTTTAGTTTACCCGCTGCTGTGTTTCATCGGGACGGGCAGTCGTGTATTGGAACCCCAAACCCGGGTGGCAGACCTATCTTTTTTGCCTTACTGAATATTCGGTTAAGGTTCCATTTCCTGCAAAAAAAATATGGCAGAACACGGGGCAGACTGAGAATAATAATCAGGATCCGGCAAGTTCTTATATCAATCTCACCTAAATTAGATTGTTTATATCGAACTCAGGTTAATTTAAATTTCCATCCAAAAATTGACGAATCGACAAGCCGAAAAAATTTGATCTCCTCCGCTCATTCCCTAATTTGCTCATTTCCCAATTCCTCTCCATATTTTTCCTTAAATTCGCATCCTCAATCCGATCCGATTTATGGTTTCTTTCGAACGTTTTACGCTTAGCAATGGCCTCAGAGTCCTGGTTCATGAAGATCCTACCACCCCAATGGCTGTGGTCAACATATTATATGATGTGGGTGCCCGTGATGAAGATCCGGATCAAACCGGTTTTGCACACCTTTTCGAGCACCTCATGTTTGGTGGCTCGGTGAATATACCCTCTTACGATGAGCCCCTTCAGCGTGTAGGTGGTGAGAACAATGCCTTTACGAGCAATGACATCACCAATTACTACATTACGCTTCCGGCTGTCAATCTGGAAACTGCTTTCTGGCTGGAAAGCGACCGGATGCTGAGTCTGGCATTTTCGGAGAAAAGTCTGGAAGTACAGCGAAATGTAGTGTGTGAGGAGTTTAAGCAGCGTTACCTCAATCAACCTTATGGGGATGTATGGCTAAAACTGCGACCAATGGCTTATAAGCAACATCCTTATCAATGGGCAACCATCGGCAAATCATTGGATCACATTGAGCATGCCAGTATTGAGGATGTGAAAGCTTTTTTTAACCGGCATTACAACCCTTCCAATGCCATCATGGTGGTTGGTGGAGCGGTGAAACTGGATGAAGTAAAGCGACTCTCAGAAAAATGGTTCGGGAATATTCCTTCAGGCGAAAAACTCCCGCGCGTATTACCGATAGAAGATGATCAGTCGGAGGAACGTAAAGATACGGTCTATGCCAATGTCCCTTTGAATGCCATTTATAAGGTCTTTCACATGCCTGCACGCACGGAAGCCGCTTATTATGCCGCCGATTTGATTTCGGATATTTTATCGAGAGGCAATTCCTCCAGACTCTTTCGTAACTTACTGAAAGAGCAGAAATTGTTTTCTGAGATCAATGCTTACCTCACGGGCAGTTTGGATGCGGGTTTATTTGTGGTGGAAGGAAAACCATTGCCGGGTATCAGCATGGAGCTGGCTGAAGCTGCCATATGGAAAGAACTGAAACGAATAAGTACTGAACCGGTGCCTGAGGCTGAACTAACCAAGGTGAAAAATAAAATGGAATCTACAATGGTGTTCTCTGAAATGAGTTTACTGGATAAGGCGATGAATTTAGCTTATTTCGAGCTTTTGGGAGATGCCGATTTGCTTAATTCAGAGATCCGGAAGTATCTGGCTGTGGGTGCAGAAGAAATCAGAGCCCAGGCAGCACATATTTTTCGAAAAGAAAACTCCTCCACTCTTTACTATTTAGCAAAATAACATGATTGATAGAGCACTGGCACCGGCATTCAGGCAGGTTGAAAATATTGAATTAATCAGAGCTAAACCCCTGGTTCTGGCGAATGGGTTGAAGGTCTTTAGCATTGATGGGGGTGATCAGGATTTGGTGCGCATGGAGTTTATCTTCGCGAATATCGCTTACGATCAGGCAAAACCATTGCAGACATTCGCCTGTAACACCATGTTGAATGATGGTACAAGTGAGTTAAGTGCGACCGATATTGCTGATCGCGTTGATTATTATGGATCTTTTCTACAGACTGAGTATACCAATGATCACTCATCCGTCACTTTATACTCCTTGAATAAGCATCTGGCAAGTACCCTGCCCATTGTTAAAGCTATTCTCACGGATTCCATATTTCCGGAGTTTGAGTTAGAAACCTTGGTACGGAATCAAAAGCAAAAATTAAGTGTCAGCCTGGAGAAGAACGACTTTGTGAGTCGCAAGACCTTTAATCACGTGCTTTTTGGAAATAGTTTGTATGGTTATGATATCAGCGCCAAAGACTACGATCGTTTAGACAGGGATCAATTGCTTTCTTATTTCAAGGCAGCTTATCAGCCTAAAAATTGCACTGTTTTTATTTCAGGTAAAGTTAAGAACGATGCGATTCAGTTGCTGGATAAGCTGTTCGGGCATGATTGGAACAGTGATTCGGAGGTTCAGGCGAACCGATTTGAATTCAAGGCTGCAGCAGGGCAGGAGCATTATGTAGAGAGGCCCGATGCCTTACAGTCGGCTATTCGTATCGGACAGATTTCTATCAATCGCAATCATGCTGATTTCCCGGGATTTCAGGTGCTGAACACCATTCTTGGGGGTTATTTCGGCTCCAGATTAATGGCCAATATTCGGGAAAATAAAGGCTTTACCTATGGGATTGGATCTGCCTTGGTCTCTATGAAGAATAGCGGATATTTCTTTATTGCTTCTGAGGTTGGGGCAGAGGTGTGTTCGGCAGCGATGCTTGAGATAGAGAAGGAAATCAATATCCTAAAGAAGGAGCCGGTTACAGAATCCGAATTGTCATTGGTTAGAAATTACATGCTGGGTTCCATGCTGGGAAGTTTAGAGAATGCGCTTTCCCATGCGGATAAATTTAAGAATATTTATTTCTCGGGACTAGATTATGATTATTATCATAAGTATATTCAAACCGTAAGAACAATAAGTCCGGAGAGAATACGCCAACTTGCCAATACCTATCTTGATTTTGATGGTTTGCAACGGGTTATTGTGGGTAAAAAATAAGCTTCTTAGGGGTATTTGAATCATTTATTCCCGAAAAACCCCTGCCGCAGAATTAAAAAGTTGGATAATGCTTTCGGATTGAATGGATGAAGCTGCCACCCTGAAATTAAGCATCCCAGGCTTTCTCTCCAACCAGGGGAACAAACCGAAATGTATCCAGTGAAATTCGCTCGTAGTCGTTTTCACTCAGCCTGAGGATGGTAATCATTTTCTGTGAATTTTCATCTCCCACCGGGATGACCATAATGCCTCCGATTTTCAATTGTTTCAACAAAATTTCAGGTACCATCGGAGCTCCTGCAGTTACAATAATCTTATCGTAGGAAGCGTGTTCAGCGATTCCTTTTGAGCCATCTCCGAAAAAAAATTCGGCATGATAACCTAGGTGTGGCAGCACCTGGCTGGTACGTTTGTAGAGATTCTCCTGACGCTCAATGGTATAAACTTTGGCGCCAAGCTCGAGAAGAATGCAGGTTTGATACCCTGAACCGGTGCCAATCTCGAGAACCCGATCACCGGGTTTAATGTGTAATAGTTCAGTTTGATAAGCCACGGTATAGGGTTGAGAGATGGTTTGTCCCTCACCAATCGGAAAGGCGATATCTTTGTAAGCCTGAGTCCAGAAGGTTTCGTCAAAAAAATAGTGCCTAGGTACTTTCCCTATGGCCTTCAAAACTTTCTCATCTGCAATACCCCGATCTCTGAGTAATTCAACTAACTTTTTTCGGGCTCCTTTTTCACGGTAGCTATCAATTAATTTATGTGCCATTAGGGTTCAAAAATAGTTTTAAGGATGCAAATTTTTTATATTATCACAATAAATTTATTGACCGAGATCCCCGGTATTGATTTTACACCACGCATAGTTCAAGTCCGGCAGGAAGGAGAAATCAATATGGATCGACATCGATCTGTATGTAACTCCCTTTACTGGCAGGCATGGCATCAAAGTTTCGAAGGATAAGTTGCAGGGCCTCTTTGATTTTCTGAACAGATACCCCTTCTTTTTCAACCTTGATGAGAATGGTTTGAATGTAATAGTTTCGAATCCGGCTGATCAGCGGTGCTTCTGGCCCCAGTACGCGATCCCCGAATTGTGATTTTAAGATCTTGGCCAGTGCCTCTGATTGGTGGGCCAGCTCCACAAGCTCTTTGTGTTTTATATCCAGTTGAATGAGGCGGTAAAGCGGAGGGTAATGAAAATTTCTTCGTTCTAGAATTTCCGCATTAAACATCTCCTCATAATCACCTCTGATGACCTGACTGATGATTCGATGGTTCGTATCATAAGCCTGGATAATAACCTTGCCTTGCTTGGTTCTTCTTCCCGCGCGGCCCGAAACCTGGGCTAATAGTTGAAAGCTACGTTCAAAAGCCCGGAAATCGGAGTAATTTAACATACTATCCGCACTGATAATTCCAATGGTGCTGACATTACCAAAATCGAGTCCTTTGGCCACCATTTGTGTACCCACCAGAATATCGATTTTACCTTCTTCAAAATCATTCAGTAAGACTTGAAAACTATTTCGGGTGCGGGTAGAATCGAGGTCCATACGAGCAATTTTTGCCTCAGTAAAAATGCGTTGTAATTCATCCTCAATTTTTTCGGTGCCGAATCCTTTTTGTTCAATATGGTGTGAACCGCAGGCAGGACAGGCATGGAGCAAGTCTTGTTTATACCCACAATAATGGCAATGTAATTTGGCACTACTCTTATGAAAAGTAAGGCTGACATCACAATTAATGCATTTGGGAGTAAAACCGCAGGTAGTGCAAAGTAAAACAGGGGTGTATCCGCGCCGGTTTTGGAATAGAATGACTTGCTCCTTTCGGGATAAAGCCCCTTTAATTTCGTTGATCAGCACACTTGTAAAATGCGATTGCATAGTTTTGCGTTTGCTTTCCTCGCTGATACTCACCACTTCTATTGAAGGAGATTTTACGCCACCATACCTGCCTTTCAAGCTCACAAGGCCATATTTTTTAATTTTAGCATTGTAAAAGCTCTCCAAACTTGGGGTTGCAGAGCCAAGTACTATTTTTGCTTCATGCAGATGTGAAAGGTAGATTGCGGTATCACGGGCATGGTATCGTGGTGCCGGATCGTATTGCTTATAGGAAGATTCATGCTCTTCATCGACAATGATCATTCCCAGATTTTTAAAAGGCAGAAAAATACTGGATCTCGCACCGAGAACCATTTTATATATGCCCTTTAATACCTTCTGCCAAACTTCAGCACGTTCATTATCATTAAAACGAGAATGATAAATACCTACCTGATTGCCAAAGTGCGCTCGTAATCGTTCAATTACCTGGGTTGTGAGTGCAATCTCGGGCAGTAAATATAAAGTCTGTTTTTCCTGCAGCAGCATTTGCTCGATGAGCCGAATATAAATCTGTGTTTTGCCCGAGGATGTTTCACCATAAAGTAAGACCACGTCTTTTTGAAGTAGGATTTCCCTGATTTCGTTTAAAGCGATTTCCTGGGCATCATTCAGTTTAAAATCATGCAGGGTTTCGAGTTCTTCGGCACTCAGGCGGCTCACTACACGTTCTTCAAGAAGAAAAATTTCTTTTTCAATCAGAGTTTTCAATGCTGCAGCACCACTGCCACTTACTTCCAATAGATCAGATTTAGAGATTTCTTCTTGCTGCTTTTCGAGTTTAAAATAAGTCAATAAAAGTTCCAACTGTTTAGGTGCTCTTTCCAGAATTTCAAAAAGTGCCCTACGATTTTCGGGATCTTTATATTGGGAATGAAGACGGATAAAGGATTTTTTCCTGGGTTTAAACTTTTCGGTGATTTCTTCAGATATGATGATGATATTCTTCTCAAAAAGGCCTCTAAGAATTGGGAAAACGGTTTTTTGTCCCAATATTTTACTGATATCGCTTATTTTCAATTCGTTTTGAATACTCAAGGCATCCATAATCAGAAACTCTTTATCAGATAATTCAGAATTATCGAAGCTGGCAGTGTGATTGAGGATGATTCGGGTTTCACTTGCCAGTTTAAGGGCTGATGGAAGTGCGGCCTGCATCACCTCACCGATGTGGCACAAATAATAATCAGACATCCATTTCCACAATTTAAGCTGATGCTCATTGACTATGGGTTCTTCATCAATAAGGTCAATGATATATTTGGCTTCATATAGTGTTGGAGGAGTTTCCGATATCTGATAGACTATGGCGGTATAGATTTTTGCGCGACCAAATTGAACCACAACACGCTTCCCAATGCTGATACTACTGGTCATTTCCAGGGGAACCCGATAAGTGTAGGTTTTGGGAATGGCCAGAGGCAAAACTACCTCGATGAAAAGAGTTCTCCTTTCCATGCCTTCTGTTTGATTAAACTCAAGCATTATTTACTTTTTATGGCTAAAAACATCAGGCTGATCCACCCTAAAATAAAAAATAAACCTCCAATGGGTGTTACCGGTCCGAGCATAGAAAGCCCGCTCATATTCAAAATGTCTTTGGTCGAAATAAGATACAGAGAACCCGAAAAAAACAAAATTCCCAAAGAAAAAAAGCAGGCAGCCAAGTTCACCGGCTTGCTTTTACTTGCGGGCAGTAAAGAGACAAAAAGTAAGGCAATTGTATGATAAAAATGATAACTCACAGCAGTTTTCCAAACTTCTAATCCGGCAGAATCCAGCTGCGTTTTTAAGGCATGTGCGCCAAAAGCACCTAAAATAACAGCAAGTATTCCAAACGCCGAGGCGATAATAATTAGCGGTTTGTTCATATTGTTAGATTAGATTGCTAATTTAACAAACATGTTGCAATTCTCTGATCAAGACATAAAAAATTAAATTTGCTAAAAACCCCTCTGAATGAAGAAAGTAATAGGAATTACAATCATATTGGTTTTCGCAGTGCTTGTACTGGCCTATTTATATTTCTCAAATCTGAATGGTCAAAACCGGAATAATGATCGTCTACTGGCAGAAATCCCTGCCGATGCCTCTGTAATTTTTCAATATCAGAACGACAAAAGTCTGTACGAAATTTTTAAAGATTATACCGTTTTTGATACCATTCTGGGCTCCGATAAAAAAGCGGAATTAAGCTGGCTAAAAAAACTGATGCTTAGCAGCCGCGAAATTGCCCGATTAATGGAAGGTCAGCAGGTTTTTATATCCTTTCATCCTGCCAAAGGGGATAGTGTTCATTTTTTGTGGTCTAGTCAGCTTAAAAAGAATTCGGACCTGGCCGACTTACAAGCCGCACTGTCTAAGCTATCAGGTATAAGCATAAGCCTTCAAAGTTTATCGGGTAAGGAAATGATTAAAATCAGTTTCAGCGAATTAAGAGGTCCGTTTTACATCTATATGGATGAAGGAATTATCCGAGCAGGCTTTTCTGCTGAGCTTTTAAGCCGGGCGGTAGAGAAACAAAGCCCTAAAATCAGTTCGACATTTGTTAAAGAAATTAATTTGGGTCTGAACAAGGATGACTATACCCTGGCCCATCTTTTTATCAATTTCGAAAAAGGCGCATTTTTGAAACCTTTTTTTAGGCGGAAGTTAAGGGATAACCTAGAGCTTTTCGAGAGCTTATCAGCGTATACAAGCTTAGATTTTAATTATAAAACCGATGTGATGATGTTCAGTGGGATCAGCAAGATCAGCGCTGATGAGTCAGAATATATTCCGATATACCTCAATCAGAAACCTGTAAAAAACACGATAAAACAAGTAATGCCGTATAATACGGCTAGTTCTATAACTTATGGTATTTCAGACTACCAGATATTTAAGAGAGATCTTGATCAGGTCTTGGAGGCCAGAAATGAGTTGGATACACTTAAAAAGCAAATTTCGACCATAGGCTCAGAAACCGGTGTCAATACCGACCGTGATTTAATCGGCTTGTGGGCGAAAGAGTTGAGTACACTTCACCTTTCAACCTCTGAAGATCTGGCAATAATTAAAGTGACTGATGGCAGCAAACTGCAATTTTTGCTTGACCCCATGAGTTCCTTTTATTCTCCCAGCCTTAGAAAATTAAATTACAGTAATCTATTTTATTTTTATTTTGGAGATCCGTTGAAAAGGTATAACAAACCCTTTTTTACAATTACCGATAATTTACTGATTCTATCTAACTCAGCATCGACCATACAAAGGTTTTTAAATGATTACAATTCGGACCGATTCCTGGATAAAACGGAGGCATTTGATGTTTTTGATCAGTTGATTGCGGATCAAAGTAATGTTTCTTTTGTCTTACATTTAAAAAATGCTCAATTTCTTTTAAAAAATTCGCTTAAAAGTAATTACGCCCAAGTATTTAGTAGTAATTCTTACGGAATAAAAGATTTTTATGCCTTATCCTTTCAGTTAACAAGTAATGGTGAGTATTTTTTTACAAATTTTTATACGGGATACAAAAATAAATTGCCAGCAACAGAGCTTGATTTATTCGTAGATAGTATGGTCAGCAATTAAATAGAAGATGATTTTCGGCCCAAGCAAAATGTTTTTAATCAGAATATCCCTAATCCTGTGTTTGGTGATGCTAAGACTCGGGAGTGTATATTCTCAGCAATATGCACTTTATAACAGTCGAACTCTGTATGATAGTTTTGAGAATCCATCTCAACGGGCATATCAAGTCGATACGAGCCGCTGTTTTGCGTTCAATTTCCTCATTCCGGTTGTCAGTCTAAATTTCAACTTTACCGGTCCGGCTGGCTCTGCTTTCAAATCCTTAATTTATGACGGCGTATTCAACGGCCGGGAAATTGAGCTTGGCCAGAACCGAATGAATACGCTTTCATTCAGTTCCAATAACTACATTGCGATGCTAAGGATGTTGAAATCGGTCAAGAATTATAAAGAAATGGGACTTAGCTGGCAGATTAGAAGCGATGGTCGTGCCAGTGTGACGAATGATTTTTTTGCCCTTTTCGACGATTATCGGGTATTCAATGCCACCAGCCTGAGTAATTTGTTCAATATCAAGGGCTATAATCAGTCTTACCATCAGTTCAGCTTCGCTTACAGGCGAAATTATTCTAAACGATTGTCAGTAGGTGCAAAATTCAGTTTAATCAGCGGAATTAATTATTCTTCCATAAGAGTAGACAAGTCTCAGATGAATATTGATGAAACGAATGATGTTTTTGAGCTTAGTGCAAGAGGTCAGCTAAGATCAAGTTTTAAATTCGACAATTTTCAGTCAGATATGACCAAGCCAAACTTTAGAAATCCGGGCATATCCCTGACTGCCGGGGCTTCTTATCGATTGCGTGACGGCTGGACTGTTTTAGCTAATTTGAAAGATATCGGTTTTATCAAATGGAACAAAGAATCCTACCAATATGATTTCGATATCGCCGACCTGAGCATCATCAATGCTTCCCACACCAGTGCAGACGAACGGCTGGCAGATAGCTTGAATGCCAGAGTAAGTGCCAAGTCAATTAGTAGATCTTATGCAAGCATGATTAATGGTCGGGCTGAGGTGATGTTAAGCAAGGATTTTGGAAATTACAAACCAAATTTGATTCTTTCAAAATCAGTTTATTATGATGGGGGAGATCTAGCTTTGGTAAATAATTTTCACTTTCAGAATCATGTTCTTACGGCAAGTGCTGCTTACAACACGACGGGATCGGTTCAGATTGGAACCCAGTATATGATAAAAACCCCAAACATTGAATTTTACATTGGTAGTGACCAGTTGTTAAAAACGTATGAACTTTTAAATAGCTACATCAAGGGAGCTAATTCGCCCTATTCTGCCGGCCATACAGGTGCCTCATTTTACATGGGTTTCGCATTAAAATTCGGAGCTATCTTGGAACACCCCAACAATGCAACCAAAATGCCGGGATTCAGAAAGGATCCGATCCGAAAATTGTTGGACGGAACCTTAAAGAATAAAGATTAAGATTTATTTTTTGTACCTGAGTTAATAAAAAAGTCTTTCAAATAAAATGGTTCAAAATAAGCCGTATCTTCAACGTCCTGATTTTTGAATTTCCTCCAGGCAATTTGGTTCAAGTCGGTCGCTGAATTCGTGTATTCTTTGAACTCGATATTAGTTTTTGAAGCAAACAATTGCTTAAATTTGGTTGAACCATCTCCGAAAAGGATAACATTTCCCTTATTTAGTTGATCAAAGGAAAATTCATCTATAATCTTTGCATGAACCGGTTCAACAAGCTCAAGATTGGATTTAAATACTCCGGTATAAACTTCCATCCTCCTTGCATCAATCATCGGAATTAGTAATTCTGAATCGCTAATTTCATTTTGGAGCAAGAGTCCGCAGGCCATAGCTTCAAGGGTATCTACGCCCAGTAAAGGGATATCCAAAGCATAGCAAAGACCTTTGGCAGTTGAAACTCCAATTCTAAGACCAGTGTATGATCCGGGTCCTTTACTAACGGCAACAGCCTTTAAATCAGTATATTTTTTCCCGGTATTTTTCATCAATTCGTGGATGAACAGGGTAATATGGCTGGCATGAATATTTTGTTCATTCGCTTCTTTGACGGCAATAATTTTACCATTTTCAGACAAGGCAACTGAACAGTTACTGGTAGCCGTTTCAATGAGTAAAATGAGTTGATTATCCATAGCTGCAAAAAGAGTAAAATTATCTGAAAAGAAAAAGCTTAAGGAACAGGATCATGACCATGTCCACCCCAGGGGTGACACCTTCCTATCCGTCGAAGGGTTAACCATCCACCTCTAAGAGGGCCATGCTTTTTGATCGCCTCTACTCCATAGTGAGAACAGGTAGGAGTAAAACGACATGACCTACCCAGAATTGGTGAAATCAGATTTTGGTATACCCAGATGAGTAACAAAAAAATAGTTGTAAATACCGAATTAAAAATCTTTTTCAGCATCGCTTCCGGGATATAATTTCTTTAATCGATTAAGGGCATCTTTAAATTTTTTCTCTAGAAACGAGTAATCGGCAATTTCATTACCTATGTAGGTGATTCCGAGGAGAAGGGTGGTTGACTCCTTACTTAGGAATGGGATAAGATGTTCTGATTTGTTTAATCGGTAGATCTCCCGAATTCTTCGTTTGATGAGGTTACGATCGACGGCACGTTTAAATCTTTTTTTGGGTACACTGATAAGAATCTGTGCAGGAACTTCCTGATTTGAACCTTCAATCAACCAGCTGATGCGGAAAGGATAAACTAAAAAGGAAGAACCATTAGTAAAAAGCTTATCGATAAGCTTTAAATTACATAATCGTTCTTCCTTTTTAAACCTATACATTTTGATTGTTATTTAGCCTAATTTACAAGCAGATTATGATCTGCGCAATTTATAAGGCTAAGAAAACACAATCAAAATTATGCTTTATGGCGACGCTCGTCAGAAACAGATAGCCTTTTTCTGCCTTTAGCCCTTCTTGAAGCTAATACTCTTCTTCCGTTTGCACTGCTCATGCGCTCTCTAAACCCGTGCTTATTTCTTCTTTTTCTTTGAGAAGGCTGGAATGTTCTTTTCATGACTTAAATAAATGGTGTTACTCTAAAAAACAAGAGCGCAAATATAAGGTTGATTTTTTACAATTCAAACAATTGATTCAAAATATCATTACCTTACTTCAAAAAATATCAAAATTGGCATGTTATCATGAAATATTCTTGTCTGATTATTCTTGTTTTATTCTTCAAAACTGCATCCTCTCAGTTGAAGTCGCAACATTTTAAAATTTATGACAGTAAAGCTCAGAGAATCTGTACGATGGAGGAGGCAATTGAATCGCTTTCTGGTAAGGATATAGTTTTTTTTGGAGAAGAACACAATGATCCAACCGGGCATCTGCTTGAACTCGAAATTTTAAAAATGCTTCATCTTAGGAATGGAAAAAAGCAGGTGCTTTCTATGGAGATGTTTGAAACGGATGTGCAAATAGTTTTGGATGAGTATTTGCATAATTTGATTCGTGAGAAAAATTTTCTTAAGGAAGCAAGATCATGGGCTAATTATCAGGATTATAAACCAATGGTTGAATATGCAAGGGTACATGGGCTGGCCGTAATTGCTGCTAATGCCCCAAGTCGTTATACCAATTTAGTATCGAGAAAGGGATTAAAGGGACTCGACTCTTTGACTAAAGCAGCGAAAAGCTGGCTTCCTCCAATGCCGATTGATACAGCATCGGGAAGGTATTATGAAAATTTTTTGAAAACGATGGGAGGTCATCAGGTTCCGGGTATGCAAATCTATCAAGCTCAAAATTTATGGGATAAAACTATGGCTTGGTCAATTCGAACTCACCTTAAAAAACATCAAGGCGCCAAGATTTTTCAAATAAATGGCCGATTTCATAGTGATGAACAACTGCGAGCCGTAGCTCAATTAAAAAAGCTTAAACCCTCATTAAAAATTGGGAATATTTCTGCATTCTCAGACAGCACATTTAAGAATCCTGACTGGTCAAAATTCTCTCATTTGGGTGATTATGTGATCCTAACTGATCCGGATTTAAAAAGAACCTATTGATTAACGAAGATTTAAGATTATTTAGTCTGACTTTTCAATAAATCTCTGATTTCGGCTAAAAGACTTTCTTCGGCGCTTGGTGGAGCGGGTGCGGCAGGTGTTTCAACCTCTTTGCGTTTGAGTGCATTTATAGCCTTAATGACTGTAAAAATGCATAAGGAAACGATGAGAAATTGAATAACGGTATTGATGAAATTTCCATAGCGAATGGCAACCTCTTCTACTTTATTGACTGCATCAGCACTAATCAACACCCATTTTTTATCTGCAAAATCAACCCCGCCTGTCAAATAACCTAAAGGTGGCATCAAAACATCATCAACCAAAGAGGTGATTATTTTTCCAAATGCAGCTCCGATAATGACACCGACTGCCAAATCGACTACATTGCCTTTTGAAATGAATTCTTTAAACTCTTTAATTATGGCCATGGTTTTTGCGTGATTGTATTTGATAAATTTATTACTATTTGCCTGAAAATCAAATACCAATTCAACTATGAATTTTTCCTTGCAAAACATATTTTTCCAGGATTATTTCAAGAGTCAATATTTGTGTAAATTTGAGGCAGATATCACCCTATGTTAAGACAAAACCTCCAGCAAAAACTTCTTCAAAAACTATCTCCACAGCAGATACAGTTTATAAAACTACTGCAGGTTCCAACTGTTTCGCTGGATACACGCATCAAGGAGGAGCTGGAGGATAATCCTGCACTGGAAGATTTAAGTTTGGCAAATATGAATGAGCCGCTTGAGGAATATCCGGACCGGGATCCGGAGGATGATACCTTCAATCAGGAAGATTCGCAAGAAAGTTTGGATGAGTTTAATGTTGACGATTACCTTCAGGATGATAATCTAAACGATTACAGTTCAAAATTCGAGCAAAATGGAGATGATGATGAGGAACGAAAGGAAATTCCCATAGCCGTTCAAAGTTCATTTTTTGAAAGTTTGCAGGCTCAATTAGATCTCCTTCCGTTATCTGATCAAGATTTTAGAATAGGAAAACAAATAATCGGTAGTCTGGATGATGACGGTTATCTGCGTAGGCCAATCAGGTCTCTGGTTGATGATCTGGCTTTCTCGCAGAATGTATTTGCGGAAGAGGAGGAGGTGACTGAAGTACTTAAGTTAATTCAGTCTTTCGATCCCACAGGTGTTGGAGCCAGGGATCTTCAGGAGTGTCTGTTGATTCAACTCAGGAAAAAGGAACCCAGCCCGATTGTTCAAAAGGCAGTTAGAGTTGTTGAGGAATATTTGGATGAGTTCACCAAGAAGCATTACGAAAAGCTCGAACGATTTTTAAACATGGATTCTGAGGAGCTTAAGGAAGTAGTTAACGAGATTCTTAAACTTAACCCTAAGCCGGGCGACTCGAACGCAGTTACTACCAAACAGCTTCAAATTATCCCGGATTTTCATATCAGTAATAATGATGGGATTTTATTCCTTACTCTAAATTCAAAGAATGCTCCGGAACTTAGGGTTAGCAGATCGTATCAGGACATGTTTGAACATTATGATAAAGCAGCTCAAAAGGACAAAAAATTAAAGGAGGCTGTTCATTTTGTTAAGCAAAAACTGGATTCTGCAAAATGGTTTATTGATGCAATAAAGCAGAGACAGCAAACCTTACTCAAGACCATGAAAGCGATAATGGATTATCAATACGAGTATTTTCTTACCGGTGATGATAAAAACTTAAAGCCCATGATTTTGAAGGATATTGCTGATCGTATTAGAATGGACATTTCAACCGTTTCACGTGTGGCCAATTCGAAATATGTGCAGACCGAATTTGGCACCTTTCTTTTAAAATCGTTCTTTTCTGAGGCCATTCAAATGGATAGTGGTGAAGAGGTTTCAAACAAGGAAGTTAAAAAGATACTGGAGGAGTGTATCGGGAATGAAGATAAGCGCCGCCCGCTCGCGGATGAAAAGCTTACTGAAATTTTAAAGGAAAAGGGTTATAATATCGCACGCCGTACCGTGGCAAAATATCGTGAAGCTATGAATATTCCGGTTGCAAGATTGAGGAAAGAGCTTTGAGCATTAAAATGACCCAAATCTTAGCTTAATCGCTTGAATTAATATTCTCGCTCAGGTATTGGGATACCTCCTGAAATCATTGATTTCTTATTTTCAACTTAAGACATTCAAGTTTCAATTTATTTCTTATCTTTACCCCGCAAATAATAACACCTCAATTATTTGCCATGCAACTCGATCCGGAAAAATTCGTTTCAGAAGGTCTTACCTACGACGATGTACTTTTAATTCCTGCTTATTCTGCAGTTTTACCACGTGATGTAGATACCAGTTCTTATTTCACGAGGAAAATTAAGCTTAATGTTCCAATTGTTTCTGCTGCGATGGATACGGTTACCGAGTCTGTGTTGGCAATTGCAATTGCCCAGGCAGGTGGAATCGGAATGTTACATAGAAATATGAGTATTGCTCAACAAGCAGAAGAGGTGCGTAAGGTTAAGCGTTCTGAGAGTGGTATTATTCAGGATCCTGTGACACTGAATGAAGGAGCTTTAATTGCCGATGCTTTTCTTATTATTAAAGAGTATAAAATTGGTGGGATTCCGGTAATTAATGGCGACAGAAAATTAGTTGGCATCATTACTAATCGTGATCTGCGTTTTCAAAAGGATATGAAAAAGCCAATTCGGGAGGTAATGACTAGCTCAAATCTCATCACTGCACCGGAAGGAACCACTTTATCTCAGGCCGAAGAAATTCTCCAGAATTATAAAATTGAAAAATTACCGCTTGTTGATAAGGAGGGTCATTTAACCGGATTAATTACCTTCAAGGATATACAAAAATTTAAGAATTACCCGAATGCCTGTAAGGATGAGCATGGCCGACTAAGAGTTGGGGCCGCGGTAGGAGTTACGCAGGATACTATTTTGCGGGTGGATGCCTTGGTCAAGGCTGGGGTTGATGTGATTACCATTGATACGGCACATGGCCATTCGCGGGGGGTAATTGAAAAATTAAAAGAGGTAAAGACAAAATATCCTGATCTCCAGGTGGTGGTTGGAAATATTGCAACAGGCGAGGCGGCTAAAGCATTGGCAGATGCTGGTGCAGATGCGGTAAAGGTAGGTATTGGTCCGGGATCAATTTGTACGACTCGCATTATCGCCGGTGTCGGAGTTCCGCAGCTGTATGCCGTTTATGAATGTGCCAAAGCCCTGAAAGGTCGCGGAATTCCGGTTATTGCAGATGGTGGAATCAAGCAAACCGGTGATATTGCAAAAGCGATTGCAGCAGGGGCAAGTTCTATAATGGCAGGCTCCTTGTTCGCTGGAGTTGAAGAATCTCCCGGTGAAACTATTATCTATGAAGGTAGAAGATTCAAGTCATATCGTGGAATGGGATCAATTGAGGCCATGGAACAGGGCTCAAAAGATCGCTATTTTCAGGATGTAGAGGATGATATTAAAAAGTTGGTTCCCGAAGGCATCGTCGGTAGGGTTGCATTCAAAGGCTCTCTTTCTGAGGTGATGTATCAATTAATCGGTGGATTAAGGGCTAGCATGGGCTATTGTGGTGCAGCCACCATTGAGGATTTGCAAAATGCCCGTTTTGTCAAGATTACCGCTGCAGGCATGCGTGAAAGTCATCCTCACGACATTACCATAACCAAAGAAGCACCAAATTACAGTCGTTGATATAAGGACCAATCACAAAATAGAAATTTATATTCATTGCCATGTCTCACATGCTTTACACCTTATCAATCACTCAATGAAGGCAATAGCTGTTTTTTGCGGGTCTAATTTTGATGGTAATCCAAATTTATTCAAGGCCGTTCATGATCTGGCCGATGTGATGGTTCAAAGGGAAATTACGCTGGTCTTTGGTGGTGGTCGGGTAGGTGTAATGGGATTAATTGCGGATGCGATACTGGAGCGAGGAGGGCGTGCAATTGGTGTAATACCCAGGTTTTTGATGGAAAAAGAGGTTGGGCATATGGGACTTACTGAGTTGTTTATCACCGAGAATATGCATGAGCGCAAGCAAAAAATGGCAGATATCTCTGATGGAGTTATCACTCTGCCCGGTGGATTCGGTACAATGGAGGAATTCTTCGAAGTTTTAACCTGGCTACAACTCGGTTTACATGGAAATCCAATTGGTTTGCTCAACGTTGATGGATTTTACAACCCATTGTTAACCCAAATTGATCTCATGGTAGAAAAAAAATTCCTCAAGCCTGTAAATCGTGATTTGGTTTTATCCGATCAGGATCCTGAAAGCCTAATCAACCGAATGGAAAAATTTGATAGCAGGCCTGATGAGGTATGGTTTAGAGATAATAATTTAACTTAATTTATATTTTGCTTGATGGCTTCATGTTTAAAATTGGAGCAAATATAGATAGTGGAATGATTTTTGTGGTGTAAAAATCATTTAGTTATTTAAGCTAAATCCTTAAAAATCAGCTAAATTTTGATTAATTTTTATGATTAGATGGCAGATTTTGCTTAAGTTTGCGAACTTATTACAGAGTATTTATTCCTAAATGAGACAACTCAAGATAACCCAATCCATCACCAACCGCGAATCACAGTCGCTGGACAAGTATTTACACGAGATTGGTAAAGTAGACTTAATAACAGCAGAAGAAGAGGTCATATTAGCACAAAAGATAAGAGAAGGCGATCAGGCTGCACTTGAGCGTTTGACCAAAACCAATTTACGTTTCGTAGTTTCTGTTGCCAAACAATATCAGAATCAGGGGCTAACCTTGGGAGATTTAATCAATGAAGGAAATCTTGGTTTGATTAAGGCGGCTAAACGTTTTGACGAAACTAAAGGTTTTAAATTCATATCCTACGCCGTATGGTGGATTCGTCAGTCCATTTTACAGGCCATAGCCGAACAATCCAGAATTGTTCGTTTACCTTTAAATCAGGTAGGATCTCTCAGTAAAATTAGTAAGGCTTTCTCCAAATTAGAACAAGAATATGAGCGTGAACCTTCACCAGAGGAGCTGGCAGATAATTTGGAAACAACGGTTGAAAAAATTTCTGACACGCTCAGTAATTCCGGACGTCATGTATCCATGGATGCCCCTTTTGTTCAAGGTGAAGAAAATACCTTACTGGATGTTCTTGAGAACAGTGATCCCAATACCGATAGTAATCTAATCAATGAATCTTTGTCTGAAGAAATTAAACGTTCTTTATCAACATTGACTGAGCGTGAGCGAGAGATTATCGTTCTTTTCTTTGGTTTAAGTACCAATCATCCACTATCCTTAGAAGAGATTGGTGAAAAATTTAATTTGACCCGTGAAAGGGTAAGACAGATTAAGGACAAGGCTCTACAAAGGCTTCGCCATACCTCCAGAAGTAAGATATTAAAGTCTTATCTGGGATAATCATTCCAAGATAAAATCCATATTAAAAGATTGGGTCTATGGTCCAATCTTTTTTATTTTAGGAAAAATTACTTAGCAAGATGTTAAAACTATACGAGAACGAATTCAACAGTTGGATTGACAAGGAGAAAAAAGCAATTGAATTGATTAATGTGGTTGGTAAGCTATGGTTTGATCGTTCAATCGAACTTTTACTTTTTCGGAAGCCACTCTTTGATATTGGCAGCAGTGAAATTCTGGCACATCACCAATATGCCAGAAAAATTGTAAATAAGAATATTTCAATTTATGAAACACTCGCAATTGCTCAGGCTATCGGGAAATCTAATTTAGCACCTTCTCGTATAGATATTGGTCGCTTAGCCGCCGAATGGATAGACACGGATGGTAAACTCACTAACATCGAGGATTTTGTTATTAAAAATCTCGGACATCATATCGGAAAAGATAAGCTTAAAATGAAGTCCAGAGACGTT
>Ga0194130_10003867_pt1 | contig 19626 bp, 17 predicted proteins | sample TA2KigsurfametaG_FD_160084 | JGI IMG/M metagenome (GOLD analysis project Ga0194130, IMG submission 160084) | Freshwater microbial communities from Lake Tanganyika, Tanzania - TA2015050 Kigoma 12 surface | ecosystem: Environmental > Aquatic > Freshwater > Lake | place: Tanzania: Lake Tanganyika... | reverse complement strand
GTGAAAAACCAGAACCAACCTCACCTAACCTTCGATCATCACTTAGTTTTACATTATCAAAATAAACTTCCCTAGTTGGGGAGCCTCTAAATCCCATCTTCTTTTCATGTGCACCAAATGAAACACCGGTATCAATTTTCTCAACAATAAATGCAGTAATTCCTTTGGCACCCTTACTTAAATCGGTACTTGCTAGGACGGTATAAAACTCAGATACGCCGGCATTTGAAATCCATTTTTTGCTGCCAGATAAAATCCAATTATCACCATCTTTAACCGCTTTAGTTTTCATAGCAGCAGCATCAGAGCCTGCCTCAGACTCTGATAAGCAGTAGGAAAATCCCTTTCCAGCTGCTAGTTGGGTTAAATACTTTTTCTTTTGCTCATTATTTCCAGCAATCATTAATGGTACTGAACCTAATTTATTAACCGCTGGAATTAAAGATGAAGAACCACAAACTCTTGCTACCTCTTCGATAATGATCACGGCGGCAAGTGCATCTGCACCCTGTCCACCAAATTCAGTTGGCACATGGGCCGCAGCTAACCCAGCAGATTGCAATGCATCAGCTGCTTCTTGCGGATAGCGAGAGTTCTCATCAACATCATGAGCAAATGGTGCAATTTTTTTAGCAGTCAGCGATGAAACACTTTCGCGCAAATCCTGATACTCCTGTCCAAATAAAGCAGGCATATCTGAGGTATAGGTCATGGGTTAATTCTATTCTCTTAGATCTCCTTGATTTAACTCGGCTAGGTACTTATTGTATTGAGCTAACTCATCATCTTCACCCATAGCAGCGGCACGATCAGCCGCTCGATCAATGCGATTCGCTTCTTTTTTATCCTCTCTGACCCATTGTACAAAGGTGGCAAATAGTGCCAGCAAGATCGGGATCTCGCCCATTGCCCAACCAATTGATCCACCAAGTTTTTGATCCGCAAGTAAATCAGTAGCCCAAGGCCGCTGTAGTTGAGCAAAGTAACCACCATCAATTAATGTCGAAGCTGACATTATTGAAATTGAGAAAAATGCATGAATGCTCATGGCTGCAAAGATAATAATTATCTTCACCATATGCGGCACTTTTCTCGGTAATGGATCGATACCGATAATGATTTGAAAAAACAAAATGCCAGCTAATAAGAAGTGAAGCGACATTATGAAGTGTCCGGTATGGCCATTCATAAGATTTCCAAATATTGGCGTGAAGTAAAGTGCAAATAATGAGCCATCAAAAATTGCTAGTGCAACTACTGGATTTGAAAATGTTTTGCCAAATCTAGAGTGCAAAACTTCAATCAGGGAGCCTCTAACTCCGCGCTCTTGGTCATCTCTACCGATCGGTAAGGTTCTTAGCGCTAAAGTAACTGGCGCTCCTAAAACAATTCCTATGGGCGCAATCATTCCAATCACCATATGAGCGGCCATATGAATTGAGAAAGAAAAGTGCGAGTACAGCCCAAGTCCACCACTGGTTGCGTAATCCACCGCGCTAACACCAAGGGCAAATGCAATAGTTCTACCGACTGGCCACTTAACACCCCGCCTGCTCAAAATCATTACACCTTTAATATATAAAGCAACAATAAATATAAGTAGTCCTAGCATTAAACCATCTGGTTCATAAGAGAATAAAAGTCGAGAAAGATTAGGCTCTGGTGGCAGTTGAATGCCTGTGACAAGTAGCGCTGGGGTTGTGGTGATCTCTTTATCAGGTGGTGCAATTGTTGATAGCCAACTTCCTACAAATATGGTCCCAACCATCACAAAAATCTCTGCCGTAACTAATCTAAAAATTGAAGGATAATCTGATTTAACAATCCATCTTCTATGAATGGCGCCAAAGCCAATTAAGAGCACAGCTAAAAATATTTTCAAGATTGTTATTGCACCATACTTACTTTGCCAAGCTGAAAAACTATCTAACCTTGTCCAAGCATTTGCCGCCCCGCTTGCTGCCACAGCAATAGCACCCCAAAGTGCAATCTGACTAAATCTAGGAAGTGCAATAACTCTTTGCTTGCTATCTAATTGAATTAAGCCAAATAAGCCTCCCACCCAAAAACTTATTGCGATCACATGGATTACAAGTGCACCTATTGCTAATCCGTGGCTGCCAGAGGCGTTGCCATGACTTTGAAAAACTGGTGCAATTAAACCAATTAAAGCCAACCCTAAAGATATGTAAGCAACCATTACCTTCCTAAGTGGAACTACTAATAGCAATAAAATCGCCATTCCTTGAAGTAAATAGCTCTTACCTAGCGAGGTTTGAGTTAAATAAGATCGAATTACAGTTATATCTAATGAAGCTAAAATTGATTGATCTAATAAATAAGCAATCTGAATTATTGTGAATATAGATAAAGCAAGTAACCAAAAAATATAGTACTTTTTTATTTTTTTGGCCAGATCACTGTTACTAATACTACCTTTAATATCCTTATCCAAAAAAGCAGCTGCAATTATAAGACCAATACTTAAAACACTAACTAATTGCAGTAAGCCTTTAGCAATTGGGACTAACGTCTCGACCATTTAAGTTACTACTTTAAAAATTTCTTACTGTTACTTGAATTTTTCCTCGGAGTCTTTGGCTTACTTGGCGTATTAAATGTTTGCTTTGCATATCGTGATAAGAACACTAAAACAACAAAAGCAAAAACCATCAAGCCAATTACGAATAGATCTGTTAATCGGTTTGGATTATTTGATGCTAATGGATCTTCACTCACAGTTGGCGTTGGTGTTGGAAGTGATACTTCATCAGGGGCGTTGTAGATAAATGTAAATGTGCCAGAGGTTGATTCCTCATCAATTGCCATTAATGTATATGAAACAGTATATGTGCCAGAGGTTTGTAATGGTTTTAATCCAACCAAAATAACTTGGCCTTGGATCTGTATTGCACCATCATCAACTCTAATTCCTTTTGGGCTTATCACTTCAACTGTATTTGCACCTTCAACTAGATCCGCATTAGCTTTGATTGAGACAGCACTTGGTGAGAGATTTAAAATTGAGCCAGCAGTAGGTGAGGTAGTAATGATTGATGTTGCAAAGGCCGGACTGGTCCCAAGCAAAGAAATTATCGACAAGCTAATTATCTGAATTAAGCGCTTCACTTCTACCTAACCTTTCCAGTTAGCCCTTAGCTTCCCACTTGCTTAAGATTATCCCCTATGCCTACCTATGAATACCTGTGCAACAAGTGTGAACATGCTTTTGAGGTGGTTCAGTCCTTTCGTGATGCAGCTATCGAGGATTGTCCAAAATGTAATGGCAAAGTTAGAAAGGTGTTTAACAACGTTGGCGTGGTGTTTAAGGGAAGTGGATTTTATAAAACTGATTCAAGAAGCACTGCTCCAGCTAAAACCGAAAGCAAGCCTGAAGTAAAAACTGAAATCAAACCTGCGAGCAAACCTGAGAATAAATCTAAAAATAAAACAGATTAAGAATGATGGGGCGGCTTTTCTGCCTTAATTTCATCATCTCGTCTTGTATCGACCTCTAAATCGATCTCATCATTTGTTATTTTAGGTAATAGGTGATTTATTTCACCAGATTTTACTTTACTAGCATCAGTAGATTTTTCAGAATTATCATTGTTTCTCATTAGAATAGAAGTCTACGTCATAATAACCATTAAGAGTAAAAATAGAGGTTAAATGTTTGAAAAATTAGGTTTATTGATAGTAACTCGTAAGAAATTTATTTTTACTCTATTTATTTCTCTAATACTTACCGCTGGTGCAATCGGGTCATCAGTATTTGGCAAATTAGATAGTGGTGGCTATTCAGATCCTAATAGTGATTCAGCTAAAGTATTTGAATACCTAACAGATGAGTTTAAAGTTAAAGATCCCGCCATAGTGCTAGTTGTGGAGACTAAAAATGGAATTACTTCACCAGATGCTTCTGCCTCAGCTTCAAAATTAGAAAGTCAGATAAAACTTGAACCTGGAGTTGAATCAACACTTTCATTTTGGAGCTCTGGCGGAGCACCGTCATTAAAGAGTAGCGATGGCAACTCTGCATTTCTATTTATCTATAGCGAAAGTATTGAGTGGGACGAAGTTCAAAATTTGGGTAAGCGAATGCAAGAGAAATACGAGGGTGATTACGAAACACTAAAAGTCTATGCCAGCGGAACTGGAGTTTTTGCGCATGCAATTAACACAAAAATTGCAGATGATCTGAAATTATCTGAAGCCATTTCGATTCCATTGACTTTTATATTTCTCGTTTTTGTATTTGGCAGCTTGGTGGCCAGTGCAATGCCATTACTTGTTGGCGTCTCAGCAATTTTAGGTTCGCTACTTGTAATGTACCTTTTGACATTATTTACTGGGGTCAGTGTGTTTGCGTTAAATCTAATAACTGGACTTGGGCTTGGTTTAGGAATTGATTATTCATTGCTAATGGTAAATAGATTTAGGGAAGAGTTACACGCTGGAAAATCAGTAGAAGAAGCAGTGCGTAAAACTGTAAGCACCGCAGGTAAAACTGTATTTTACTCTGGTTTAACAATTGTTATAACTCTGGCCTCACTAATGTTATTTCCATTAATGTTCTTAAAATCTTTTGGCTACGCTGGAGTTACCGTAGTAATTATGGCTGTACTTGGTTCGCTGGTTGCCTTACCTGCCTTATTAGCAATTTTAGGCACTAGAATAAATAAAGCAGTCGTGCGCAAAGGTGCCATTACTCCAAAACAGGAGGGAAGATGGGCGCAGACTGCAAGATTTGTTATGCGCAGACCAGTAGCTGTTGTAACACTGTCTTTAATTTTGTTAACAGTCCTAGCAGCTCCAATTAAAGATATTGTATTTACTCAAGTTGATTCGAGAGTATTGCCTGCTAGTAATCCTGCAGCTGCTGCATCACAAATAATTTCAGAGCGCTTTCCTGGGCAAGAAGGAAATCCAATTGAAATTGTTGTTCCCAATGGTGCTCAAATCACTAGCCAGATTGATAAATTTACATCTGAGGTGGCAAAGGTTGATGGCATAGTTCGAATCGGACCACTACAAACATATGGAAATGATGTTCGAGTTACTGCTATTCATGAAATGGGCCCAAGAACTCCAGATGCTGAAAGATTAATTAATGAAATTAGAGATCTTGCAGCACCTAAGGGAACATTAATCGGTGGTGTGGCGGCAGATTATGCCGATACTCAAAATGGAATTGCCAGAACTATGCCATGGGCATTGTTATGGATAGTAATTGGCGTACTTGTGCTGCTCTTTGTCTTTACCGGCTCGATTATTCTGCCAATAAAAGCTGTGATTTTAAATGTTCTTTCCTTAGCTGCGACCTTAGGTGCCATCACTTGGATATTTGTGGACGGTAACCTTCAATGGCTTGTTGGCGAATTTACCGTTACGAATGCAGTTGATACTGGGTCTATTATTTTAGTTGCCGTTGTGGCCTTTGGTTTATCCATGGATTATGAACTATTCCTACTTTCTCGAATCAAAGAAGAGCATGATGCCGGTAAATCTAATGTTGAATCAGTTGCCGTTGGATTACAAAGATCTGCTCGCATTATTACTGCTGCAGCTGGCTTATTAGCCATCGTTTTCGCATCATTTGTTTTAAGTGGCGTAACCTCAATAAAGATGCTTGGTTTTGGTGTGGCATTTGCAATTATTTTAGATGCTACTTTGGTGCGTGCCTTATTGGTGCCAGCGTTGATGAGATTATTTGGTGAAAGAAATTGGTGGGCACCTGAAGCCATGAAGAAATTTACAATTTCTCACTGACTCAATAAGATTGCATATGCAGTTTATAGCAACGCTACAATGCCAAGATCAGCCAGGAATAGTAAATGCTATGACCTCCGCTATTCTTGAATGCTCTGGAAACATTATTGAGAATCAACAATTTACAGACCCAATCACAAAGCTTTTCGTTATGAGAACAAAATTTGATACCGACAAGGCAATAAAAATTGCGGAAGAGAAGTTATCTACACACTTAAAGAAGTTTTCGCCTAAGATATCGGTTAGAGAAAGTTCAAATAAGAAAAAAGTTTTAGTTTTGGTATCTAAAGAAAGTCACTGCTTGCGAGACCTGTTTTACTTAATGCAGTTAGGTGAGCTGCCAATCGAAATACCACTAGTGATTTCAAATCATGAAGTTCTTAAGGATTTGGTGGAATCTAATGGAGTTAAGTTTCTTAAGATTGAAGATAAAGATGAATCTGTGATATCTAAAAACATTGAAGAGTATGGGATAGATTTTGTTGTTCTGGCACGATATATGCAAGTACTTTCAGAATCATTATGCGAGAGAATGAGTGGGCAAATAATAAATATTCATCATTCATTTTTACCTGGCTTTAAAGGAGCCAAGCCTTACCACCAGGCCTATGAAAAGGGCGTGAAAATCATTGGCGCAACCGCACATTTTGTAACTAAAGATTTAGATGAAGGCCCAATCATTGAGCAAGATATAACCGGTGTTAATCACGCAACAACACCAGATGAATTAGTTTCCATTGGTAGAGATATTGAAAGACGAGTACTTTCTAAAGCGGTTAAATTATTTGCCGAAGATAGAATTTTTCAAGCAAAAAATAGAACAATTATTTTTAATTAATTACGCGTCCCCGGCGGGAGTTGAACCTGCGACCTACCGCTTAGGAGGCGGTTGCTCTATCCACTGAGCTACGGGGACAATATTAAATTTTTAAAAGTTTAAAGTTACCTTAATTGTAAGTTAATACATTAATAATTGATAACTAATCACTATTTGTGCGTAATTTGTCTTTAAATTAACGCTGCGATAGAATAATAATAATTCGTTTGGAGTTGAATGTCATGAAGGCCCTAGTTATAGGCGCCGGTGGAGTTGGTAGAGCGATAGCTAACATCGCATCACGCAGATCATTTATCGAATCAATGGTGATTGCCGACCGTACACTTGCAAGAGCCGAAGAGGCTGTGGCGCGCGTAAAAGATCCTCGGTTTTCTGCTGCCATGGTAAATGCTGCTGAACTTGAAGATGTTAGAGAGTTAATTCGAAAAGCAGATCCAGACGTGGTTATTAATGCAGTTGACCCTAGATTTGTTATGCCAATATTTTTAGCATGCGAGATTGAAAATACTAATTACATTGATATGGCGATGTCTTTGTCTAGAAAGCATCCCCACTATCCGTACACCGAAACTGGTGTGAAGTTAGGTGATGAACAATTTGCTCGAGATTTCAACTGGGATGAGCGAAAGATATTTGCCTTGATTGGTATGGGTGTTGAGCCAGGTATGAGTGATATCTTTGCTAAGTACGCTAGTGAGCACCTATTTAGCCGAATTGATTCCTGCACTATTTTGGATGGCTCTAATTTAAGAGTTGATGGGTATGACTTTGCACCATCATTTTCGATTTGGACCACAATTGAAGAATGTTTAAATCCACCGCTAGTTTGGGAGGATGGCCGAGGTTGGTATACCACCACCCCATTTTCAGAGCTAGAAATCTTTGACTTCCCAGAAGGTATTGGGCCAGTCGAGTGTGTAAATGTGGAGCACGAAGAGGTGGTGCTAATCCCACAAAAAATTGATGCTAAAAAAGTTAACTTTAAGTACGGCCTTGGTGCTGAATTTATTACTATTTTAAAAACAATCAATATGTTAGGAATGGATCGAAAAGAAACTGTTGAGGTTCAGGGTGTGGCTGTTTCTCCTAGAGATCTTCTAACCGCTTCTTTGCCAGATCCAGCTACATTGGGTGAACGAATGCGTGGAAAAACTTGTGCCGGTGCATTAGTTAGAGGTTTAGATAAACAAGGAAATCCAAAAGCTGTTTACATCTATAACGTGGTTGATAATGCTTGGTCAATGAAAGAGTTTGGTGATCAGGCGGTAGTTTGGCAAACTGCAATTAATCCAGTTATCGCTCTAGAGTTAATTCATAATGGAGTTTGGAAGCCACAAGGAGTTAATGGTCCAGAGTGGTTCGAATCAAAACCATTCCTTAATCTATTAGAGGAGTACGGCACCTCATGGCATATTCGAGATGAGGATATTTCAGGAATTAAGAAGTAAATGGCAACCGCATTAATAACTGGTGCCACAGCTGGCATAGGCGCTGCCTATACAAAACTACTTGCAAAAAATGGCTTTGATTTAGTACTAGTTGCGCGAAATTTACCAAGACTTAACCGGTTTGCAAAGCAATTAAAGCTTGATTACCAGATTAAGGTTGAGTTAATTAAGGCTGATTTAACCAAGCCAGCCCAATTAAGTAAGGTAGAGAAAAGATTAAAAAATAAATCAAAGCCAATAACAGTCTTAATTAATAACGCAGGATTTGGTATCAAAGATAGCTTTCTAGATTCAAGCCTAGATCGGGAGCAGGAGTTATTAGATGTCTTAGTGAGCGCACCAATGCGATTAACCCATTGCGCACTACCTTTAATGATTGAAAAAAATAATGGTGTGATCGTAAATGTAAGTAGTGTGGCAAGTTGGATTGCAGGCGGTACTTATAGTGCAGCTAAATCGTATTTAACTGTTTTTACTGAGTATCTAAATAATGAACTCAAAGGAAGTAATGTAAAGACTTCTGCCCTTTGCCCTGGCTTTACTAGAACTGAGTTTCACCAACGAGGCAAGATGAAGATGGGTGGGTTACCAAATTTTATGTGGCTAGATGCCGATAAATTAGTTGCGAAATCATGGAAAGATGCCCAAAAAAATAAACCAGTTTCAGTTCCTGGCTGGCAGTACAAAACCCTTGTATTTTTTGCCCAGTATGCGCCGAGACCATTGGTGAGAAAAGCTGGCATTAATGTTCGTAGAAAGCAGCGATAACTTAAAGACTTAAATGAGTGCGTCCCCTCAAAATCTTTAAACCCACTTACTTTTCCTACTTGAACCATTTTAAAATTCAAGGATGCCTGCTTTAGTAAAATATCAGATTCTTAAGTGGATTGGTTTTTTTCTTTTAATAACCCATCTTTTCTTAAGATTCTTATTTCCTGAGCCAAATGTTTTTATTGATTTAATACTCTTTAACTTAGTTGGATTAATCGCATCTGCAATCGCTTTTAATGCGCCAATCATCAGCGATAAGTTTTCGGCAATCTCATTTGGTAGTGCTAGCTTGATTTGGAGTATCGGCTCTTTCTTTTCAACCTGGAACTCATTTTTTAACTCCGCTATTCCAGAGTGGATTTCTGAAGTTTCATACTCATTTTTCTATCCTTTAGTTTTCTTTGCAGTTGTTAGAAGCTTTACGCAACGAGTAAAGATTAGAGCTTTAGAATTATTAGATACCACCATTATTGCCTTTGGCTTAACTGGGGTATTGACTGCTTTTCTATTAAAGCCAGCAATGATTGGTTTTGAGGGTAGTGCCTTTATGGTTTTTATCTCAATTCTTTATCCAGTTGGCGATATCGTTATATTAGCGATTGCTTTAGCGTATGCATTGCTTAATCCAATAAGTATTAAGTCGCTCTTACTATGCGCTGGCTTACTATCATTTTCTCTTTCTGATTTATTTTTTATTTGGTCATCACTAAATGCCACCTACACATTTGGCTCAATTACTGATGATGGTTGGATCGCAGGGTTACTACTAATTTCATTATCCTTTTCCTTTGAATCAGGGCAAAGTAAATTCTCTGACAAAATATCTTCTTACTCGGCTACTATCTCACTAATTGCAAGCACCTGTTTATTAGGAATTGCTGCGCTAAAGCCAGGGTACTTCCCTAGCTTTATTTTATTGCCCGGTTTTATAACTATCGCTTTGGCCTTTATTCGAATGAGTTACGCACTATCTGAGGCAAACACAGCCGGAACTGAGCGAGCGCTAGCTCGAACCGATGAGTTAACCGGTCTTTCAAATCGAAGAAATTTCTTATCTGAGGCAGCTAAGTTAAGGGGAGGATTTATCTTTTTACTTGATCTAAATGGCTTTAAGAAAATTAATGACTTACTAGGTCATGAGGTAGGAGATCAATTACTTAAACAGGTGGCACTTAGATTTGCCAGGGCCTTACCGGCGAATGCGTTGATTGCCAGATTAGGTGGGGATGAGTTTGGGGTGATTGCACCCATTGAGCAAGCAGAGGCAGCTGAGTTAGCGCTAGCGCTGCGGGCGACCTTAAGTTATCCGATCACATTAGTTGATCGATCGGAGCGAGTTGATCGATCGGAGCGAGTGGATGTGAGTATTGGTTACGCCCGACTTGAGCCAGCTGTTGAGCTCTCCCAAGCAATGCGCCGAGCAGATTTGGCGATGTATGAAGCCAAACGAAGTGGTAGTGGAAGTTTGCTCTGGCAAGGTCAAGATTAGTAGATTTTTAAGTTAATCTTCACTTGCTAAATCTGTTAGCAAAGAAAATGGGGGTCCTAATTGGCAGCACGCTTTGAAAATCGAGTTCTGGTTTTAGGTGCAGGTTCAGTTTCACAATGTGTACTACCACTTTTAATTGAGCATCTAGTTGATGCCAAACAGATCACGATTGTAGATATGCGTGATAACAAGGCGCGTGTGGCCGATGCAATTGCAAAGGGTGCAACTTATATTCAAGATCAATTGACCCAAGAAAATATGGATCAATTTTTATCAAAGTACTTATCAGCTGGCGATTTTCTATTAGATCTAGCTTGGAATATTGATGCTAATGCCATTATTGGCTGGGCCCATGATCATGGTGTGATTTATTTAAACACCTCAATTGAGGAGTGGGATCCATACGCAGCAGGTGCTACTAGAAATCCAACTGAGCGCACACTTTATTGGCGCCATATGAAGCTTCGTAAATTAACCGATACCTGGGGTGGTAAAGGGCCAACTGCAATTGTTGAGCATGGCGCTAACCCTGGCTTAGTTTCACATTTAACTAAGAAAGCATTGGTAGATATTGCAAATAAGGCGCTAAAGGAGGGCAAAGCTGCAAAAGAGGTTGAGGCTGCGCTAGCTAGTGAACACTTTGCCGCACTTTCACAAAAATTAAAGGTCAAGGTAATTCATATTGCCGAGCGAGATACCCAAATCTCAGATAAACCAAAGTTAGTAAATGAGTTTGTTAATACCTGGTCGGTGGAGGGTTTTTATGAAGAGGGAATTGCACCAGCTGAATTAGGTTGGGGAACTCATGAAAAAACTTTGCCCAAAAATGCTTACGAGCATCCAAGTGGACCAAAAAATCAAATCTGTATTGCCCAACCCGGTGCTAAAACCTGGGTTAGATCTTGGGTGCCTAATATGGAGACCACCGGCATGGTTATTCGCCATGGTGAGGCCTTCACAATTAGTGATCACCTAACAGTTTGGGATAACCAAACGGTGATCTATCGGCCAACTGTGCATTACGCCTACTGCCCAACAGATGCTGCAGTTGCCTCGATGCATGAGCTTGAGATGCGCCAATGGAATCTGACTGAAAATCAGCGGATTATGAATGAGGAGATTATCGATGGTGATGATCGACTTGGCGTCTTACTTATGGGACATGCATATAAATCCTGGTGGACTGGCTCCTTATTAAATATTCATGACTCAAGAAAATTAATACCAAAACAATCTGCCACCACAGTTCAAGTTGCCAGCGCAGTTTACGCCGCAGTTGCTTGGGCGATGGCTAATCCAAATGCTGGCTACCGAGTACCAGATCAGCTGCCTTGGCGAGAGGTTTTAGCTTATGCTGAAAAATATTGGGGCGGCTACCACTCAGCGGCTGCTAACTGGGATCCATTAATGCATCGCAATGATTTGTTTAAGGGTTGGAATAATCGCAAATATGATGAAGCAGATCCTTGGCAATTTAGTAATTTCTTAGTTTAAAAAGATTACTAAAACTTAAACTTCAACGCTACTTATTAGGTGGTAGTGGCTTGCTCGCTTTAATCTCATCTAAGCGGGCAAGTGATTCCAATCGCTCAGTGGCATGATCAACTATTCGCTCTGGATAATCCTTAATGTAGCCATCTAATACCTCCCAGGGTTCATGGGCCTCAATTCCATTTAAATGGGCTAGCTCTGGCACATACTTTCGAACATAATCACCATTTTCATCAAATCTTTTTCCTTGTTCAATTGGATTAAAGACTCGGTAATAAGGTGAGGCATCTGTGCCACAGCCTGCTGTCCACTGCCAGCCATGCGCATTTGAGGCCACATCGTAATCAACTAGGTGCTCTCTAAAAAATCGCTCACCTAATTGCCACTCTAGGTGTAAATCTTTAACTAAAAAGGAGGCGACAACCATTCGGGTTCGATTATGCATCCAACCTTCGCTAACTAATTGGCGCATAGCTGCATCCACAAATGGATATCCGGTCTTACCCTCACACCAAGCTTTAAATTTATCGCCAGGCGGGTCATATCTCATCTTGGCAAATTGTGGCGCGTAGTAATCACTTTCAGTATGTGGATTATTAAATAAAACATCGGCATAAAACTCTCGCCAAGCAATCTCTTTGCGATAAACCTCATGACCCTTGCTTTGACCTAACGGGGCCAGCAGGGTTCGTGGGTGAATCTCGCCCCACTTTAAATGCGCACTCATTTTGCTGGTGCCATCGATGCCAGCTAAGTTTCTGGCCTCATCATAATTATCTAACCCATTTTTTTGAAAATATTTAAATCTTTCAATCGCATTTAATTCACCTGCTGGAGTTAGAACTGTGCCATCTGGCAGGCGCCAATCTGGAAAATTGCGCTCATCCTTACTTGGCGTGACAGCGGCAATATCTTTTGGTTTCTCAGCTGGTTTGCGCCAACCATGAGCAAGCCAGGCTCGATAAAAAGGTGTGTAGACCCGATATGGAGTCTGATCACTTGGTTTTAAAACTCGCCCTGGTGCAACTGCATATGGAGATCCAGTTCTAATTAATTTTATGCCCGCTTTTTCGATCGCCTCATCCCGCTTTGCCCCGTATGGCTCATACTCAGCAGAGATATGCACATTACTAGCGCCATACTTTTGCTGTAATTGTTTTAAGGCATCTATTTGATCAGCTGCAATTACATGTAATTTATTATCTAGTGACTCATCTAGAAGCCGTAGTGATTGGCCTAGATACGCCAGGCGCTTGCTGCCTGCGGTTTTAATCAACTTTGGATCTAAAATAAATACAGGCACAATCTCATCTGACTCTGCGATCGCAGCCAGCAGAGCTGGATGATCGCAGATACGCAGATCTCTTCTAAACCAGATAATTGATCTTGTGCTCATAGGCATATCGTGCCAGTTAAATTAGAGTAAAAGTTATACTTTTTGAAAAAGATATTTAAGAGTGCAGTGACTCTACGCTCTCATCCCAACCTTTGACATCCTTAGGCTTGCGCGGACCAGGGCCAACATAGCGAGCTGATGGGCGAATAATTCGACCGGTTCGCTTTTGCTCCAAAATATGCGCCGACCAACCAGCTGTTCTGGCAGCGGTAAACATTGAGGTAAATAGATTTGCTGGTACTTGAGCAAAATCTAAAACAATCGCGGCCCAAAACTCAACATTGGTCTCCAGCACTCGATCTGGTTGACGAGATTTTAATTCGGCAAGGGCAGCTTTTTCTAACGCAAGTGCTACCTCATACCTTGGTGCATTTAACTCTTTAGCAGTTCTACGTAATGTGCGAGCTCTTGGATCTTCGGCGCGATAAACCCGATGACCAAAGCCCATTAATCGCTCACCCTTATCTAAAATTGATTTCACATAGCTTTCAGCATTTCCAGATTTTTCAACCGCTTCAATCATGGAAAGTACTCGAGCAGGTGCACCACCATGTAATGGCCCACTCATGGCGCCAATTGCACCAGAGATAGAGGCGGCAACATCAGCACCAGTTGATGCAATTACTCGACCGGTAAAGGTGGATGCATTCATGCCATGTTCAGCTGCGGAGACAAAGTAAGCATCAATTGCTCGCACATGTACTGGATCTGGTTCACCGCGCCAGCGAATCATCATTCGCTCAACTACGGTGTGTGCTTTATCAATCTCAGCTTGTGGAATTGCATGGGCGATTGTGCCACGAGCAGATTGGGCAACATATGAAAGTACCATCACCGATACTCTGGCTAAATTATTTCTTGCCTCTTCATCTGAAATATCAAGTAATGGTTTTAAGCCCCAAGCAGGAGTTAACATCGCAATTGCAGATTGCACATCAACTCGCACATCACCGGTGTGAACTGGAATTAAAAATGGTTCAGCAGGTGGCAGGCCGGGATTAAACTCATTATCAACTAGCAGGCCCCAAACATTTCCAAAGGTAACTCGGCCAACTAGATCCTCAATATCAACGCCGCGATATCTAAGCGCACTTCCCTCTTTATCAGGCTCAGCAATCTGTGATTCAAATGCAATTACGCCCTCAAGCCCTGGCTTAAAATCATCGGCCACGTATCTTCTCCCTCACCTAAACCAAAAAAATTTCTATCCTGCGCTTACTCACCTACAATGCTCATATTGTGCTACCTCGGCGGTAATGCGACAAATCAGAAGATTAGATGGGTTGGATGAAAGAAGATGAGTACTCGAGAAGATATCAGCGCTATGCGCCGGCAATATGGCGAGATTGGTTTGAAAGAGAGTGATCTACCAAGTGAGCCGATCTCACTATTTAACTCCTGGCTTAACGAGGCTGCCGCTAATGAGGTGGTGGTTGAGGCCAATGCGATGGTGCTTTCTACGGTGAGTGAGAATATTCCTAGTAGTCGAACTGTCTTGCTTAAGGATCTAACGAGTGAGGGATTTACCTTTTTTACCAATTATGGATCAAGTAAAGCTAAGGCAATTGAGGAGAATGCATCAGTTAGTTTGTTATTTCCCTGGTATCCAATGGAGCGGCAGGTAATAATTAATGGTAGTGCAAAAAAAATTGCTCGCCAAGATAGTGAAAAATACTTTGCTACTCGCCCCCGCGCATCACAAATAGGTGCTTGGGCAAGTGAGCAATCAACTGTGCTCTCCTCCCGGGAGGAGCTAGAGAAAAAATTTAAGGAGTTTGAAGGTAAGTGGCCAGCAGATTCTCAAATTCCAACACCACCTGGTTGGGGTGGATTTATCGTAAATCCAACCTCAATTGAGTTTTGGCAAGGTAGATACTCTCGCCTGCATGATCGAATTCGTTATCTACGCACACCAGATAATAATTGGCAACGAGTGCGGCTTAACCCCTAATATCTCCTGGTGAGAGTTGAAAATAAATGAGTGAAATTAAAATCCCAGATAATCTAAAACCGGCAGATGGCAGATTTGGTTGTGGGCCATCAAAGATTTTGCCTACCTCACTATCTAATTTAGCTAATAATTATGCAAATGTTTTAGGAACTAGCCATCGGCAAAAACCAGTTAAGGCAGTAGTTGGCCAAGTAAGAGAAGGTCTTAAATCTTTATTTTCTCTACCCCCAGGCTATGAAGTAATTCTTGGCAATGGTGGCTCTACTGCATTTTGGGATATTGCCACCTTTGGCTTAATCGAAAATAAATCTCAGCACTTAGTCTTTGGTGAGTTCTCCTCTAAATTTGCAACTTGTGCAAAGCAGGCGCCGATGATTTCTGAGCCAATAATTATTAAGGCAGAGCCAGGTTCTCACCCAATAGCGAGTGCTGAGGCAGGAGTTGATGCCTACGCCCTAACCCATAATGAAACTAGTACCGGGGTAATGATGCCAATTAAGCGCCCAGCTGGCATAAATGATGCACTGGTTTTAGTTGATGCTACTAGTGCTGCTGGCGGCCTGGAATTAGATATTGCTGAATCTGATTGTTATTACTTTGCACCCCAAAAATCATTTGCCTCCGATGGTGGGCTTTGGATTGCAGTTATGAGCCCGGCTGCCCTTGCTAGAGTTGAAAAGATTAAGGCAGGTGGCCGGTGGGTACCAGCATTTTTTGATCTTACAATTGCAATTGAAAATTCCAGATTAGATCAAACCTATAACACACCCGCTCTTGCCACTCTTATTTTATTAGCTGAACAAATTAAGTGGATGAATGAGAATGGTGGATTAAAGTTTGCCGCCGGCAGAAGTGCTCAATCATCTAGCAAGTTGTATACCTGGGCGGAAAAAACTTCATACACCACACCATTTGTTACCGATCCTGCGATGAGATCTAAAGTGGTTGGCACAATCAATTTTGATGATTCAATTGACGCTCTAGAAATAGCTAAAGTTTTGCGAGCAAATGGCATTGTTGATACCGATCCATATCGAAAGTTAGGTAAGAATCAACTTCGAATTGGTATGTTTCCAGCGGTTGATCCAAGCGATATTGAGTTACTAACCCAATCAATCGATTATGTAGTAGAAAGGCTAGTTAAATGATGAGTCCAAGGTTTAGAAGAATGGTAACTATTGCGATCTTATTTGGCATGGTGACTATGGTTTTAATTAGCGGATTATCCAGCTAGGAGTAATTAAATGAAGCAAGCAATATTTGTAATAGCTTTGGGAATTGTGCTTTGGATTGTGGCTTTTGTATTTGCAGTAGTAATGAATGCCGACAGCAATATCCTTTGGATCTGTGTGGTGGGCGCGCTCCTTGGTGTAATTGGACTTCGTTACACAATTAAAAAAGGCAGAAAAGAGAAGATTTAATTGCCCTCAATTTGGGCTGCGATTCCGCGCAACACCTTAGCTAAGCGCTCGGCCTCAGTTGCAGATGAAGATCTACCACTGCGAAGTGAATTGCTATAGCGATCTAAAATTTTGATTGTATCTTCAATCATGGCAGCTAGATCATCATTTTTTCCACGTGAGCTTCCTGAGATTGAAGGTGGTGCCTCCACAATTGTTACCGATAATGCCTGAGGACCACGGCGACCATCTGCAATTGAGAACTCTAACTTGGTGCCTGGTTTAACTGTGGTTACGCCATTAGGCAGCGCAGCGGCTGCAAGATAAACATCCTCGCCCTCATCATTTGAGATAAAGCCAAAGCCCTTTTCTAAACTAAACCATTTAACGCGACCACTAGGCATTGGTATCTCCTTACAAAAATTAGTATTCGTTTAGGCCATCTGTTAAATGGGCAAGGGATGAGTTTATCGCACCCACCATAATGGCGGTAACTGTTTATTCCGCCTTGATTAACGCCTCAGAGTGCGCACCGCAGCCATGATCTATTGAGACAACTCTGGCATCCTCAGGTGAGATCGCATTTGAGCAAACTCCAAAGGCAGCTCGAAGTGAACCTGCGATTGGGATAAAGAAACCGCATGAGCCACATGGCTTAGGAGCTGCTGCTGCAATTGGAGCTTTTGGCCCACGATCTCCCTCATACCATCGCTTACTGGCTGCATCTCGACCAACAATTGATAACACCCGAGCTCTGCTTAAACCAAACTCAAATAATTGCGCAAGATCTAACTCTTCCTCCTGCAAAAGTGCGTTAGCAACTGGCACTAATCGCTCATCATCTGGTGATGTTGGTACTACATCTCCCACACCTAAATCACCTGGTTGAATTCGTTGTGAGTATGGCACCCAATTTGGTGCCAGCAATGCTTTACTGCCAGGCAGTAAAACTACATCGCAAATAGTTGGGTCAGATTGATCATCAAGTTTTGCAATGGTCACAGCCCATCGCCAACCTTTATATCCTGGCAATCTGGCTTCAAATAGATAGGTTGCAACTCGGTCCTCATCAGAATCTATTGAGTAAAACTCACCAACATATTCAGCTTTACCCGCATCTTCAATTGCCGCTTTTTTTGCCAACTCTAATGCAAAAAAAATATCTGTCTTATTAACCACCACATCAATTATTTCAGGATATGTCTTTGGGGGTGCGATGTATGGCTTTCTAACAATTACTGGTTTTACTGGCTCTTCAACTTTTGGCTTAGCAAGCTCAGCAAGTAATGCTTCATCAACTGGTGCCTCTGGCTCTGCCACCAGCGAGGATTCACTCTTTCGCAGCTTTTTAAACAAAGATTTTTTCTTAGCCATGAATTAATTGTAATCTGCATATGATTAAAAGAAAAAAGCCCCCGGTTTTACGCGGGGGCTTTTGTAAGCTCTTAATGGATTGGTTAAAAATCCATACCACCACCATCGCCACCAGGCATTGGTGCAGCCGCCTTTGGCTCTGGCTTATCAGCAATTACCGCCTCTGTTGTTAGGAATAGTGCAGCAATTGATGCGGCATTTAGTAATGCAGATCGTGTTACCTTAGCTGGATCAATAATGCCACCCTTAATCATGTCGACATATTCACCAGTTGCAGCATTAAGACCAAAACCAGTCTCAAGGCCACGAACTTTTTCTACAATCACGCCACCTTCAAGACCTGCGTTAATTGCAATCTGCTTAAGTGGAGATTCAACTGCGTACTCAACAATCTTGGCACCAGTTGCTTCATCCCCAGTTAGTTTTAATTTCGCTAATGCCACCTTTGAAGCTTGTAGTAGGGCAACGCCGCCGCCGGCAACAATTCCCTCCTCCACTGCAGCTTTAGCATTTCTAACTGCATCTTCAATTCGATGCTTACGCTCTTTTAACTCAACCTCAGTAGCAGCCCCGGCCTTAATCACTGCAACACCACCGGCTAGTTTTGCTAAGCGCTCCTGCAACTTCTCGCGATCATAATCAGAATCGCTCTTTTCAATCTCAGATCTAATTTGGTTTACTCGACCCTTAATGGCTTCAGCATCTCCGCCACCTTCAACGATTGTGCTCTCTTCCTTGGCAATCACAATCTTGCGGGCAGTACCTAGTAACTCCAACGTGGTTTGATCTAGCTTTAGACCAACCTCCTCTGAGATCACAGTTGCACCAGTTAAAATCGCAATATCTTGCAGCATTGCTTTACGGCGATCACCAAATCCAGGAGCTTTAACCGCTACTGATTTAAATGTGCCACGAATCTTATTTACTACCAGGGTTGATAGCGCTTCACCCTCAACATCCTCGGCAATAATTACTAAACCTTTTCCAGTTTGCATTACCTTTTCTAGAATTGGTACTAAATCTTTAATATTTGTAATCTTTGAGTTTGCAATCAGGATGTATGCATCCTCCATAACTGTTTCCATACGCTCAGTATCAGTTACAAAGTAAGCTGAGATATAACCCTTATCAAATCGCATACCCTCTGTTAACTCTAACTCCAAGCCAAAGGTATTGCTCTCTTCAACAGTAATTACACCTTCTTTGCCAACCTTATCCATCGCTTCGGCAATCATCGAACCAATAGAAGTATCAGCTGCTGAAATGGATGCGGTAGCTGAGATCTGTTCACGAGTTTCAACTGGCTTTGCTATTTTTAACAACTCATCTGAGATAACCTCAACCGCTTTTTCAATGCCACGCTTTAATGACATTGGATTAGATCCAGCTGCCACATTTCGTAATCCCTCGCGCACCATCGCTTGGGCTAATACAGTTGCAGTTGTAGTGCCATCACCGGCCACATCATCAGTCTTTTTTGCAACCTCTTTGACTAAATCTGCGCCAATTTTCTCCCATGGATCTTCTAGTTCAATCTCTTTGGCAATTGAAACACCATCATTAGTGATAGTTGGTGCGCCCCATTTTTTCTCAAGTACAACATTTCGACCACGAGGTCCAAGGGTTACCTTGACCGCATCGGCCAATGTATTCATACCGCGCTCAAGTGAGCGACGAGCCTCTTCATTAAAGGCAA
>Ga0194130_10003856_pt1 | contig 19679 bp, 18 predicted proteins | sample TA2KigsurfametaG_FD_160084 | JGI IMG/M metagenome (GOLD analysis project Ga0194130, IMG submission 160084) | Freshwater microbial communities from Lake Tanganyika, Tanzania - TA2015050 Kigoma 12 surface | ecosystem: Environmental > Aquatic > Freshwater > Lake | place: Tanzania: Lake Tanganyika... | reverse complement strand
CTTGAGATCGGTTGTTGACCTTCACTGGGCCGGGCCCCTCAGGTCGTCTGGATGAAGTTCATGCCCTTGTGGGGCAAGGTGGCGTGGTGCCACATGGACACCGTGCCACAGGGGTGTTACGCACTATCGCGGGCGGTGTGTGATCGTGGGACGATTCTGGATGAGCCTGCTGAGATGCCCACGACGATTCGGACGCCTTAACTTGGCAGCGTAAACTTCACACATGGCGACGGATGCACAGCGAAAGAAGTTGACGGCGTTTGGGTCACACCCACTGCGCGAGCCCGCTCTAGCGCTGCTTCGACGTGCTATCGACGAGGCGGGCCTGGACAGGGATTTACGAGGAGTTTCTTGGGGTGCGACCGTGTGCGTTGATTCGCGGACGGTCATTCGTCTGAATTGCGGGAATGTCGCTCAACTTGATGTACGCAGAGATCTCTCCAAGAGGCTCGATCCAACTGGCAAGGTTTACTTCATCACGCTGGCAGTGGTGGGTTCATACTTGGGTATCCGTGGCACTCCGCGAGGTGTAGCCCAGGGCAGAGGGTTTCTTCAACATGTTGAGAATTCCGAGATTCTTTACATGCCGTTTGATGATTGGAACTCTACGATTCTTGACGAAAAGCGAGTCGCAAGCGGCTTCAGAGCGCACGCGCAGGCGGCGCTAAGGAATCTCCCCAATCAGAATTGGCATAATCCGCTGCTCGACTCGTTGCTCGACTGAGACCAGTCAGGCGGGGAGTGCTCACAGATATCGCGGATCTCGGTGCGCAGGCTCTGATTCAACTGGCGGGAGTTCGTCAAGGTCCTCGAGCAACAGTGTTTGTAGCGCGCGCTCGGTGGCGAGAGGTCCAAGTTTGGCACACCGCGAAGCACATTGTCTCTGCGCACCTTCAATGATTTTCTCAACTGTTCGAGCGTTACCGAATGACCCGGACTCCCGCTCCGATTCGACAAGGGCAGCAATCCGCTCACATGTGCCCTCGCCTAGTATGGCGCCTTTGCGGCCCGCAATTCTCGAAGTGAGTTGAAGAATCTCGTCTGGCGAGTAATCCGGAAATGTGATGTAGCAGCCAATTCGTGAAGGCATGCCGGGGTTCGCGTGGATGTATTTCATGGTTGGTTCGGTGTAGCCAGCGAAGATTACACAGAGTCGATCGCGATAGTCCTCCATACGCTTGACCAAAACGTTCGTTGCTCTAAGACCGTGACCTTGCTTGTTGTCCATGTTGTATGGATCATTCAATGCGTACGCCTCGTCGACAAAAAGAATGCCGTCTAGTGAATCTTCGACAGTCTTGTTCATGGCCTTCTCTGCCTCGCCGATGTATACACCTGCCGCGAATGTGCTTGCGTCACATTCCGTAAACTTCGCTGAAGCCATAAATCCGAGGTCTTTCAGGAGGTTCCCGTAAAGTCGCGCCACTGTCGTCTTGCCGGTACCAGGGTTCCCGAGAAAAACCATGTGCATACGCTGAGGCTCGACTTTCTTGCCCCTCTTTGCTCTGCGTGCGTTCAGGACCATAGTGTCAACGAAGGTACGGATTTGTCGCTTCACTTCCTGCATTCCGATTAATTGACTGAACTTCGACTCAAAGGTGAGTGTGGCCTCGACCTCGCTGTCGACCTCATGATTTAGTTGTGTGAGTAGAAGTTCCTTGATTTCATCGACCCGTTTGCTTTCGTCTTCCGAATAGTTCTCATCTACAGCCGCTGACCAATCCGCATGATCAACGTACGCGAATGCAAGTTGACTGGCCATGCGGCTCGCCCCCGTCTTTGTGGCTGCATTGACGTTTCGAACCAAGTCACTGAGCTGGGGTTCACTTCTGATCGAATGCGGTTCAATGCCGATTTCGGCTGCGATTTGATGGAGGACGCTTTGTGTCTCTTCGCCGATCACGCGACGAGAGATCCACCAGGCGTCGGCAACGACAACTTGAAGAATCTCATCTGGGATTACGTTGAGGAAGGTCGAAACTCGATCGATAAGCGATTTCGTGATGCCGAATGGGAACCCATCGGTGCTGGGCTTCTCGGTGTCATTCGACTTGCCCGTAGATTTCGTCTTGGGACGCTGCCTCGGCGTCCTTTGAGGAGCCCTCCCTGACGAGAGCCTTTGCGTCGCCTCATTTGAGCTGGCGACGAGCCCACTGGAATCTATTAGGACGGCGATGTGTTTCCAAAGATCATCCATAGTTTCAACATCATTGAGCCCAGCAATGACTTGTTCAGGAAGGCGTGGCGGATTGATTGATGAACCCCGCGTCTCTTCGAGCCGAGCAGAGAGGGTGAGCCAGATTCCTGGAAACTTCTCGTCGAACAACTCTTCGCGCCACCGTCGGGCAGCAGCAATCACGTGGAGGTGGCTAATCTCTTCGCAGTCGAGGCGCTTAGCTACGCTGCGCGTGTGATCGATGATGCATTCAGCGATGAACGACTTCGCCATCGAAGTTAGGGTACACGAATCCGATACTCGACATCACATGACGACGTCATGGATGTACCTGCAGTGTCAAAATGGTGTACCCTAAGGCGGGATATGGCAAATCAGCCCGTACCGTTGAATGCCCCCTTGCGCAGGACGAGCGTGGCGCGAGCAGCGTTGTTTCTTGGCTGGCTTGGTGTTCATAAATTCATGATGGGAAAGGTTCGTGCCGGTCTTATTACTCTCGGCATCACCTTTCTGGGCACGCTGTTGCCGATACCTGGGGTCGTGGCGATGTTCATCGTGGGTGTTTTAGAGAGTCGCAAGTATCGAAGGCTTTCCGACCAGGAGTTTGAGTTGGAGTATTTGCAAGGTTCCCGTGAATGGTTTTGATGTGAGTCTCGAGCATCAGGACGATCGAGACATGTTGGTCCTCAGGAGATTTCGTGATCTGGCTCGACACCTGAGACACATCTGCGAACCGCTGTGGGTGCAATGGAATCCCGCGTGCTGGATTGACGAACTTCAGCTGCGCCAATCGGCTGCGATAGGGGCGATGACATTGCGAAGACCGAATCTTGAAGATCCGCTGTTTGTGATCTGGGCAATCTCAAATACGTGGGAAGACGTCTTCGATCGACTGTTTCGTCGAGAACTGCTCGACTCCCTCCATGAAGTGAGGATATTTCGCAACCGCGCCAGTCATCCCGGTCACGAGCACGGACCAATCGGGTCCAGCGAACTGAAACACTTCGAAACTCTCTGTAGCCGAATCCTTGCAGAATTTTCAACGATCGCCGCCACTGAGGCAGTTTCTCGCCGCACGACTACTGGGGGAGTGCCCAATTCCGGTAACGACAGTCCGCAACCCGAAGCTGAACAAGTCGAATGGCTTGCTCCTTTAGATGAAGCACCACTTCGAGAAGTTGTCCCGATCTATCTTCTCATCGACCGCTCAGACTCGATGAGCGGCGGTGGTATCGGGGCAATCAATACTGGTCTGTCGAATACGCTCAACCAGTTGGGGAGCGACCCCTTGCTGAACGATCGGTGCAGAGTCTCAATCTTGCAATTTAATCAACGCTGCGAGGTAGTGGTGAGTTTAAGCAGCCTCAGAGACGCGTCCATGTTCGCGCCAATCAAGCCTGATGGAATAACAAATTGGGGGGAGGCTCTGCGTGTGGTGAGACGGGAGGTTGCCAAAGATCACGATGCACTCAAGACTGCGGGATACAGGGCGATGCGGCCACTCGTGTTCATGATTTCAGATGGAGCGCCGCTCGACGCCGACTGGCTGGCAGAGTGGGCCTCCACCGCCGACCCCAGATCAGTGCAGTCCTGCGTGATGTTCTTCTATGGTGTCGGAAGTGTTCCCGCTGAGATCTGCACTTCGTTGGTCACGATTCCAGGTATGTCTCCCGACCGAGTGCAGAACCTCGCTGTTGACGGTGACTTGACTGGGCATATTGCGGTCGCGCTTGGCAGCATCATGGGGTCGATTGCCTGCACGATTCGCGATCCCGAACTCCGTGTGGCGGCGCTGTAGATTTCGACCCAGTGTAACTAGGGGGCAGTTGTGTCGTTGCGGGAAGAGGGTTCCCAGGTGATGCCGTTCTACATCTTGTGTGACGAGTCGGGGTCGATGCAAGGCGCGAAACTCGATGCAGTGAACCAAGGTCTGCCGAAAATCCACCAAGCAGTTGCGTCTGATCCTATTGTCAACGACAGAGTGCGCGTCGGAGTGATTTCTTTTTCCGATACTGCGGAAGAGTTGGTGCCGTTGACGAAGCTGAGCGACCTCACCCAGATGCCTGGGCTCGTGTCGAAAAGCGGCTCAAATTACACGGCTGCGTTTACGTTGGCAAAGTCGGTAATCGACCGCGATGTCGCCAATCTGAAGAGCAATGGCTTCCAGGTTCTGCGTCCCGTCATTTTCTTCATCTCCGACGGCGAACCGACTTCGTCTGATTGGCCAACAGCACATGCGGCGCTCACAGGTACGAGCAATCCGTATGCGCCGCACATCTTGAGTTTCGGCATTACTGGTGCCGTGGGGCAAGTCATACTTGATGTCGCGACTCGCATACAGCGGCTCGGGAAAAAGTTTGCGTGGCTGGCCGATGACGGAACGGACCCGGGGGCGGTCGTCAGGGAAATCCTCCCCTATCTCGGCCCGACCAGTGCCGCACCTTCGGGACGGAACCAGAATCCAGTCCTGGTCCCGCCCGCGAACACGGTGCCGGCGGACGTATCCACAAACGGGGGCGGGTGATGAGTTGGGTGATGAACCATTAGGGCACCTCTGCTCGTTGGCGTCATCACAGTTGTATGTTGTTACACCGAGCGAGTAAGTTTAAACATCATCGATAGGAGACAAATGTGACCATGACCAGCGTGAAAGTTAATGACGGCGGCCAACAGGTTTTACCTTTCTATATCTTGTGTGACGAGTCGATGTCGATGGAGGGCGCGAAACTCGATGCAGTGAACCAAGGTCTGCCGAAACTCCACCAAGCAGTTGCGTCTGATCCAATTGTCAACGACAAAGTGCGCGTCGGAGTGATTTCTTTTTCCGACACTGCAGAAGAGTTGGTGCCGCTAACGAAGTTGACCGAGCTCACCCAGATGCCTGGGCTCGTGTCTAAGGGTGGTACGAGTTACACGGCTGCGTTCACTGTGGCCAAATCGGCAATCGACCGCGATGTCGCCAACCTGAAGAGCAGTGGCCTCCAGGTCTTACGTCCCGTAATTTTCTTCATTTCAGATGGCGAGCCAACCTCACCCGATTGGCCAACGGCACATGCGGCGCTCACAGGTAAGAGTAATCCGTATGCACCGCACATCTTGAGTTTCGGTATCACTGGTGCTGTGGGGCAAGTCATAAAGGATGTCGCGACCGACATAACGCGGCTCGGGAAAAAGTTTGCGTGGCTGGCCGATGACGGAACGGACCCGGGGGCGGTCGTTAAGGAAATCATCTCGAAGCTCGTCACGACAATTGTCTCGTCTGGTCGTAGTCAAATTCCCGCGTTGATTCCGCCGACGCCTCCCATTGGTGTCATTGACCTCGATCCCGTCTGAGGAGTCGTCTGGAGTTTTTGGTGATCAACCAAAATGGTTCATGATGAGTGAGGCGGAGAGTGCGAAAGGCGACTACGTCCTACCGCTAGTTCTTGTCGTTGATCCTACGACCCAGGTCTCCGAGCGCGTTCAGTGTCTTACCGATGTCCTCGCGAGGTTGTCGCAAGAGATGAGTAGCAAGAGAGTGACAGCCGAGCCAATCATCAAAGTGATCGTTGCGAATTCGACGCCTCAGACAGCAGCACCATATCTTCTGAAGCCCGAGGTCGACTCCGACTTGGAGACAAAGCCGGACGGTTTCTATCTCGGTCGCGCACTAAGCGGACTTGTGGATGATGTGACTCAGGAGGTATCGCGGCAGAAAATGAATGGGAAGGTTATTCTGAAGCCTCAGCTCGCCGTGATCGCGGTGTCCGACTCGGGGGATGGCTGGGAGAATCCGCTTACCGAAGTGTTTGCCGCTGCATCGCAATATCGATTCGGGACGCTGCACTTCTACTACGCGGAATCAGTACAGTCGCGGTTTGTGAATCGACTCGGTGGGTGTCTGTCTCGCGAGCAGTACGTCTTAGGCGTTGTCGACTCTGGGGAGCGAGACTCAGTTCCAAGAAAGCCTGTTACCAGCCCTGACATCTCCACTCAGACCGCAGTCGCCATGATTCCGCGATGGCCCAGTCTCGAGTTGAAGCCACGACGTCGACTGAGGGAGTACGAATCGCGAACTTCTGAACTCCTCCTAGTCGTCACCGATATCATTTTGGCGCCCTTGCGGTTGATCGAAAGTAGTGTCAGTTCGGTGATGGAAGCATTTGATGAGTCCGTGCCAGTTGAGGCTCCCGAAGATCCGCCGGTTACTAAACCGACGAGTCCCGAGCCGATGGCACTGAGCGCCAATGGCAATCCAATCATTGGTGAGGCATCGTCGATCAACAAGAGTCCGTGGTGGGACAGTCGATGGTGGAATGTCGGCAAGGATGAAGTCTGTCGAGAGGTGGAAGTCGATGTCGGAACGGCTGCCGATCTCGCCATCATTGGGCTGACCACCAGGGGCCAGAGCCATCGGTACGGCGGTCTGCCGAATCAGGACTCGTTTGCCATCCTGCACGACGATCTGGTGCCAGGTTTCCTATTCGTCGCAGTATCGGACGGTGTGAGTAATGCGAGATTCTCCGGCTATGCCTCGAGGAAGTTGGTGCGATGTGTCGTCCGCGCCTTACATAGTCGGGTTCTTAAGCGAATACGGGATTCAGACACCCCGCCCTCTGGCGATGAGTTACATGAGATGGGGTCGGCGGCTTTCCGGGAAGCCTCCGAGGCGCTGTTGAGCTGGAACAACTTCGAAGTACTCGCACCTCCGGGAGAGCCAGATGCGACAGATCCCGCGGAGCTCAGCGCGACCCTTACAGTAGCAATCATTCCTGTCGGTTCGTCGACAGACGGCAACCGTCACGCACTGGTCGGGTTCGTCGGCGATAGCCCGTGCTACATACTCAACGACGAGACGTGGCAATTGGTAACTCCAGCGACTAAATCTGGCGAGACACTGAATAATGCGACATCCGCTCTTCCATTCATAGGTGAGGAAGGTGGTGACGTGACCTGGCTGGACGTGCCGATTGCGACCGGGTCTACGTTCTTTCTTATGACGGACGGTTTCGGCACGTCCCTCTCGAGCGGTAGATCATCGGTAGGAGTTTTTCTCGGAGCGGAATGGGGTCACCCGCGGACAGTTGTCGACTTCTTGCGCACTGCAGAGTTTGATCGGGCCGGAGAGGATGACGACCGAACCGTCGTTGCGGTATGGGTACCACCGTTCAAGTCGCCGCTGAGTATCGAGGAATCTGCTCCGGCGATTACAAAGAACATCTGAGTCCATGGCGACTCAAAAATCGAAGCTCGGCTCGCTGGAGGAAATTGGGCGAGGTGGTGAGGGAATCGTGTATCGCTGTCGCGCTCGACCAAATCAGGTATACAAGGAGTTTCAGCCACAAGTTCTCGCAGAGGTTGACGAGGATGCACTTGACCGCCTGATTGCGCTGCCCTCGAGCCTCGACAAGGCGAGTCATCAGTATCTGCTTGCTCGCACTACTTGGCCGCTCGAAAAGGTCGTGCATAAAGGTGCAGCTATCGGCTATACGATGCCGTTGATACCGGGAGCCTTCTTCGTGACGCATGGCGTTAGGGCATATCCGAAGACCTGTGAGTGCGACTGGAACAAACTTGCGATGAGAACAACATGGCTCGACAACAGCAATATTGTGTCCGGTGTTCCGCAGGTTTCTGGAACTCAACTTTTGGAACTGCTGATGGATCTCTGCAAGACGGTTGAGTTGCTGCATCGAATGAGGCTCGTCATTGGCGATATCTCTGGGCGCAACATGTTATGGTGCCTGTCGCCATCGCCGACCGTGATGATGATTGATAACGATGGCTACCGCGTGGAGGGCATGCGCGGTGTGACGCTGCCGAAGCAAACACCCGACTGGCAGGATCCCTATCTCGGAGGAGCCGATACGACGCGCCACTCAGACCTGTATAAGTTGTCGCTGGCTGTGCTCCGCGGCTATCTGGGGTCGGGCATCATCAAGCCTGAGCAGGTGGACACAAAGGATCCTGCAGTCACCAGACTGGTCGACCTCGCACGACGCGGCACTGGTCCAAACAATCGTCCTATCGCGAGCGAGTGGCTTGCACTGCTTACAGGTCTTCGAACGCAACTCGTTGTGGCTGACCGACCGGTACTTCAGATGCCTCCGTTGGTCAGTCGCCCGCAGCCGACAGTCATCGAGTCGTTCGTGCCCAAGCGACCAGTAATCAAGTTCAATTAGCGGACATGAAAGCATTTCCCCCGCAGGGTCGTAGATGTGACTATGAAGGAACCTTCGGTGAGATTTGGCTCGACGCATCGGGCTTTGTCTATAAGCGATTTAAGGGAGCGACAACCGATGCAGATCGTCAGTCCGTGTGCGAGTTGAATTTCCTCCTTGAGAGGAGCAGGCCGTCATGTCAACGGATTCTGAAGACGATGTTTGCATGGCCGCTCGAAATTTACGGCTTGCAGAACTCGGTGACGGGTAAGGTATCGGTTGACGGCTACCGAATGCCGGCCGCTGGTCCCGAGTTTGAACTCTCCCTACCGTGGAGAGATCCGACGTGGGAGACGCGAAGAAGCGCGACGCTCGATTGGTTAGTCGACGAGCATGCGAGATCACAGCCGAATCTCAGCAGATCGCTACCTGCGGTTCCGCTGAGTGACCGAATTGAGATTGCCCATCAATTCATGCTCGCATGCAGAGAACTGTGGGGCGCGGGTTGTGTTTACGGCGACTTTTCATTCAAAAATATCCTCTGGTCAAGTGGGTCCACTCCGACCGTGTTGTTGCTCGACGCTGACACCATCTCGACCAACCCCAGAACCGACAGACGTATCCACTCTCCATTTTTCGTCGAGTACATCGATGTCAATGAGCCCGCATTGGTGAAGGATGTCAAACTCGCCATGCTTGTGGTCTGGCGTATCCTGCATGGTGGCTTGAGGTCATCGCCGAACGATTCGGGCGGTCAGTATGGTCCTCAGTTTCGTCCTGTGGTGAGTGCCATCAAGAAGGCGTGGCACTCGGGTAAAGACTCGGACGCGCACGACGTCATCAACGAGTTGCATCGCAACAGACAAGACACATTAATCCGAAATCAACTGCAAGCCGTGCTCGAATCAGGTGAAGTTTTCGCACGACAAGTTCTAGATCACGAACCGAAGCTATCGAGTGCGGACGAACGCAATCTCTTTCGTGACGCTGCTGAGCAAGTAAAGAGAGAAGTGATCTATGAACGCCGACCAAGAAGGCGGAGATCACCATTGCTCTCGAGCATATTCACATTTGATGTTGCCTCGTGGTACAAGTTCGATATTCTCAATCAAGAACTACTCTTTGCAGCGTTCCGTGACGGCGACTTCGATGTCATCGCAAGTGAGTTTCCGCGCGTGACTGCGACAGCGCCGAATCTCGCTGTCATCCGAAGGGCTGTAGAGCACGCTTTGGTCGAAGTACCGACGCCGAATGTGTCAACGACGGTCATTCCTCGCGGCACGGAAATACAGTTTGCGTGGCCGCCTGGAGACTGGATTAACCAGGCTGTGCTCGCGCTCTACGCGCCGGATAGCTCTGTCCTTCGAACGTATACCTTCCAGCGCGGTGCTACGACCCCGCGCCTCCGGATTAGCAACAGTTCCACGCAGATCATTGAAACTATTGAGATGGCTTGGGCAGCCAACAATGAGAAAGCAAACGTTCAAGTGATCTCGCCGTCGACATGGAGTTGTCGGTTCTCGGTGATTGCGGGTCCGGCTCCAGCCGCAGCTGCTCCGCCTGTACCGACCGTGTCCGCCTCACGAGGATGGGTCACTACACCTGCACCGAATATCGCTGCCCCCGCCGTCTCGGTCAAACCGTCGCAGCGACCAGTACCCGCACATCAGCGGCTTCCACTACAACCGACGCAGGCTAGCATGCCTAAACTGTCATTTGCGCGACGTTCTCTTTCATGGGTTCGTGCAGTTTTGAAATCGACCCGAGGTGGTAGACAACAACCATGAAGTCAAATCGTGAACTTGCTGCAGATATTGACGCGTGGAATGTGGCATCGCAACAGCCGGTTGCGTCGCTAGCAGTCCAGGAGCTACAAAGTGAACTGCGAAAGGTATCTCCAGACCTTCGATCATGGGCAGGAATGAATCTGCTGCAGGTAATTCCATATCGCGTGCCAAAGCAGAAGTTGGCCGAGAACCTGGACATTCTTCGAAACGCGCTCGTGTTGTTGCCTATCGCGTACACCTGGATAGGCCTGTGGCAAGCCGCTAAGTCGTTTAGTGCGGCATCAATAGCATCAAAAGTAAGCTTGAATTTCCTTGTCTATTGGGAACGCGACGTTTCCGGACCGTTTCGGTTATCGACAATCGCGATTGTCGACTTTGTTCTGTTGTTCTCAGTCTTTGTAATGACGGTCGTTGCCGAGTGGGTTGGGAGACCAGGCGAGAAGCAATATGCATTGGAACGGCAACACGAGACACTCATCGCAAACCTGGAACGGGGTCTCGCTCAGTATCGCTACGTGTCGTTGAATGATCTCAACAATTACGCAGATCAGGTCGTTCGCAACATCGGCCTCGCAACAGACAAGGTCGAGTCAGCCACACAGCAACTCGCCGGGCTTGTATCCTCCAGTCAAGCAAGTGTTGACGCAATTGAAATGGTTATAACTTCCGTGGTACAGCCTGCAATTGGTCAGATCTCTGGAGTTTTGCAGAATCTGTCAGCAGCGGCTGGTGCCCATCAGAACCTGACCCAAGTTGTTCAGCAAGCTCAAGCCGGGTTGGCGACGACACAGGGGCAGCTCGCTCAGACGGTTACTGCCATCACCGGGGCAATTCAGGGCAGCCTCGCGCAGTCACAGCAAGCGCTCGACTCAAGCCTGCGCGCCGCACAACAATCTCATCAGGCCGCGTTGCAGAGCCTCGACTCGGGTTTGCAGGGTCTCATCAGTGACTTGGCAAGAACTACCTCCGACACACTGGTTCAGTCTGTGAAACAGGCAGCGGCGGTCGTCACCCAGGTCTCGCAGTCGGCAAGTTCGTCTGCGACGTCCCTGACAGATACAGCCCAAGTCATTGCAGATGTGTCCACCACCTTGAAGGCAGTGCTCGCATCTGTTGAGCTCGGCGTTACAAATCTCAATCAAGATCTCTCTTCCATCTCGAAGCAACTCGTTGCAATCGGTCAAAAGTTGCCCTAGGGAGCCGGTGCTGGCTAGCCCGCGGTGGCAGGTCTAGGTATCGTTTGGCTCTCGCAGTTGGATAATCGGTCGTGCGACTTTCCCGCTCGTAGTGGCGGTGGTCGACGGTGTCTTTGCGGTTACGGCCGTCATACGCCCACCCCGACCAACGCCCGGCGGCAATCCTTTGCCCTTGCGCCCGCTCGGTCCCTGCGGAGCCGCAGTTCCGCCAACAGGTGGATTCGACACCGACCGATCTTCGAGACGCTTCCACCAGGCGAAGCCCGTCCCTGGCACGGACAGAACGAGGTATCGCCGACCGTCTGGGGTGGTGCTGACCCGACAACCTGGAACGCCAACGCTGTAACCGATTCCGCGCTTGCTGAGCGTGTACCTGAAAGGACCTACGCCGATGGAGCGCCGCCATCTCCAACCCACAGGAAGAGCATACCCGGAATCCACAGTGAGGATCACAACTGTGAGAGCTATGACGCTCTCGTCAAACTAGATTTCAAGGCGTGCCGGTATCTCGCAAGCGTCGTGACCTCGTCTCGGTTTCCGGTTGGCTCTACGCAGACGTGCTACTCGTCATTGCGCTCATCGGATTCGGCGCGGTCGTGGCTGGCGGCCCGCCCCCACCTCCGACAACCACGACAACGACCAGCACCACGACGACCAGCACCACAACGACCACAACGACGAAATCCGATGCTCTTCAATTGCACTGTCGTGAGTTCGTCATCAGGCGGCTCGATGTCACTATGACGCAAGAACTCTTCGAAATGCGCCTAAGACAGTCAGTAGATACCGAAATTACCAAGCGCAACCTCAATCGATTGCGAGCAAAAGTCGGGATTATCTATGTCTATGGCTATGGAGACTCCAACGATGGTACGAGGCTGGCTAGAGAGTTCAAAAGAAAATACTTCGGAGGAACGGAGCTCGAGCGTGTGGAAAGCGACGAGGGTGGTGCAGTCTTCGTAAATGTGAACGGTGAACAAATCAAACTTCGAGCTGATAATGGTGGTGGTAAGCCAGAGATTGTGATAAAGGGACGGCTAATTTTCAGCGGTCCGCAGGACTCTGAATGTGGATGATCATTTCGGATTTAAGTTGATCGTCGGTCGCCTGTTCCTTTGCGGGGTCCGAGTATCTGCGACCGGCTGGGGAAGATTCGGAAGTCGAATGATTGGTCTAGCCTGCCGACCTCTGTTCGTGCCCGGTCGGAGCGGCTTCGGTGCACTCGTCTGCGCAGAAGGTATCAGCAGCGTTGGACGGTGGCGTTCCGCGACTTCCTGAAGGGCATGAGTGAACTCGTCCGTCGTGTTGGCACCAAGGTCATCTGGAGTTGCAGGGCGGTGAGTCTGACTCGTCAATTCGTCTAGGAATTGACGAAAACTGCCGAGTTGTGCGAAATACTTGCGCATGTGGCGGAAACCGACGCCATACACCGGACTTGGATCAGCCTCAATCGACTTTCTGATGTGAAGGGATTGTGGTCCGGGCACGGATTGCAGGTAGAGAAATGAAGCCAATTGACAAGCGCCCTCCTCGAGCACGATGTCAAGGCGGGGTGCATCGCGAAGAGTGAAGTCAGACGGATTCATGAAGATCAACGTGTGCATGTACTCGTGGGCCATGACCGCCTGACAGAGAACGGAATGAAGCCCCGAAGCGATGTGGATCTCTGCCGCACCCCGCTTCCCGTACGAAACCATCTTTGCGTATCCATAAGTACCTTGTTTCACGGCACTCTTACCGACCTGTCCGAACACGACAGCGATATCTTCAAGTTTGTGTGGACCAAGTTCTGATGCGAACCACTGAAGCACCGAATCTCGTGCAACCTGCTGATCAGCTGAGCCGATGGTTCGTTGATGGTCACAGCGACGGCACAAAGGAACATCGTGACTAGTTGTAATTCCATTTACCGAACCGCATGCGGTACAGCCAGCGGTTACGCGGTGAGCCGAACAGAGAAGTTCGCCCAACGCATTACGCAGAAAAACTCTGCCAACGCTGCGTCCACAAACAGTGCAAGTCAACAAACTCTGTGCCACCGATTTGTCAGAATACTACGGGGGAGTGACAAAGCTATGAGCAATCAACATCTTCAACCACCTGTCATCTGCGGCAGCTGCTCGACATCGTTCGTTGGTCAGTTTTGCCCAAAGTGTGGTTGGGCAGTCGCTTCGTCTTCCAACTCACTCTGTTGGAATTGTGGTTCGACCATTTCTGGGCGATATTGCACGGCGTGTGGCTCCGATTCAAGCCAACGACCCGCCGAACTCGTCAACGAGGACGCTGCCGCAGCCAGGGGTGCCGTTCAAGGTGGGATCATCTGGGGTCTGTTTTCCACCAAGGAACATCGTGCGCGGAACGCTCTTCTCGGTGCTGCCTGGGGTGGGTTGGCAGAACAGGGAAGCGCACGTCTTCTGAACGAGTTGTTTAGGCTTGGCGCATCGATCTCGGCAATCACGACCTTTCGCTCACGGCGGGCATGGGCGACCCTCGTGAATGCTTTGGTAGCTCTCAGTTACTTGTCGCTCATTGTGTTGTCCGGACAGTCGGATGGCGCGTTCATCCTGTCCACCCTTCTAACATGGCCGCTCTGTTCAGTCAGGGAGCGGGTCTCTCGATGGTCCTACGAGCCACTAGATCGGGAGAGCGTCGTGAGAGTTTCATTCGGTCGGTGGGTGCGAGCAGATGCATCGACACTCCAAGGGTCTCGCCGTCGCCGCGCCAGGTTGATATTGACTACAGCCATCGTGGGTCAATTGGTGGCGGGCGTCGGGGTTCTCTCGTGACAGAATGCAATTCACGTGGCTGAACAGTTTGTGACGCGTCCACAGGCGGTTGACTTGCCAAGAGTGCTTCCTTTTTATGTGGTGTGCGATGCTTCCACATCAATGCGCGGAGAGCCGATACGCACAGTTAACGCAGAGTTGCGCGAGGTCCACCGTGTACTTTCAGCAGATCCATTACTGAATGACTTGTGTCGAATTGGAGTCATAGCATTTGCGTCCGAAGTCACTGAAGTGATTCCACTTAGCCGCCTGAGTTCTATAAGGGAGTTTCCTGAGATAGTCGCCCGCGGTCAAACCCGCCTGGGAAGGTTTCTCAGCGAGATCTCGACCATCCTCAGTCGCGACATATCTCAGTTACGGGCGGAGGGAAGAACAGTCCTGCGTCCCGTATTGTTTATCATCTCGGACGGTCGACCGACCGACGCCTGGAGGAAGAGATTCGCTGCCTTCATCGACCGAGTGGCGAATCCGACTTGCCCGAACATCATTGCGTTCGGAGTAGGAACGGCGAACGAGGACATCATTTCGACAATTGGCAAGCAAAGAGCGATGATGGCCCGCACTACAGAGAGCGTGCCCGCGGCCTTGCGTGCAGTAATCAGGTCTCTCACTCAAACGATCATCGGAAGCGCACGTGATCCCCAGCTCCGCCTGCAGTTGCCTGCAGAGACATCCGACTTGCGGATAGTCACGAAGTCTGAGAGTCGCTAAGTCTTCATACCCGAGTGTCTGAACATTTTCTCGAAATGTTCAGGCATGACACCCTCCAGATTGATCTTGTCGCTCTCGTCGAGTCCAACCTCAAGGATTGCCTTCGCATGGTCGGAGATATTCGTGCGTCGATCGGTGTACCGCTGACCCATCTCAATCTGATCTCTTGTAGCCCAGAGGAAGCGCTCAGGTTCGTGCGCTGCCGCCGCGTGAAGCATGTCGAACAGGGTCTGATCAACCGGCTCAACGATGTAAAAGAGTCGCAAATGCATCAGGTGTCGGGGTCTCTTGCTGTCGAGTTTGAACAGTACGACAGGCTCTGATCGTCGAAGTCTTAGAAGTGACGCTCCGAGTTCAACGTAACTCTCCGATCGCTCTTGAATCAGCCGAAGCATCGCCGCCGGGTCCTTTGAGTCGCCGACGACCTCCTCTATCAACTCTCGGTGCATCGCACCAACTGGAGTTTCGACCGCACGCTGGTTCTTCACAAGGTTGAGCAATTGCCATATAAACCGAATTGCCTTTCTTGCGGGGAGGTAGAGGCGGATATCACTTGTTCCCTCGACTGGCGACGACTCAGAAACTTGCATGCTGTGAATATCAAACACTTGTTCGAGCGACCTCCATGCTTCGCTATCGGTTTTCTTCAGCACCCCGCCTATTGGCGCCCAATAACTGTCATCTGACGAAGTTACAGTCTGAGTTGTTTGATTGTGGTCTTCGAGGTACAGCAGATACAGATCTTTGCGCGGGTGCTTGAGAAACAAGAGTGTCGACATCGAGACACGTATTACTCGGCGAGTCGGCAGATAGCGCAACATCCCGACTATGGGGTTGCCAAATCGTAACGAGTGCACAGAGCGCCAAAACTTCCATAGAGCTCGAAATCCTGCAAAGATCACCGCGCCAGAGAAGAGTTGTGCCAGTACGCCAGTTAAGATCGATTTCGCCCAATTCACTGGCTGATACTTTCATGTTGGCTTCATAAATTGCAAGTTCGCAGCGCGGACTGTTGGGCTTACTGGTACTAAGGTTTGAACGTACGACGATGAACCAGAATCCAATCCTGCAAGCCGCACTCTTTCGCAGCTGTCTTCGAAAGGAGTATCGAGATCAGGTGATCAAAATGCTCCGTGGGCTAAACGGCGAGTTCACTCGTACGACTTATCGACTGCAGTGGGTCGAGCAGTCACTGCTTGAAGCGCTGCGCAAAGGATTGCAGGTCCAATTCGTAGGCACCGTCGTCGACGAACCAGGAACGTTCTGCTTACCGGTACGTCTACTTCATCTCGAAGAGTGTGACGTGGACGACAAGCGTCAGGCGCTGAATCTTGTCCTGAAACTGGGCGACTTCGTCTGTGAGAAAGACTCTGAAGCCGTCGAACGATCCTTGGTCGACCTCACGGGCGGGAGTGAATCACGACCCCCGCAAACTTTTGTGTCGGTCTGGGCCGACACCTGGAGAGAACTGCAGACAGTCGATGACGCTCAAGCGGGGGACATTTGGCGACGCAGTATCGACTTCTTGACTGAGAAGTGGTCGTTTGAGAAGACAGTCTTCTTTCGCCCCGAGCCAGGTTGGAGTATTGGAGCGCGTTACGGTCCGAAGTCGCATGCAACTCAGTCGACCACCAAGCGGCTGTCATTCGATTCCTACAATCCGCATCTCGCTTCGACAGCGTTGCGAGAGTGGTCACTCATTTCTCAGTCAACGGGTTTAGCCGTAGGTCCCCAAGTCCCAGCGTCAATTCCTGCTAACGGACTCGTGCATGTTGATGTCGAATTCCTCGAATGCGGTGCGGGTTCCCTACGCATAGAAGTGCGTCCCGATCCACAGTGGTCAACATACATCCCTGTCGACTTTGAAGTTGCGTCAGACGAAGATGCCGGACGAGACCGCATTCGGCTTCTCGGGTCCAGCTGGCGCAAGTTCCTGCAGACGCTGGATGATCGCTACGCCAGTGGAGGCCTTCAACATGGTGAGCTTCTCGACCTTCTGCTCGACGTGTTTGATGATAATCCTGAACTTATAGTCCGTCGTGGGCGTGTACACCTCGCGAATTCTGAGTATCGACTCGCGGCCGATCGTTTTTCCGAAGTCCTTCGCGACGTATGCGATCCACGCGCGGTGTTTGGGCAATTGATAGCGGCACTGCATGTTGGCGATATCGCGGTTGCTGAGAGCGCCCTTCAACAATTGGATCTGTCAAAAACTGTCTTATTCGAGGAGATGCTTTGCGAGCTGCCGCGAGTTTCGGGAGGCGTTGCAAGGGACTTCTGCCATGCGCCAGGATCTGTGTTGAGCGAGGCTAAGGCGATACAGATGCTGCAGGCCCTGGCGGCGGGAGATCACGCTGAGACCGTTTTTACTCATATTTTCAAGGAAGCGTGCGAACTCAATTTTAATCAAGCTCTTCAAATGGCTCTTTACGAGATTCAACGACACCCAGAATGGCGGGCACTGCGCCACGCTGTTGTGGGTGCTGCGGACAAGCGAGGCGCTGTCGACGAGGTCGAGCCCTTTATCGCCGACGCCATTCGTTGGCGAGGGGAAGACCCAGAGATCTTTAGCGTTGATTTCTTCAGATTGGGCGCGGCGCTTTCGGCTGATGTCTCATCGACTCTTGCGTCGGAAAACGCAGCACGTCTTTTCGCGACAACAACAAGAAGCGCAGTTCTTACGGCATTCGAGTTGGCTGCATTCGCGGCAGAAACGGCCTTTCGGACTGGGAATTTTAATGTTGCTCAGCGTGCAATTCAGATGATTTTGGCGAATGTTCACAGGTCGTCAGTCGAACTCGGCCATCAATCAGAGGTGTATCAGCAGCGCGCCATAGCCGTCTCAGAGTTGATTGTTGCCGCGACGAGCAAGGTGCCAGGGCTCGCCGAAGCTACGGTGAAAATCGAGCCGCAAAGGCTGGCGAAAGTTGGCGATGAATTGATCGGGCGCGTGGTTGTCATATTCGGTGGTAGATCCGATGCCGGCTTCCGGCAGCAGGTCATGGAGCAACTGGAGCAAGATTGGCGGGAGGCGAAATTGCCGGGTCAGCCTCTATGGATTTCTTGGCGAGAGGGTCGTCCTCCCAGCGCCGAAGAGGTGAAGCAGATTGATTGTGCGCGCTCAATTCTGGTTGTTTCTGCGTCTGAACTCGGGCTGTTGACGCCACTTACTCGCGACTGGCTCGTTGGGGAAGGAGTTCCGATTGTAACTTCAAATCTGAACTTCAGGGAGGTTATCTCAAACCTAAGCGACTATTTCGAACAACCTCGACCTGTCGTTCCAGATTTTCAGTCGTGTGTTGAAGTGATTACGTATGTCGAGCAGGAAATGAAGAATTTAGTTCTGGGTAGTCAAGTCCGTGATTCTGCCGCTGAATTGGATGGGAAACGAGAAACCACTGGTTGGGCCCGTCGAGTGCACGTCGCGCTGAAAGCTCTTAACGACTACGGCGAGGCTCGTCAACGAAAACATTCGTCGGGCAGTTTCCGCTCATGGGCGTCATCGAAGGATAAGTTCCCTTCGGGCCAGATAAAGGACCGTGAATCCGAGTCCACGATGTCAGATCCTCGGCTGGCGAGCCGCAGAGTCTTCAAGGTACCAAGAGAGGTGGATCAAAGCGGCTCCAAAGAAATGCAGTCACACATCGCTATTGGCGTCACCAGTGGCTGTCCGAGAATCTATTTCGATCTAAGTTCAATCGACCAGACTGGAAAGATTTGTGTTGGATACGTCGGACCCCACCTGCCGACCGCATCTGGATATTGACGTGGGCATCACGCCACCGTTATCGCCAGCTGCCTAAAGCGGTACGATCTGAGGTATGTCGGTTATCGATCTAGTGCGTTCCAAAGTACAACGAATATTGACTGACAAGTTCGGCTCGGTGCGGCTTGACCGCGATGATGATTTCCTCTTGAATTTTGGCAAGACACGCTGCTTTGTATCAGTCGAAGAGGGAATTGGAGATGTTGAGACCGTCGTCAGAATTGACGCATTGATCCTGCGATCGGTAAAACTCAATAGTAAATTGTACGAATGGGTCGCCGTCGAAGGTCAGGATTATCGAATCGGTAGTTGTTTCATCTGGAAAGATGAGGATGGCAAGACGGGGAGCCTGTTGTTCGGCTACGGACTCGCCGCAGACGATTTAGACGAATCTGAACTTATCCTTGGAATCGGATGCGTGGGGGTCACAGCCGACAACTTGGCGAGCGAATTGCAGCCGCGATTTGGCGGAGAGACGTTCTTTGAGGATGACGAAAATGATTAGGCATGACTCAAGTATCCACTCGGGCATCGCTCGCGGATGCGGTCACTGCAGTAAATGATTGAGTCGTCTCGTTTCACTGGTTTAGTTGTGGGCGCCGCGATCGGTGACGCTCTAGGAGCCCCTTTCGAGTTTCGGCCTGCTGGGCAATACAAGCAACAATTCCCACAGTCAGTTCTTGGCGGATCTGGTGAGTTAATCGGTGGTGGCAGTTTTAACTGGGCACCGGGCGAGTTCACCGACGATACGCAGATGGGGATCGTGCTCGCGGAAAGTCTGTTGAGCAACGGCCTACGGCTCAACCCAGACCATCTCTTTGCGTCATGGCGCGAGTGGGCATCTGAAGCCAAGGACATCGGCAACACCACTCGCCATGCGCTGAGCTTTGAACGCTGGCAAGACGTGAGGCATCACAACCCCGAGAGGACTGCGGCCAACGGTGCGTTGATGCGTGCGTTTCCCCTCGCTCTCCTTGAAGTGGACCACACCACCAGGCGAAAGTGGACGCTGCAACAAGCCGCACTCACGCACGCGCACCCCGACGCGGGTTTCGGTGCTTGGCTCGGGGTGGCGATGATGCGTGCTGCGCTCGAGGGTAGGAATCCCTTTGAGAGA
>Ga0194130_10003853_pt1 | contig 19691 bp, 16 predicted proteins | sample TA2KigsurfametaG_FD_160084 | JGI IMG/M metagenome (GOLD analysis project Ga0194130, IMG submission 160084) | Freshwater microbial communities from Lake Tanganyika, Tanzania - TA2015050 Kigoma 12 surface | ecosystem: Environmental > Aquatic > Freshwater > Lake | place: Tanzania: Lake Tanganyika... | reverse complement strand
CTATCAAAACGTAACTGTAGGGGGCTCAAAGGGAAGCTATCCAGAGTTCCATGGAAGCTGTCTCCTTTATTCGAATGTTTCAGTTTTGGGAAAAAGTAGCATAGGAACAAATGTGATTATCGGAGCTGGCACTATATTGGCCGACAAGGAAATTCCTGATTCCAGTACAGTGTTGGGCCGCGGGAATGACTTGGTAATAAAGCCAAACCCCAAAGATCTAAATAGAGAGTTCTTCAAAACCCACAATTAAAGTATTTAGAGATTTTTCTTCTTGGGCCTAAAGAATCACATCACTCTTCACTCAATTTATTCATAAATTCATCACCTAGCCATAGATCTGAGCATCATTAAAAGAGACTAGGCGAGCATTTGAAAAACTGCGCCTATAATCTGGCCTACACTATAATCGTAAAACGAGTTAATCGATAGGGGTCTTGTGCCAGCCATTGTTTTACTTGGTGCTCAATGGGGCGATGAGGGTAAGGGAAAAGCCACAGATCTTTTCGGTGATCGAGTCAAATATGTAGTCCGCTATCAGGGCGGCAATAACGCTGGGCACACAGTTGTAATTGGCAATCAAAAGTATGCGCTCCATCTTCTTCCTTCAGGAATTCTCACCCCCAATTGCATTCCAGTTATTGGAAATGGTGTTGTAATAGATCCAGCGGTATTACTTGAAGAGATTGCTGGTTTAAATGAGCGCGGGGTTGATACCTCAAATCTAAAGATTTCAACTAATGCTCATCTAATTACTCCTTATCACCGCACGATAGATAAGGTCTCGGAGAGATTTTTAGGAAAGTCAAAGATTGGAACAACAGGGCGAGGAATAGGCCCTGCCTATGCCGATAAAATAAATCGTATTGGAATTAGAGTCCAAGATCTCTTTGATGCCTCAATTCTTAGACAGAAAATAGATGGCGCTCTTAGGGATAAGAATCAGGTATTGATTAAAGTCTTTAATCGCAAAGGTTTAGAAGTTGATGAAGTTTTAAACGAGTATTTCCAATATGCAGAGATCCTAAAACCATACGTTACGGATACCTCACTTCTATTAAATCAAGCACTTGATAGGGCAGAGAATGTTTTATTAGAGGGCTCGCAAGGAACTCTGCTTGATGTTGATCATGGTACCTATCCTTTTGTTACCTCATCTAATCCAACTGCAGGAGGAGCATCTACTGGTTCTGGAATTGGACCAACCCGGATTTCAAGAGTGATTGGAATTGTTAAGGCCTACACAACTCGTGTTGGCTCAGGTCCTTTTCCAACTGAGCTCTTTGATGAAGATGGCGAGAAACTACGCTCAATTGGAGGCGAATTTGGCACAACAACTGGGCGCTCAAGAAGATGCGGCTGGTATGACGCTCCAATTGCAAGATATGCGGTTCGTATCAATGGCATCACAGACTTCTTCTTAACCAAGCTTGATGTATTAACTGGCTGGGAGAAGATTCCAGTCTGTGTTGCCTATGAGATCGATGGACAGAGAGTTGAAGAGCTTCCAGCCTCCCAAACAGATTTTCATCATGCAAAGCCGATATATGAATACCTTTCAGGCTGGAGCGAAGATATCGCTAAAGCACGTGAGATATCTGATCTACCAAAAAACGCTCAGAGCTATATTAAGTTTCTAGAAGAAATCTCAGGAGCGCCTATGAGCGCTATTGGGGTAGGACCTGGACGATATGAAACAATCTCTATAAGGGAGATGATCTAATTGAAGAAGATTCTTGTTGTTGGAGGCGCTGGATATATCGGCGCTCATGTTGCCTATCTTCTTCAAGAAAATGGCTTTTGGGTAAGAATCTATGATGATTTTTCAAATGGCCTCAAATCTCGAATTGAAGGCAAGTTTAGTAATGTAGTAATTGGAGATATGTTAGATAGACACTCTCTAACAAGTGCCTGCGAAGGAATTGATGCAGTAATTCACCTAGCTGCAAAAAAGGCAGTAGGAGAATCTGTTGATAACCCTTTAAAGTATTATGAAAACAATGTCGGTGGGACCCTAAATCTTCTTGCAGCTATGAGTCTAAAAGGTGTGAAGAAAATAGTTTTCTCATCCACAGCCGCTGTCTATGCGCCAAGTGAGAAGTTATCAATTGCAGAAAGTGATTTGACCGAGCCGCTCTCGCCCTATGGCCAGACAAAGCTTCTTTCTGAGAAGCTAATAAGCGCTGTTGCTAAAGCGGAAAATCTATCTGCTATCTCATTAAGGTATTTCAATGTTGTTGGAGCGCTTAGAGATGAGTTTGCTGATAACGCTAAAGATAACCTCGTTCCTAAGGTTTTTGCCGCTCTAAAGGCAGGAAAAAACCCTGAGATATATGGCAGTGATTACCCCACAAAAGATGGCAGCTGCATCAGGGATTACATTCATATTTCAGATGTAGCCACGGCTCATCTAGTAGCTCTAGAGAAAGTTTTTGCAACTACCGCTGATGAGGTCTATAACGTTGGTTCTGGAACTGGATACTCAGTTACTGAAATGATTAATCAGATTGCAGAGAGTATTGGCAAGGCAATTACTCCAACCCTAAGTCCCAGAAGGCCAGGAGATACTGCTCAACTAATAGCTTCAATTGCAAAGATAGAGAGAGATCTAGGCTGGAAGCCAGAGCGAAGCTTAAAAGAGATGATTGATTCTGCCTGGCAGGCAGAGTCAAAGGTGAGCTAATGAGCATTGTTGGAAAGCGTTATGCAAGCTCTCAGATGCAAAATATCTGGTCTGCAGAGACAAAGGTATTGAAAGAGCGAGAGCTATGGATTGCGGTAATGAGAGCTCAAGCAAAACTTGGTCTAGATATCTCAAGTGAGGTAATTGCTGCCTATGAGAGCGTAAAGACAAAAATAGATTTAAGCAGTATTGAAAGACGTGAAGCAGAGCTGAAGCATGATGTTAAAGCGCGTATAGAGGAATTTAACGCTCTTGCAGGCCATCAGAAGATTCACCTAGGACTAACGAGTCGAGATGTCACAGAAAATATCGAAGGCTGGCAAATTAAAAAGTCCTTAGAACTTACTCTTTCTTCCTCTTTTCAGCTACTTGGAGAGCTAGCTAAAAAGATTGAGAGCTACTCTGATTTTGCGATTGTAGGAAGAACTCATAACGTCCCAGCTCAATTAACCACTCTGGGAAGGCGTTTTGCCTCTTGGAGCGAAGAGTTTCTAATCGCTCTTGAAAACCTTGAAACACTTCACAAAAACTGTCGAATCAAGGGCATCAAGGGAGCTATTGGAACCGGATCAGATCTAATAGCGCTTCATGGTGATAATTGGCTAGAAATTGAGAGAGCTCTGGCAGATGAGTTAGGGACAAAAAAGACTCTTATTGCTCCATCCCAGATTTATCCAAGATCTCTAGACTTTCAAGTGGTTGCAAGCCTTTATCAACTAGCAGCTCCAATTGCTTCAATCGCGATAAACATTCGCCTAATGGCAGGTCTTGGTCTTCTTAGTGAAGGCAATGCAATCGGCCAGGTGGGATCTTCTGCAATGCCCCATAAAAATAACCCAAGGCTTAGTGAGCGTGTAAATGGGCTATTTATTTTGCTTAAGGGATATCTAACAATGGTTAGTGAGATCTCTGGTAATCAATGGAATGAAGGCGATGTTTCAGAGAGCGTTGTCAGAAGAGTAGCTCTAGCTGATTCTTTCTATACTATCGATGCCATCTTAAGAAGTATGAAGAAAATTCTTTCAGAGCTTCAAGTTAATGCCAGCGCTATATCAAGAGAGCTTGATAGAGAACTTGAATATCTTTTAAGTAGCAAAGTTCTTCTATGGGCAGTTGAAAAGGGAATAGGTAGAGAGTCTGCCCATAGCCTGATTCTTGAATCTGCAACAGAATCAAGATCTAGCTCTACTGAGACCTTCTTTGAACTTCTAGCAAAAAACAAAGAACTCGGTTTATCTCTCTCCGAGCTCGAGGCTCTAAAGTTCAATCCAAGAGAGCATCTCGGCGATGCTCCAAAGCAGGCCCAACAAGTCCTTGTTCTAGTAAGAACTCAAATTTCTGCCCTTAAAAATTTTGGAAATCAGAGCCTTGATGAAATCTCCAATTAGAGTTGGGCTATGGCTAAGAAGAAGGTAGCTCCATCACGGCTAGCTAAAGAGCGAAAGGCTCAAGTAAGAGGGCTTTTAGCCTTCTCTCTAACAGTGTTTTTTATCAAGATTTTGTGGCTCTCTTCCAAAGTGGGCAGAGGCCTACTGGGAGCAGATGGCGAGAACTATGTAGAAGCATTGACCGGACTTCTCTCTGAGGGGTTCTTTTCAGAGCAAGGAAAACTTTCTTACTGGCCAGCTGGATACCCGATTTTAATGTGGCCGATAGCAGCCATTAGTGAAAGTAATCTCGCTTTTATCGTTGGAATTATCCAATCACTCATTTTTGCTCTATCAGTCTGGTTTTTTGCTAGCGAGTTAAGCGCTTCTTCGCTCAAGCGCTTTACTTGGCCAGCTGCCATAATTCTTAGCTTCTCACCAACACTTTCGCTTAATTCAGTTGCGATTGGCTATGAAGTTACTTCAGCAAGTTTATTACTTCTAGCTATTTCACTATTTCTCAGGCAGGTCAGATTAAGAAAGAGCTCAATTCTTAATTGGGAGAATTCACTTGCATCATTTGCTATTGCAATCTCCTGCTTCATGCAGCCAAGAATTCTGCTATTAGCACTTGGAATCATTATTCCCTTTTCCATCTATCACTTTAGGGGAAGAGCAATCCCGATATTTCTTGCGTTCACTCTTTCGATCGTAGCTATTGCTCCTGCGATTATGATTCTCCGAAATATTGAGGCAAATGGCTATGCTGCAACTTCAACAAATCTTGGCGTGACAATGAACATTGGGGCTGGGCCTGGGTCAACAGGTGGCTATACAAATAAAGCAACTGGAGTTCCCTGTGAGGCAATAGCGGGAAATGCTGCTGAGCAAGATAGCCATAGGGTTGGTTGCGTTCTCAAGTGGTATTTAGAAAATCCTGGAAAATCTCCCAAGTTATTTCTAAACAAGTTTCTCTATCACTGGTCACCTTGGTTTGGCCCGCTTGCAAATGGCACGATGGCAAGAAATCCTTGGCTTCAATTCCACCCCTTTGCAGAGAGTGCAAAAACACAGGAAGGCTTTGAGATAGTTAACGGCGGACTTGGCAAGACAATCTCCTGGGCCTGGGTTTTGGGTTCTCTTGCTCTTCTTGTATATGGCTTTATCGCCCTTAGAAGGCGAGGCGGGGTCTCAACTCTTCTTGCCTGGTACCTCTTTATCCCAGTTCTGCTAAATACAGGCTCCTCCATGGGAACCATCGGTGATCACCGCTTTCGCATCCCAACCTTGACTCTAAGCATCCTTCTCCAGCTATTTGGCCTTCATGCCATCTTTGAGAGAAAATTATTTAAGAGGGAGCTAGATGGCAAGGTCAGGCTAGCCCAGGGCTTAAATTGGAAGGGCAGGGGGCAAGGAGATAATCTTCAGCCCTGACAGATGAGAAAACAAGTTAAGGAGGTCTCGCTATGGGGCGTGGCCGTTCAAAGGCAAAACAGACAAAAGTAGCAAGAGATTTGAAATATAGCTCGCAAGATATTGATATCGAGAAATTATCTAAAGAGCTCCATGGCGAGGTTGATAAGGGCGATGATGATGACTTTGATCCCTACGCTGAAGGCAGCTACATACCACGTAAGTGAGTTGCCTTAAGTGCGACCAACTCCCTATGTTGCATCGCTGCGAGTTTATGAGCCGTTAAGTAGTTTTCCTGCTGCCGATCAACTCCGTTGGTCAAGTATTCCCATCCAGAGCTATACCGGACGTGATGAAGAGTTAAGGGCCCTTACTCGCACAATTATCCTCGAGCCACCATCTTTAAAAGCAGATGGCGCCCACATCATCGAGTATGGCGATAAACTCTATGTCTCACCTTGGTCTACTGCGAGAAGATGTTGGGCGGCACTTGAGGAGTTTAGAAATTCTCTGCCAAGTAGCGTTATTCCTTTCTTTCTCTCTGATGAATTTGCAGAGAAGCTCAATGAGGATGGAGCTCTAGTCGATCAGAGAATTCCTCATATTATCTCTGAGACTTGGATTATTCCTCCAAGATGGTTTTCACTTTTTACTCCTGAGGAGAGACTTAGAGGAGAAAATAGCGATGGGGTATTTACCTTAATGCGAACAGATATCTCATCTGCTAAAAAAAGATGCCAACAAGCACATCAGATTGTCTATAAAGCATTTGGCTCAGGACCTGTTGAAGATGATCTTGCACAGCTACTTAACTGGCTTAGTGTTTTTCATCCAGAGTCAATCCTGGAATGTGATTATGGCGGCCTTGCTAGATATATGGAGAAATCACTACAAGATCAGGGCTTTGACGGTCTTGAAGCTGATACATCTATCGAAGATCTACTTCTCTCCCTTCAAGGGCTAGATCTTGGCGATGGAGCATTGGCGGGTAAGGGATACGAATCACTGACCAAGAGATGGCGCAGCGTGGCATCTTTTGAGCAGGCGATGTGAGGACTGTTTAAAGAAATTGAGTATTATGTGCTATTTTTCATCTTATATCAGGTGAAAAAGGACAGGAGGCTCCATGAGTATGTATCGTCCAGCAGAGCAAGAGGTTCTGCTTACTCCAGCAGAGGTTGCAAAGTTATTTAGAGTAGATCCCAAGACAGTCACACGATGGTCTAAAGCTGGAAAGCTAACAGCGATTAGAACTCTTGGTGGCCACCGTCGCTATAGACAATCTGAAGTGCAAAACCTCCTAAATGTAAAACCCCAAAACTAGGAGAAAAGAAGAAGATGAGCACACCAGAAAATTCAGATGATATGAAAGCTAAGTTTAGAAAAGCTCTAGCAAAAAAGAAGGGCGGCGGTTCAAAAAAAGGTGAAGCAACAGAAGAGAAGTCAAAGATTAGAGATGCGGATGCCCGTGGCAATACTCCAAGAATGTACCGAAGAAAATCTGGATCTGCTTAGAGCAATGTAGAAAAAAACTCCTAACCCTCTTATGCGCACTCTATCTCTTAGCGACTTCTTCCTTTTAGGAGCGCTATCACTTATCACCGTAGGTCTACTCACTCCAATCATGAGATCTCTCGCAAGACGCTATGGAGTAGTCGATGCTCCATCTGAGAGCCATAAGACTCATAAAAACCCAGTGCCATATCTAGGCGGGGTGGCAATTGCGCTTGGAGTTGTAATTGTTACCTACATTGCTTCACTTACTTCAGATTTTTCTAGGGAGACATTCTTTCTTGCCTCAAGTGTGTTAATCCCAGCAATTATTATGGGAACGGTAGGCCTAATTGATGACCTTAGAAAATTGAGTCCTTGGCCAAGATTTAGCATTCAGAGCCTATTTGGTCTCGCTATTTCAGCGCTTTTAGTATCTACAAATACACTAGGAAGTCCCTTTGGAAATAACTGGATAGATATTCCAATTACCACCCTTTTTATAGTAGGAGTCACCAACTCCATTAACTTCTTCGACAATATCGATGGCGGAGCGTCAGGAGCCCTTGCAATAGCTGCGGCTTTTCTCTTTATCCTATCGTTCCAAAGCGGTCAGTTTCTTATTGCAGCTCTCGCAATAGTATTAGCAGGGGCAACTCTGGGCTTTTTACTCTGGAATAAACCTCCAGCTCGCATATACATGGGAGATGCCGGAGCGTTATTTTTAGGAATCTTGATTGCATCTCTTGCGGTTAGATTTGATCCAAACCCAATAGATCGAATTGCAAGCTTTTCTATTCCCTTACTTCTGCTGGCAATACCAATCCTTGATACTAGCGTTGCGGTTGCATCAAGAATTAAAAGAAAGATCTCTCCTTTTCAAGGAGGAAGAGATCATCTCTCTCATAGGCTTATGCGCTTGGGCTTTAATAAGAGACAATCTGTTCTGTTTCTCTGGGCTGGATCGATTCTCTTCGCATCCATTGCTGTAGCGATTTCTAGTGCCAGCCATTCAATAGAGCAGGCACTTACCATATTTTCAGGATTTCTGTGGCTCGTACTATTTTTTGGATTCCTGAGAACTTTAGATAACTAAACTAAAGGGGAGTTCTTGTGGCTGGGGACGGGATCGAACCGTCGACCTCACGATTTTCAGTCGCACGCTCGTACCATCTGAGCTACCCAGCCAATCGACTAAACTCGCGACCCAGACGGGACTTGAACCCGCGACCTCCGCCGTGACAGGGCGGCGCGCTAACCAACTGCGCTACTGGGCCGAACTTGTGCGTCCCCAACGGGATTTGAACCCGTGTTACCGCCGTGAAAGGGCGATGTCCTAGGCCCCTAGACGATGGGGACCAGGGACCCAGAATCCTATCCAAAATTTACACAAGTGTAAATTCTAGTAGGACCAGCTAATTTTGGGTCATCTCGCGTGTAAATTTTGTCCGATAGGAACTTCAAAAAAATCGTATGCTTTCGCTCCGAAACATTATAAAAAACTAGTGGGGTACGGTGCTTAGGTTTAGAGAAAAATTAACAAATTTTTTTTCTTTGTCAAAAAGTGAAAGAAATTTTAAAGATCTTGCACGGACACTTCAAAAAAAATACAATAGGAGTGATGGAGTAATTCTTGTCGAAAAGAGATATTGGGCATTTGACATTTTGAGTTTGCTACATTTTTTGCCTTTTGCCTTATCCTTTTATAATGCTCGCCCAATTACCTATGAAATCTTAACCAATAAGCCATTTCTTCGATTGAAAAATTGGATCAGGCATAAATTTTCAACGCAAAATGCAATTTCTTCTTCAGCCTATTTGTTAGTGGCAACAGAAAGATTTATAAAGTTAGAACATAATGAGATTGCGTGCGAAATTACTTCTATGCATATGTCAAAGAAAGAATTTGAGAAATTTGAGTATAAAGGAATAAGGATTGGAGACTTAATCTATGATGAGTTTCTGAGAAAGAAAACTCACGTAACTCTAGATTTTGATTCTCAAGATTTCCTAAACTTAGTAATAAGCTTTCTTCAATTTTGTGACAAATTTATGGCGATATTTGCAAAAAAAGAGATCAAAGCAGTTATCGTCAGTCACCCCGTATACAGATATGCCTTACCTGCTAGAATTGCAAATCAATTAGGAATAGATGCTTTTTTAGTAGATCAAACGAATTTAGTCAAACTAAATAGCACATACCAATATGGAGGAATGAATTTATTCAGTGAATTATCAGACGAACACAAACAGTTCTCTAAAGGTGAAATAATTCAAAATAGGCATGTAGCTAGAGATCGCCTTCGTAATAGAGTTGAGGGCAACACAGTTGACCTAGGATTACCCGAGAGAGAGACAGCTGGTGCAGAAGACCTTAGAGTGCAATTAAAAAATCTTAAGGAAAAGGAATTTGCGTTAATCGCTCTTCATGACTTTCATGATGCTGCACATTCTTATGGTGGGAATTTTTATCCAGATTTTTCTATTTGGATGGAAAGCGTTGGACGTTGCACAATGGGGTCCAACTTTATATTCCTGATTAAGCCCCACCCATTTGCACGAGCAACAACTGATCATTACATGAAAGATTTGTTAGGTAAATTCCCACATTTTATGGAGATATCTTCATTTTTGAATATCAAAGACATCGCCAGCGTTGGCGTTAAATACTGTCTGACAGTATTTGGAAGTATTGCTCATGAAGCTCCTGCCTTAGGCATAACGGTGATAAATGCATCTATCAATAATCCACACAAAGATTTTAACTTTAGCTATACGCCGAAGGATGTGACAGAATATGAATTGATTCTGAGATCCCTATCGGACTTTGATTACAAACATAATCTTGACTCACTTTATGACTATTATTTTTTGCGCTTTGTGAACAGGCCTGTAAGCTGGTTCTTACCTGACTATGCTGATTTTATTAAAAGTGTAGGTACTCCTTGGGGCAGTGGGACAGCAGAAACACTCAATTACTTTATTGATACTAAGAAAAAATTGAAGTGGAATGAACTTGAGGCGGCGATTCTGCGTTTTCTTTCTTCTGAAAAGCTTTTCTTTAACATGAATCAACATTTGGAAGACCCGAATACATCCCTAATGGAGTAAAGCTAAAACAGAAGAAGTATATGAATTTCTCAACAACTTATGACTCGTGTAGGCTTTCCAAGTAAATACGGTAGTCTCAGACGAAGGGCCTTTAGCTCAGTCGGTAGAGCAACGGACTTTTAATCCGTGGGTCGTCGGTTCGATCCCGACAGGGCCCACCCGGAACCACGACGAAATTTAAAAAGTTTGCTGGTTCCTCTAGGCTTACCCCATGCGAAGCGCTCAATTAAGTCCTTCAAAAATGGCATTGGTAGGAACTCCGATTTTAGCGACACTTGCTATTGCCCCAGGTCTAACCTATGACCCCATTAATCTACCAAAAGCTCTAGTTGTGATTACAGGCGCTTCACTTCTGATGACTTCTTTGATGGTAAATTTTCCAAAATTGTTTCAAATCAACAAACTAATTCTTTTTTTTGCAATAATTTTTATTTCCTCACTTCTATTTTCACTTGCGTTTAATGAGGCGCCAATTTCGCAACAGTTATGGGGAGTGTGGGGGCGATCTACTGGGGTTTTGACTTATTTAGCACTCATGATTTTTCTGTTGGCCTCTGCAATTGAAGGAGAAAAGAAAGATCAAATTTCACTCAGGCGTGGCTTTGAAAAGCTTTCATACGTCATTTCCATTTACACCCTAGCACAGGCAGGAGATATTGATCCGATAAATTGGTCTCAGAAGTTTATGGTTGCCACCCTTGGAAACATAAATTTCATGTCTAGTTTTTTGGGTCTAGCTACGATTTCGATGCTATCTAGGATCATCATTGAAAAACTCTCAGTAATATCAAAAATATTTTATGGATTAATAGCTGTGCTTAATCTATTTTTAATTTGGATTTCGGGTTCTATTCAAGGAATTGCTGTTGTAGCAGCAGGATTTAGTATCGTGATCATGCTCAAGGCTCGTAGAGAAAGGGGATTGAGGGCTTCTTTCGTTTGGATCTCCTCAGTCACGCCATTTGGCATCCTAATTTTGTTGGGAACAGCCGGAGTTGGTCCCTTAAATGCACTTAAGCAAGAGACCGTCATTTTCCGCATGGATTATTGGTTAGCTGGAGTAAGAATGACCAAGGAAAATTGGCTAAACGGCATTGGCGTGGATTCTTTCGGAGATTATTACGAGCAATATCGTGACCTCGCTGCCGTTGAAAGGACGGGGCCTCAGCGCATCACAAATACAGCACATAATATTTTTCTTGATGTGTCATCGGGGGCAGGCATATTTGCAGGGGTGGCATTTGTTGCAATCTTTCTCCTTGCCTTGAGTTCAGTCGTTCAGATGACATTCTCAGCTAAATTCTCTGACACCGATGCAGCATTTGCTGGAATGTTTTTGGGTTTCTTAGTTTTTGCCATGATAAGCATTAATCAGATTGGAGTTGGTATATGGGGATTTGTATTTACGGGATCCCTTATAGGGTCCTCTGCCAGGCAAAGAATAGGTGTAAAACAAAGCGAGATCGGAAACATTCAGGCTCGTACCTCGAGTTCGAAAAGCTCTAGAGTTGCTGATACTCGAACTAACACTTCTTTGCTACTTTCAATAATTATAGGTACGACAGTTTTCATCGTAGGGCTCCAACCAATTATCACTGATGCAAAGATGCTCCGTGCTGTTCAAAATAGTGACTTTCAGTCAATGAAAGAATTAGTTTCTAGATCAACAGCAACTTCATTCCATAAAAGTAAGTTTCAGACCCTCCTCGTTCAAGAAGGCAGAGAATCAGAGGCCTTGAGCTTCGCCCGAGAGGAGGTGGCGCAATATCCAAGAAGTGAAACTTCCCTACGAATAGTGGCTTTCAGCGAAACTGCTTTGAAGAGCGAACGCGTCAGGGCAGCTGCACTATTAAAGGCTCGGGATCCTTTCAATTTTGAGCTCCAACGCATTCTTGATGAAATGCTTGAGACTATCCAATAATAGGATTTGTCCCATTTGTACCATATTCGAGACAACTTCACATCTAATTCGTAGATGGGAGTAGAGGCGGCGACGGCTGACTCTGTAGTACAAACCGGTATAGAAATAAGGGGCTCTTTAAGTGTCACTGCGTAAGAAATCTGCCTCCGCAGGTCTAAAGGTCTGGACCGTAGCGGAGCTTGGTGCTTTCTACACAGAGCACCGTAGTGAGCTCATCACCCATGCCTCACGTATATTGAAAGACAGCGCCAAAGCTGAAGAAGTAGTCCAAGATGCCCTGATCAAGGTCATGCTCGCCGCACCTGAGCTTGAGTCTAAAAATCATGCACTTGGCTATATGCACAGAACAATCGAAAACCTCTGTATCGATATCTTCCGTATCGAGGGTCGTCGTCCAAACCTTGTAGTTCTAGATGACGTCTCAGCAGAGCTTGAATCAACCTGGGTCGATAATAAAGATCATGTCGATGTAATTGCTGCTGCAGATGATGCTGCAATTGTTAGACAGGCACTTGCCATGCTCTCACCTGCAGAGCGAGCAGCCCTTGTGATGTGGGAGATGGAAGGAAGATCAACTTCAGAGATCGCTGCGGAGCTTGGTATCAAAGAATCTGCCGTTAGACATACTGTTTCAAGAGCTCGAGCATCTCTACGCAAGGTAATGAGCGAGCTAATTGTTGATAGCGAGCGTGGTTTAACTGCCCTAGATTTGCTCTCAACGACTTATAAAAAGGCAGCAAGCGCTGCTAAGAAATCAAGCAAAGCAGCTCTTTCACTAATTTTAGTTTTCTTCGCCTTACTTGGATTTAATGCAATGCCAACAGATAGTGATCTTCCGGTTGTTACAACTCAGGAAAGTATCTCTTCAACTAAAGCTGCAAGCGAAGTTGAAGTAGCGACAGCACCTACTATTGAAGCTTCAGCTATTCCTGTGATCACCCCAGCTGCGATTGCGAAAGCACAAGCTGCTGTTGAAAATGCCAAGGCATCCACGTTTAACTTTGCTGGCCTTGATAAAGCTGGAATCCCAAGTGGATTTAGCGTTACTGATTCAACAGGCTCTCTTGGATCTCTCTACAGAACTAGCGGCCAGCCAGTTCTCTCAGAAACCGAGCTGATCATCTCTCAGATCGTCAAGACCGATTCTGGAGCTGCCAATATCTTTCTAAACCAGCAGCTGGTAAGCGACTCAACTGGCTTTTCCTACCTTCCCTCCCTCTCTTATGGGCGAAATGGAGCCTGGATCCCCCTAAATACCACCCTAACCATGCTTGATTCTGAGCGTCTTCTAAGCGGCGATTACCTAGTCACAGCCATTATTAAAGTAGAATCTGAGGTTCAAACCTCCATTGTGATCCCTGCGACCGCCTCCGGTCGGGATCTAACTCAAGCTCCAAAGCAGGTCATAACCCGCTTGGTGCTTAACCCAGGAAAAACAGAGATTTTATCGCAAGCGATTTATGTAGTTGAAAAAGGAGCTAAGTAAATGAGCCCTTATTCCAAGTTTCTCCGCCGCGTCCGGATACTCGGCAGAGAATGTGGTGCAGTAGCACGTGCATTGCGCCACAAGATAGAGGCAAGCCCTCTATCAGCCGCAGATAAGAAAGTCTTATCTACGACAAATGAAAGGAAAGTAATGTCAAAAACGACATTCTTTAAACGTATTGCTTTAACAGCAATTGCTGCGCTGGGCTTCGGAATGCTTTCCGTTGCTCCATCAAATGCAACTGTTGCTTCACATACGTTAACGATTGATGCTGCAACAGATGCAATCGAAATTGGCGAGACAGCAACAGCTGTTTTGACTCATGATTTCGTCAACCTTGGCAGTATCTACGACTCTGTAACAGTCCAAGCGATTATCACTTCGTCAAATGCAGGCTCTGCTGGAACTATCAAGATGAATATCACTGATAGCTACACAAGCATTGCAAACGACGGAACTTTGGCAAATTCACCAAAATATTTTGTTGCTCCTTTGAATGGGCGAAATGACGGAGGTTTTGAAACAGATACCGTGATTCGTGGTGTCCATGCAGGAACAACTGGTGTTGGCGCTGGAGCACTCTCATCGGCGCTTCAATCTGCAGGCGTTGCAGTAGATTCCTTTACTGTTGGATTTACTCAGTCAGCTAATAGAAATATCGGAACGCAAGCGACTCTTCGACTCATTGCTCCAACGGTAGCTGGAACTTATGTAGTTTCTGTTTTCACCCTAGAAAGCAATGGTGGCGCAGCAGCAACTGCTGCCACACCAAAGGTTACTTGGACAGTTACTGTCTCAGCTGCTACGACAACTTCAGCAACTTCAGCATCATCTGTCACTCTTCGTAACGGAAATGTGAGTGCTGCGGCTGGTACATACTTTGGTGGAACTGCAGAAGGCACAGATAGCCAGACTCTGGCTTCACGTGTCACATCTACAACTTCTACTTCACCTACTTTCCAGCTTTATGTAAAGCAGAAAGATGGAACTGCTTCTAATACAGCCAAAGAGTCATACACCGTTCAAGTAACTGGAGAGGCATTCGTAACGAAAGCAACTGCAGATGCAACTGGTGCATACTCTGATTCCACAGCTGCCAGACCTACCTACCAAGGTACCAATGGTGTAACAGGAACTAAATACCTAAGAATGGGCACCCCAGTTGCTGACTCGGCAACCATTGTTAACGTATGGTCAACTGGAACAGCTGGAACTGCAACCATCACTGTTACAACTGATGGTGGAGTAGTTATTGGAACTAAGACTGTAACTTTCCATGGTCCTGCTACTGCCTTGGCGGTAACAACGACTACAAAGAAGGTTCTACAGGCTGGTAGTGCAACTGCAATTACTTCAGTTCTTTCTGTAACAGCAACTGACGCTCTTGGATACAAGGTTACAGGCGTAAGCCCAGCCATCGTTTCCTCTAACCTCAGCGCTGTTTCAACAGGATCTTGTACTGATGCTTCAGGCCTAGTAACTGATGGTGTTTACTCATGTTCAGTGAATCCAGTTGTGACTTCAACTTCTGGAATGGCTGCAACTCTCACCATTCGTATCGCAGATCCAGCAGTAACAACTGCTACAGCTGCTGCTGGTCCATACCTAAGCACTACCTATGATGTAACGATGGGTGGAGCTGTTAGCACACTCGTTCTAACAACAGATAAAGCTACTTACGAACCAGGTACCGCAATGGTCGTAACAGCAACTGCTAAGGACTCATCAGGTAACACACCTTATGATGGACAAGATGGTCCAACCTTGCGTGCTAACAAGCAACTAGGTGGTACTGCAGCTGGTACAACTATCACAATGAACGCTTACTATGATGGTGTTTCTACATCACAGACACGTTCATCTGTTGTACGTACCATGTCTGCAACTACAACTCTCTATGCACCTGCTGCATCTGGAGCCTTCACAGTCTCTGGTCTTGATGGTCAGACAACTGCTGTTGAGGTAAAGGTCACTGCAACTGTTTCTGACGATGGAGCAACCGCTGCTGCTAACGCCGCTACCGATGCTGCTGCTGAAGCTATCGATGCTGCTAACGCCGCTACCGATGCTGCAAACCTTGCTGCTGAAGCCGCTGATGCTGCAACAGTTGCTGCTGAAGAGGCACGCGATGCCGCTGATGCTGCAACCGCTGCTGTTGAGGCTCTAGCAACTGAGGTTGCAACTCTGATGGCTGCCCTAAAGGCACAGATCACAACTCTTGCCAACACAGTTGCCAAGATTGCTAAGAAGGTCAAGGCATAAAGCCTTAAACCTCTTCGATTCGAAGCCCGGTCTCCCGCAAAGGGGGCCGGGCTTCGGTCTTTCAAAGGACTATCATTCTCCAAATGCGTGTAGCAATCATCGGCCAGGGTTATGTTGGCTTAACCATTTCATCAGGAGCACTTAGCGCAGGCTTTGAAGTTCTTGGTATTGATAAGAATCAAAGTATTGTTGAAGGGCTAAATTCCGGAAAGTCACACATCGAAGGTATCTCTGATGCGCAGCTTGCTAGTGCGATATCTTTGGGAAGGTTCAGGGTGAGTAGCGACTTTGCCGAAATCGCCAACTCTGAGATTGTGGTGATCGCAGTCCCCACGCCTTTGAGCAAATCTGGAGAGCCAGATTTAGCTCTATTGGAGAGCGCCTCTAATTCCATTGCCCCATTTCTAAGTGAGGATACTCTTGTTATTAATGAATCTACCTCATACGCTGGAACCCTTAGAAATATCATTGTGGCTCAAGTAAAAGCACTTAATCCCAAGGTTAAGCATTTTGCAGTTTCACCTGAAAGGGTAGATCCTGGCAATAAATCATTTGGTGTGAAAAATACCCCACGGTTAGTTGGCGGGATTACTGACGAAGCAGCCAATCGAGCTGTTGCTTTCTACTCTCCATTCTGCGATCACGTAATTAAAGTCTCATCGCCCGAGGTTGCTGAATCGGCAAAATTGCTTGAAAACTCCTTTAGGTTTATCAACATTGGATTCATAAATGAATTTGCTCAATTGATGAACACAATGGGAATTCCGGTATCAGAGGTTGTTGCTGCTGCTGGAACTAAGCCTTATGGATTTTTGCCATTTTTCCCAAATGTTGGTATCGGAGGACATTGCATTCCAGTAGATCCACTGTATCTTCAGAAAAATGCACTGGATCATGGCGTTATGAGTCGATACATCAAGCTCTCTGAAGAGCTAAGACATGAGATGCCAAAATATTGTGTAGGGCGCTTAGAGGAGCTCTATGGAAGTTTGAAGGGAAAGCACCTTCTAGTAGTTGGAGTTTCATATAAGCCAGATATTTCAGATACCAGAGAGAGTCCAGCAGAATCTGTTATTAAAGAACTTGAGCAAAGGGGTGCAGAGGTCTCCTGGCACGATCCTCTGGTTGAGATCTTCAATGGAAAGAGCCCAGCCTCGATAAGTGGAGATTACGACTTAGCGCTAGTTTTAGTTAAACATCAGCTACTTGATATGAGCTCTTGGGCCAATAAGCCTATTTATTGCGTTAACTCAGTTGACTCAGAGCCAGAATGGATTCCAATTCTCGGTAGTAGCAAAAGAAAGTAAGGGACTATGAAGGTCCTTCATGTAATTGCCAGAATGAATGTGGGGGGCACTGCCACTTTTCTTTTTAATCTTTTAGAGGGTTTAGAGAATGCTAAGGTAGAGACGAAGTTAATAATTGGAAACGTGCCGAGCAATGAAAAGGAAGATTCTCGGGTAGAGCAACTTAACCACCAAAGACTTCCAGGGCTATCTAGAGCAATTGCGCTAAAGAGAGACTTAATGGCTCGCAGAAAATTGTGGGAGATACTTAAGGATTATCAACCTGATCTAATTCATTGCCATACTTTCAAGGCAGGAGTGCTAGTGCGTAGCAAGAAAACAGCTATTCCAATTATCCACACATTCCATGGCCATCACCTCTATGACCCAGATTATGGAAAATTTGCCAGGTTTGCACTAAATGCTATTGAAAGAATACTTGCGAAGCGTAGTAAGAAGATTCTTACAATTGGTTCAAGGGTTGGTAAGGAGCTACTTGATGTTGGAATTGGGAAGAAGTCTCAATATCAATCAATAGCTCCAGGGGTAAGAGTGCCAAAACTCTCGGATCGTTCTAAAATCGTTGAGAGAGTCTCTCTAAACCCAGATTGTTTAAATGTTCTTTGGATGGGGCGCTTAACTCGAGTAAAACGTCCAGATCGAGTAATCGAACTTGCCAAGCGCTATCCCGAAGTTAATTTCATTATTGCCGGAGATGGCGAGCTAAGGCAAAAGCTCGAGGCAATGTCTCCCGATAACGTTTACTTCCTTGGAGTGCAGAACTCTAATGAGATGTTTAGCCTTGCAGATGTCGTCCTTTTAACCTCAGATAGTGAAGGGATGCCTCTGACCTTGATTGAAGGTCAGATGGCAGGAGTTCCAGTGATAGCCACGGATGTGGGCTCAGTCTCAGAAATTGTGGAAAATGAAGTAACGGGGTTTGTTACCTCAACTCAGATTGACCAGATTGCTTCAAGTTTAGGGCGACTAATAGATGACAGTATGCTCCGCAGTATTATGGCAAAGAATGCAAGAGAACGTGCACTAGATCGCTTCTCTATTGAGAGGATGGTCGAGTCCCATATTCAGGTCTATAAGCAGGCCCTAAAGTGAAAATCCTATTGACGGGCGGTGCAGGATTTATTGGCTCTCACTTGGCTGAAAAACTCCTTAGAGATGGCCATGAGGTAGTAGCCATTGATGATCTTTCAACTGGGGCTGCTTCAAATGTTAAGTCATTGAGCACCTCTACAAGCTTCTCATTTGTCGAGGGAAGTATTTTAAATTCTGAATTAATTAATGAACTTGTTGAAAATAGTGATGGAGTAATTCATTTAGGCGCAGCTCTTGGCGTAAAGAGGATTCTAGACTTTCCATACACCTCATTTATAGCAAATACCCAAGGAACCGAGAATGTAATCCTTGCTGCTTCTAAATTCAAAAAACGTGTCTTTATCGCATCAACTTCTGAAATTTATGGCAAAAATCCAGAGCAACCACTAACAGAGGAATCAGATCGAGTTATTGGCTCTCCTCAACTTCTGCGATGGGCCTACTCAGAGGCAAAAGCTATTGATGAATCACTTGCCCAAATGTTCTATCAATCCCATGGTCTTGAGTATGTAGTGGGAAGATTCTTCAATACCGTTGGGCCTAGGCAGAGCGGGATGTATGGAATGGTATTACCGAGATTTGTCTCTGCTGCAATAAGAAATGAAACTCTCGAGGTCCATGGTGATGGCTCACAGAGGAGAACTTTTTGTCACGTTCTCGACTCCACTGACGCTGTTTCAAGACTCTTCTTTAGTGAAAAGGCAGTGGGTCAAGCCTTCAATATCGGCGGAGAGGGTGAAATCTCAATCAAAGATCTTGCAGATAAAGTAATTGAGATGACTGGCTCTAGATCTCAGATTAACTATGTGCCCTATAACAGCGCTTATCCCCAAGGTTTTGAAGAGATGATGCGAAGGGTTCCAGATACCTATAAATTGAGAACGTATACCGGCTGGAGTCCAAAGCGAAACCTTGATGAGATCATCAAAGATATTGAGAGCTCTCTTAGGGCCAAGTAAGCGCTCGATAGCAGCCTGCCTGCTACTTGCCCTTACTTCAAATCTATTTAGCGCCCCTGCCTCATATGCAGTTGATTCCAGAGTCATTGATGTAGTAACGGTTACTTGGGATAGAGCAGCTGCTCTTCCAGGAAGTGTTACAGATATTCAAAATCAGATTGAAAATGATGTTAAGCCAAGATGGAGAGAGCTAACCACTATCTCAGGTGATCCAGCAGATAGAAGGATTGAATTTAACTTTGGCCGCTCTCTTGCTACTCCGCTGGTTTCAACCATTCCACTGCCCTGCGAGCGAGTGGTAACAGCATGGAGTGATGTAGTTCGGGAAGAGACCTATAGAAGACTCGGTATAGCTGATAGTAGCTCCAGGTATCTGGTAGTAATTGCTCCTGATAATGGTTGTATCTGGTCTGGCCTTGCCAGTATCGGAAGCGCCAGTAATTCTGGTGGAACTCTTGTTCTTCATAACACCATTAAAGGATTTGTAATTGCTCATGAGTTAGGACACTTACTTGGCCTTGGCCATTCCAATCTGATTCGCTGCCCTAGCTCATCTCCAGATGGAAGTTGGAGTAGTTGTAGGGCAGTTGAATATGGTGGAA